>Ga0315900_10000647_pt1 | contig 59456 bp, 42 predicted proteins | sample LakEriMetagenome_FD_203521 | JGI IMG/M metagenome (GOLD analysis project Ga0315900, IMG submission 203521) | Freshwater fungal communities from buoy surface, Lake Erie, Ohio, United States - Buoy 12 MA114 | ecosystem: Environmental > Aquatic > Freshwater > Lake > Lake biofilm | place: USA: Lake... | reverse complement strand
GGGGATGAGGGGGGAATGGCGGGATGGGGGCGAGAGCCAATGGTGGCCGGAAGTCAGGGTGGGCGGGCAACAACGAACCGACACAAAGTCACAGGGGGTCAACGGGGGCGTACGCCGGGGCAATGGTTGGCCGGTGGACGGCCCGTGTACACCGTCAGTCAACCAGACCCGAAGCCTCAGCCGCCCGGAGCGGGAACCGGAGCGGGAACCAGAGCGGGAACCGGAGCGGGAACCGGAGCAGCCGCCGGCGCCGGAGCCTCGCCCGCGTTGATCGGAACCGCAGGGCCCGGGTTGCGGGTTTCAGCTCCCGGAGCAGGAACCGGGGCCGGGGCCGCCGGTCCATCACTCATCGGCGCCCCCTCCGCTCGACCCATCCCCGGCAACCGCAGCAACTGGCCTTCACGGTCCACCCGCAGCTGCCCGGTGGCGACGAGGTAGTTGAGCACCGCGATTCGCAGGTTGGCCATAGCGCGGTCGCGGGCGTTGCGGGCCCGCAGCAATTGGTCCGCGGTTTCCACAAACTGCTGGCTGCTCACTTCTGATCGTTTGATCTCCTGCTCCTCCTGCCGGCGTTCGTTGATCTTCACGCCCTGCTCGGCCAGCACCAGATCAAACCTCGCCCGCTCCATGTCGCGGACCGCCCCCCGCACCTCCGACACCACCTGGTCGCGCACTTCCTCCAGCCGCCGCTGCGCCCGCTGCGCTGCGATCTGCCGCGACCGCAGCGTCAGCCGCTCGGTCTCCCGGTCCAGCGGCAGCCCGAAGGTCACGGCTCCGCCGTACAGCACATCACGGCTCTCATACACCAGCCCGCCCTCGGCCACCGAGGGGTCGGTCCTCGCTCGCACGTTGCCGGACACGTCCAGGTCCGGCAGCAACTGGTTCTGCGCCGTCAGGATGGCCCGGCGGGCGTCGTCGGCCCGGTCGCGCTCGTTCTGCAGGTCCAGCCGGTAGGTCAGGGCCAGTTCCGTCGCCGCGGCGGGCGTGGTGTCCGGCTCGGCCAGCGGCAGCACAAACGGCGCGATGGTCAGCGGCTGTGAAATCGGCAGCCCGAGCCTGATCTTGAAGCGATCCAGCGACTGGGCGTACGTCTCCTGCAGGGCCACCAAGGCGCTCTGGCCTTCTAGGAAGTTCGACTCGGCGATGCCCAGTTCAAACTCGCGGGCCCGGCCCGCGTCCACCAGCGCCTTGGTCCGCGTCCGCAGGTCGTCCAGCAGCCGCAGGCTGTTCTTCTGGTTGTCGATCTGCGCCTGCAACTGCAGCAGCCGGAAGTAGTCTGTGGCGATCTCCACCAGGTAGCGTCGGCGGAAGTCTTCAAAGTTCCGCGCCGCGTACACCAGGTCCCGCTCCGCCTGAATCAGGTCCTCCTGCGCTACCAGCCCCGCCCCCCGCAGCAGCGGCACGTTCGCCTGCAGCACCACCGCGCTGGACTGCTCGTACTGCCCGCTCACGCTGGTTCGCAACTGCTCGGTCGCGTCGAACAGAAATGCCGCCTCCACCTCCCCGCCGAACGGCAGCCGCTGAGTCGCCCGCAGTTCGTTGATGATCCGAAGCGGCGTGTTGAAGGCCGCGTCCCCGCGTCGGCTGGTCCGGTTGATGCCCACCGTCGTGTCGTTGAAGAACCTGGGCTCCCACAGGTGTCGTTCCACCAGCAGGCGGATCGCCGCCAGCGTGTACTCCTCCTCCTCGGTCAGAAACTCCCGTCCGGTCTGCTGGCTCACGCGCAACGCCCCCGGCAGATCCAGCGTCATCACCTCCTGCCCTGAATTCTGGTTCGACAGAAACTCCTGCAACCGTTTGTTGATGTCGCGGGCCTCGTCCGCCGGCGAATAGCGGAATTCCGCCGGCTCGGCGTTCGCGGTCACCGGGTTTTTCTCGTAGAGGGCACCGCGGCCCGGCGGGATCGATCCCGCCGGGAGGCGACGAGCTGGTACCGCCCCGCCGCCAAGCCGCTCGGTCCGCTCCCGAATCAGCCGATCCGCCCGCGCATCGATATCCGTCAGGTCTGAGGAGCACCCCCCAAAGCCCAAACCTGTTATCCCTGCCCATGCAGTGAACAAAAAAGATCGAAGCAGATGGGGGGCGGATCGCATCGGGTTGGTACCTGTCCGAGGGTTGTTCGGGCGATTGCGGTGGAAATCTGGGCCGAGTCTACCGGTCAGACCGTTGGTGCGTTGAGGGTTCTCGATTCTTTCCCTATCCTTGCGGCCCGAAGCGTGCGGATACCAACCCGCCCGATTGGGGGATAGCTGCACGGCCGGTCCATTCACCGGCCCCCGACGCCTTGCCAGCGTTCGGGTCCACCCGCCGGCCCGCAGCGGTCGGCCGCGGCCCTCGTCCACCCCGCCAAGCCCGGATGCTTGGCCGGCGAGTCGGGGGAGCCGCCAGAGAGGAGCGTTCCGCTTCGATGGCATCGATCACTTACGACGGTCAGTCATTCCTTGTGGACGGTCGGCGCATCTGGCTGGCCGGAGGCACCATCCACTACGCCCGCTGCCCTCGGGAGCAGTGGTCTGACCGTATTCACTCAGCCAAACAGGCGGGGTTGAACGCCATCACGGTGCCGGTGGTGTGGTCGCGTCACGAGCCCCGCCCCGGTCAGTTCGACTTCGGCGGCGACAACGATCTTCGGTATTTCGTCGATCTCATCGGTCGTGCCGGGCTGTACGCCATTCTCCGCATCGGTCCGTACATCGGCAGCGGATATGACCTGGGCGGCCTGCCGCCGTGGATTCTCTCTCTCCGCGACGTTGCCCTTCGCACCAACAACACGGCCTACCTCGAGGCCTGCTCCCGCTACATCGGCGCCGTCGCCCGCGAATTGCGCGACCTGCAGGCCATCGTCAAGCCCATTCCCGGTCTGGGAGGCGGGGCGGGTGTGGCCTCCGGCGCCGCCAACGCCACTCCGACCCTCGGCCCCATTTTGCTGGTGCAGAATGAGTCCGGCTGGATCAGCGGCGTTGATGAAATGGCCACGCCGTATCTCGGCGAACTCAACCGGTATCTGCGCGAGTCCGGCTTCGAAGTTCCAATCATCAATTCCAACCAACTCTGGCAGGGCGTCGAAGGCGAGATCGACGGTTGGACGGGACGTGACAACCTTCTGGCCAATCTGCGTCAACTGGGCATGGTCCGCCCCACGCAGCCCCGCGTGCTGACCGAATACCCCGTCTGCACTCCCGGCGTCTGGGGCGGCCCCTCGGTCTCTGAATCGGTGGTTTCTCCGGCCCAGCTCAACCGCGATCTGGTCGAGGTGCTGTGCGCCGGCGGCCAGTTCAACATCGAGCCGTTCTTCGGCGGTCAGCACCTGGGCTTCTCCGGCGGCCGTCTGGCCCGGGGTGAGAACGCCTTCCCGGTCACCCAGTGCGATCACAGCGGCCCGCTGGATGAGGCCGGCCGCCCCGGCCCGCTGCTCGCCCCCCTCCGCGAAATCGCGATGTTCGCCTCGCGATTCTCCCGCGTCCTGGCCCATCTGGATCCGCGTCGCCAGCCCGTTTCGCTCCTGCCGTCATCCGTTCTGCCCGCCGGCAAGGACCTGCTCAAGGCCGACGGCAAGAAGGCCAAAGCCGTTCCCGGCACCGCCCGCCACGCTCTGGTGCATTGCACCGGCACCCAGGGCGGCATCGTGTTTATCTTCGGTGACGGCATGGCCCGCGACAAGCACGAGCCCGCCACGCTGTTGCTGGCCGACGGCTCCACGCTGCCGGTCTATGTCGGCGATCAGCCGGCCACCTGGTGCCTGTTTGACGTCCGCCTCGCCGGGCGTTCGCATCTGGACTACACCAACCTCACGTCCTTTGCCGTCGTCGGCCGCGTTTATGTCTGTTTCGGCCTTCCCGGAACGCCGGCAATGCTGAGCATCAACGGCTCTCCGCTTGAGGCGGTCGTGCCCGAGCCCGACGACGAGCCGCTGCTGATCGACCACGAGGGCATTCTTGTTGTCATCGCCTGCCGCGAACACCTGCCGCGCATTCAGATCGGCGACGACGCGGTCTACATCGGCTGCGACACCCTCACCTCCGCCGGCGAGCCTGTGCTTCACAGTGAGAAGGAATCCGTCCGACGCATCTCGGCCGAAGGAGAGCTGGTCGAGCTGAAGTACGAGCCGCCCGGCAAGCACAAGCCCGTGCCGCCGCCCCCGCCGCCGCCGCCCGCGCCCGTCAAGGGCAAGGGCAAGGATGCCAAGCCCGCCGGCAAGAAGGGCAAGCCCCTTCCGCCGCCCCCGCCCGAACCCGAGCCGGTCAAGCTGCCCTCGGTGGTCGTTCAGCCCGTCGGCAAGGCGCCGGTCGCTCCCGCTGTCGCCCACTGGAGCACCGTGCCCGCTTCCGATTACCTCGACGGAACCAGCGCCCGCTACGCGTCGATCAATGGGCCGGCTGATCTGGCCGCGCTCGGCGCCCCCTACGGCTACGGCTGGTACCGCCTTCGCCTCAAGGGTGAGGTCTCCGGCCGTGTTCGCATGGGCTGGCCTCTGGGCGGCGACCGCCTCCACCTGTTCCTCGACGGCTCCCCGGCCGGCATCCTCGGCGTCGGCCCCGGCGCGCACCACCATCTCAACGCATCGTTCCGCAAGGGCGAGCAGATGATGGTCATCCTTGCCGAGAATCTCGGCCGCTTTGACGGCGGCCACGCTCTGGGCGAGGGCAAGGGCGCCATCGGTCACGGCTGGGTCGTCGAGCCCCTCAAGCATGCCAAGGGCACGCTGGTCAAGTCCCAGCCGCTTGATGCCGGCGAGATCAAGGGGCTGAGTTTCGGCATCCACCGGGGCGATCTCACCGACCCGCAGCGCATCAGCTTCGATCTGCCCCACAAGCGAAAGACCGGCGTGGTCGTCCGCTTCAAGCCCACCGGCCATCGCGGACTGATCGTCCTGGATGACAAGCCGCTGCGGGTTTTCGACGGCGGCGGTCCCACGAGCTTCATGCTCGACGCCGACAGCCTCGGTCGCGGCAACCACAAACTCCAGCTCGCCGTCCTTGGCGACGCCGCCGCCGCTCTGCCCGCCCTCGCCGACTCGATCTCCTTCGAGGAGTGCATCGAGCCGGTCACCGCCAAGGCTGAATGGGCCTTTGCCAAGTGGGAGCCGCCCGGCGCCGAGGCCTTCCTCGGAGGCAAGGGCAAAGGCCCCAAGGCCGGCGTGCCCTGCTGGCATCGGGGTGAGTTCCTGGCCCAGCGCGGCGGGCGAATTCCGCTCTATCTCGACACCGCCGGTCTCTCCAAGGGGCAGATCTACGTCAACGGCCGCCACCTCGGCCGCTACTTCACGGCCACCGCTGATCACGCCGCGGTCGGTCCGCAGAACACCGTGCTCATCCCCGAGCCCATGCTCTCGCCGGCCGGTTCGCCTACCGAGATCGTGATCTTCGACGAGCACGGCTTCTCGCCCGCCAAGAGCAAGTTCATCTACAAGGCCTGAGCTGCACCGCCCAAACCGGCTGCTTCCCCGGCTCGCACGGCCCCGAGTCGTAGCCCTCCGCCCGCACCGATTCCCTCGGTGCAAGACGGAGAGCCTCGGGCTGCGCGGTCACGCGGGCCCGCATCGCGGGCGTTCGCGCTCACTCGCCGGATGAACATCTCAACCCCGTGCCGGGCGTCCGCCCGATGACGGTGGCTTACGGCCGAACCACGTCGGCGTTCGGTTGCGCCGGCTGCACCGGCTGGCCTGCCCGCGATACCGCCGCTTGCACCTGGATGATCTGCTCCTGCAGAGACGCCAGTTCGGCCTCCTGCTCGTCGTACATCATCTTGAGCATCTCGATGCTCTGCCTCTGCTCCTGCCCCATACCTGCCGGCAGGTTGCCCATCAGCGTCTGGATCGCGTTGATCTGGGTCTTGATCACCGTCATCTGGGCTTCGACGGTCCGTTGCTGCATCATCAGCGCCGCCAGCCGCTGACGCGCCGCCTCGGCAGCCGCCGCCTGGTTGTTGCGGGTCTGAGGCCGGTCCGCAGGCACCCAGTCGCCGTTCGGACCCAGCACAAAGACCTGCGCCGGGCCTTGGCCGTTTTGAATCACCATGCGCCCGTTGGCCCCGCCGTTGAACGTGATCCCCGTTCGTCCCGCTCGTCGGCTGGGCCATCCGTTGTTTGACAGTTCCGACGGCGCCGGCTCGCCTCCGGCCACCACCGAGCGAGACACCCCGTCAAAGCCGGCCTCATCAATGCTCCGAAGTCCGCTCCCCCAGTTCTGCGCCGTGTCCGGCCGAATCACCTCACCGGCCAGCTTGGTTGTCATCCGTGCTTCGCGGTGCGTCCAGGCCGCGGCCAGGTCGTCCTCGGACAGTCCGGCGTTGTTGTTTCGCAGTTCGTCAAAGCTCCCCAAGGCCACGTCCACCTCAATGGTGTCCGTAGGGCCGATGATCGGCGGCAGTGCCGCCCGGCCGTTGGCCTGATTGAGGTTGATCGCCGGCGCTTCCCTCGGCCGGATGATCGTCAGTCGCACCGTGTCCCCGGGGTCCCGGCTGATGACAAACGGCCGAATCGGCGAGTTGCCCGACCAGCCGAAGCCGCTGCTCGATGGAATGACCTCCCCGTCCACTGCGACGATCCGGTCCCCCGGACGCAGCACCTTCGCCGCCGGAAAGTTCGCCAGTGGAGCGCTGATCATCAGCCCGTCCGACCCCGGTCCGAAACCGAAGGACACGCCCAAGGCTCCCCGCGGAGTCTCGCGAAACCGCACCGACGCCAGATGCAAAAGCCGCAGCCGCTGCTCGGCAGACAGATCGGGACGCGTCAGCAGTCCCTCGATGGTCTTCAGGTCCGCATCCGCCCTGCCGGACAGTGCCCGGGCCGCCTCTTCTCGCACCGACAGGTCCGGGCTGGCCAGGCGTGCCAGCACCTCATCCATCGGCTCGCCCGCGGCCACACACACCGGAGCGAACGACAGCGTTGCATAAACAGCCGCGGTGCCAAGCATGCTGCGCATGGGCTTCTCCGTTGACCGTGCCCCCGGACTCGGCGACCCACAGTTCGGACCAAAGCGGCCGAACGCGGGCACGAGCGGTACCGGTGTGGGCGGTTCCGTGTCGTCCAAGTGTAACCCGCCAGCCGCTCTCGCCTCGTCCGGGCGGTCAATCATCACAGCGACACCCCCGCAGCGACACTACGCTTGCCGCCTGATAACCCTTGGCCGGCGGGAACCCCTTTCCCTACCCGAGCCCGAACAAGGCCCGATGCGTGCGACTTTCCCCGGCGCAGTTGCTCCGGGGCCGTCGGCTGCCCCCCGGAGACTCTCGATGGCGAACTTCCCCGTCCCCGCTGCTGATTCCGCTGATGTCGGCCTGGTGGGCCTGGCCGTCATGGGCCAGAACCTGGCGCTGAACATGGCGGACCACGGCTTCAAGGTGGCGGTCTACAACCGCACCACCGCCACGACGGAGCAGTTCATCAAGGACAACCCGCCCGGCGTCTTCGGTGCCCTCGGCGGCGGCCTGGTCCCCGGAGCCGAACTCAAGGACTTCGTCAAGTCCATCAAGCGGCCCCGCCGCATCGTCATCCTCGTCAAGGCCGGCGGCCCGACCGACGCGGTCATCGACGGCCTGGCCCCGCTGCTGGACAAGGGCGACGTGATCGTCGATGGCGGCAACGCCGAGTGGAACGACACCGTTCGCCGCGAGAAGGCCCTGACCGACAAGGGGCTGCTGTTCGTCGGCTCGGGCGTCTCCGGCGGCGAGGAGGGCGCCCGCTTCGGCCCCAGCCTGATGCCCGGCGGCAAGCCCGAGGCCTGGAAGCTCTTGGAGCCGGTGTGGACGGCCATCGCCGCCAAAGTTGACGCCAAGACCGGCAAGCCCATCCCCGGCGCGTCGCGGGGCAAGCCCGTCACCGGCGGAGTCGCCTGCACGACCTACATCGGCCCCGGCGGAGCCGGCCACTACGTCAAGATGGTGCACAACGGCATCGAGTACGGCGACATGCAGCTCATCTGCGAGTCGTACCACTTCATGCGCGACGTGCTGGGCATGAGCAACCGCCAGATGTCCGACGTCCTCGCCGAGTGGAACGCGGGCGATCTGGACAGCTTCCTGGTTGAGATCACCGCCGACATCCTCAAGCAGAAGGACCCCGTCAGCGACAAGGACTTCGTCGACATCGTGCTCGACGCCGCCGGCCAGAAGGGTACCGGCAAGTGGACCATCGGCAGCGCGTTGGAACTGGGCGTCCCGGCCGCAACCCTCGCCGAGGCCGTCTTCGCCCGCAACATCAGCGCTATCAAAGAAGAGCGTGTCGCCGCCGCTCGCATCCTCAAGGCTCCGGAAAAACACCATCATGATCACGGCCAGACTCAGCGAAACTGGGTCGAATGCGTCCGCGACGCTCTCTACTGCTCGAAGATCTGCTCCTACGCCCAGGGCTTCGCGCTCATGCGCGCCGCCGACAAGGCCAACAACTGGGGTCTGAAACTCGGCGAGATCAGCATGATCTTCCGGGGCGGCTGCATCATCCGCGCCCGCTTCCTGCAGAAGATCTTTGAGGCCTATCAGCGCAACGCCGATCTGGCCAACCTCCTGCTTGATGAGTACTTTGCTGGCGTCATCCAGCGCAACCAGCACAACTGGCGAGCAGTCGTCGCTCGCGCCGCAGTCGACGGCGTGCCCGTGCCCGCCTTCGCCAGCGCCCTGAGCTACTACGACTCCTACCGCACCGCCCGGCTCCCCGCCAACCTCCTCCAGGCCCAGCGCGACTACTTCGGAGCCCACACCTACGAGCGTGTGGATCAGCCCCGCGGCCAGTTCTTCCATGTCGACTGGCCGGACCCCGCTCGCCCGCAACTCAAGGCCTGACCGCCACGCCTGGAAACTCGCTCTAATCAGCAGTCGGGCGGCTCCCATGGCCCGCTCGATTCCGTTCTCTCCCGGCCGCTGCATTCGTGAACACCGCGTTACGCCGGGCAACCGCTGCAGTATCGTGGCTTCACCCCTCGCCCACTCGCCACACCAACAGTGGCGGTAGCGTGCGCCCGGCGTGGTGGTGCGGGCGGACGTGGCGCTGCGGGGGCTGGGGGCGGGGGGGGGCAGAGTGGGGGGGCAGACGCGGGTCGGGGGCAATCGCTCGGCCGAGGATGCCCCGGAGGCTGGTCGTTCGCGCGCGGCGTCCGATGTCCGAATGCCCCCGGACGCGGTGGCCGTTGCCAGGGCCGGCTCCCCAGCGGCGGGCCGACGGAAGCGCGTCCAGTCATGTGCAGTCACAGCCGACGCGTCCGGGTGCATGCTCCCGCCAGTTGTGTATCCGTTTGTCGGCCCCCAGGCACGCACTGCCGGCGGTCGATTCTGCCGGGAGTGCCAGCGCGGGCTGTGATGCCGCCCTGTGCTGATGCGACGCGCTGGGTTCCCTCGCGAGAGCGCTCTTGGCCGAACCTGCGCTGTCCGAGTTACACGGTCTTTGGGCATCGCGGTGTAGGGTGATCCTCTGGCATGATCGCGTTATTGTGCGGTGGAAGTCTGCGGTCAATGCCCCAATGGCCGCGGAAATCGAGAAGAAGTCGGTGTTGCGGTCCGAGTTACCGACACCTGATCCACTGCGCTGCATGTTGCTGCGGCGGCCGGGTTGTTCCCTGTCCCCTTTTCGCGAGACTTCTCATGAACAAGATCCGTTTGACCAACCTGCCTGTCGTCGCTCTGCTTGCCGCCTGCGGCGGCGCTGCCTGCTTCAACGGCCAGGCCGCTGCCCAGGATGTCGTCGGTGCCGCCGGCGCCAACATGGAGTACCTCGGCCCCGTTCTGCCCGATCAGCCCGAGGCGCCTCGCTCGCGCACTGAGAACGCCAAGCCCGAGGCCGTCGCGGCTCCCGCGAACGCCGAGTCCCGTGACTGGTTCGGCGGCAAGCCCTGGACCCAGTGGGAGAAGGCCTTCGGCGACATCGGTGGCGTCCGCACCGAACTGGCCAAGGTCGGCCTCGCCTTCAACATGTCCTACACCATGGACTGGCAGGGCGTCTGGTCCGGCGGCGTGAACAACCGCGCCTCCACCCGCCACCTGCTCGACGTGAACCTCGACTGGGACCTCAGCAAGGTCGGCCTGAACGGCGGCCGCGCCTTCGCCGCGTACAACTGGGCCGACGGTCGCGCCATGGTTGAGGACCTCGGCGGCGACGAGCATTTGCTCTCCGGCATCGAGGCCCGCAGCCTCAGCCAGTTGGCCCAGCTCTGGTACCAGCAGTCGTTCTTTGATGACCGCTTGCGGATCAAGCTCGGCAAGATCGACGTCAACTCCGAGTTCGGCTTCGTCAACGCCGCGTCAGAGTTCTTGACCGGCGACAGCGGCCTCTCGCCCACGTTCTTCTTCTTCCCCACCTATCCCGACGCCGCCATGGGCGCCGTCGCCTTCGTTTACCCCACCGACAACCTCTACGCCGGCTTCGGCTTCTTTGACGGATCGCTCTCCGCCGGCATCCGCACCGGCGGCTATGGCCCGGCCAGCCTCTGGCGGGGTGATGAGTACTTCTACGTGGGCGAAGCCGGTCTGACCTGGGAAACCCTCGGCGCACTCGGCGGCGGCCGCCTGGCCGCCGGAGCCTTCTACCACACCGGCTCGTTCGCGACCTTCGCCGGCGGATCCGACAACGGCACCGGCGGGTTCTACGCCATCCTCGAGCAGCAACTCATCGCGACCAATACCGATGACGCCTCCCGAGGCCTCTTCGCGTACATCCGCGGTGGCACCGCCGACGAGGACGTTTCACTGACCGCCTGGAGCGTCGGCGGCGGCCTGAGCCTCCGGGGCACCTTCCCCGGTCGCGACAGCGACTCCGTCTCCGGCTTGTTCTCCGTCGCCGGCACGTCAAATGTCGCAGGCTCGCCGGCGGACCGCGACGAGATGGTCTTTGAGGTCAACTACCGGGCGCAGCTCACGCCGTGGTTCTCCATCCGCCCCACTCTGCAGTACCTGATGAATCCCGGCGGCCGGTCCGCCATTGACGACGCGGTCGTCGGTGGCGCTCGCTTCGAAGTGCGGTTCTGATCCGGGCCGCCGCGGGTCGGCCGTCGGCCCCGGGCCACTTGCCTGAGCCGTTCGGTTTGTCGATCCGGCGTGGTTACCCTGCCGCCGATGAACCACCGCGACGCCGTCGTGGAACTGCTCAGCTGCCGCACCGAGTTTGAGGCGGAAGCAATCGCCGCTGCTCTTCGCGCCCGCGAGATCACCGCCCAGGCTATGGGCGGCATGCTCACCGGGTTTCGCGCGGAGGCTCCGGCGATTGCTCGCGTCATGGTGCTCGCCGGCCAGTTTGAGCAGGCCCGGGCCGCTCTGGCCGAACTGCGGGCGCAGTCGGCTCAGAATGAGGCCGAGCCATCGCCGATCGAGGCTGAAGGCGGTTCGGCATCGGCCGTTCAGCCCGATCCCGTTCTCTCTTCTGCAGACCAGCCCACTGCCGATCAGGACGGCGACGGCGGCGCCCAGGCCGCCGGTCGCCGCCTGCCAGCCGTCACCGCCGGCGTGCTTGCGGTCCTGTTGGTGGTCGCTTCCAGCCTCGGGGTGCCGCCCGCGGTGCAAATGGCCGTCGGCATCGCTCTGCTGGTCGCCGTCGCCCTGCTGGTGAAGGACGTGCTGGCCGCCCGGTCTGATGCACCGCCCTCCGGCCCGGTTGATCCGTTCGGCGGATCCTCCGGCGACCCCTCCCCAGGGCCGTACCGCTTTCCATCTGAGCGACGGGACCGCTGAAGCGTTCGTTGCGCTGGGCCCGGCCCGCCGAAAACGCTGGGCGACCGGCCTTCTTGGAGGTACACTCTCGCTGCCGAGATTCCATCGGCACGGTTCGCCTGCAAGGAAGCCTTTCTATGTCGTTGCGCCTTCGTGACCGCTCGGCGGTGCTGGCCGTCGCCTTGTTCGCCGGTCCGGCGATGTCCGACCCGGTCGCCGCCATCGCCCAGCCGTCGATTGCCGGCGATCCACCCTCGGTCACCATCACCCCCGGCGTGGACGTCGTCCTTCCTCCCGGTCAGGGGTTGCTCTTTGCCACCACCGTCCGCGCCCCCGGAGCCCCCTGGATGCGTCTGGAACTCTCCGGCACGCGACTGAATGCAGGCGACGGAGCCCTCTCCGGCGTCACCCTCCTTCTGCGCAGCGAACGCGACGGCGCCGTGCAGCAGCTTGATGAGTTCACTCTGGATCACTGGCTCGCTGGCTCCGCCTTCTTCAACGGCGAGGCGGTACACATTGAAGTCTGGGCCGAGGTGCCCGGCGATCAACCTGTCCGCCTTGCCGTGCCCCGGGCCTGGGCCGGTGTGGACCCCGGCCCTCGCGTCACCCCTGCGGATCTCTGCGCTGTCGATGACCGCCTGCCGTCGACCGACAACCGCATCGGACGGCTTTCCGTCGGTTGCACCGGCAACGTCATCGACGACCGCAACCGGATGATGCTCACCGCCGGCCACTGCATCTCCTCCTCCAGCACCGGCGTGCTGCTGCTGTTCAACGTGCCGCTCTCCACTGCCACCGGGGCCATCCAGTTCCCCCCGCCCGACGACCAATACGCCGTCGAGCCGGCCTCCATCCAGTCCCAGTCCGGGGGCGTCGGTTCTGACTGGGCCTACTTCGGCACCTTCCCCAACAGCAACCACGGTCAGACACCCGCGCAGCGCTACGGGGCTTGGCTCACCGCCCTCGCCGCCGCTCCGGCGCCGGCTGCCGGCAACGCCATCCGCATCACCGGTTACGGTACCGTTGCCAGCCCCATCAGCCCGACCCTCAACGCCACCCAGCAAACCAGCACCGGACCATACAACACCCTCAGCGGCACCCGCCTGCGTTACACCGTCGACACCACCGGCGGCAACTCCGGCTCGGCCGTCCTCCTGCTCCCCGGCGAGCAGGTCATCGGCATCCACACCCACGCCGGTTGCAACAGCGGAGGCAACCAGGGCACCGCCATGCAGCAGGCCTCGCTCCGGGCCGCGCTGGCAGCGCCGCGGGCCGTCTGCGCCTCCGGCAACGGCCAGGTCACCGGTGACCTGTTCGCCCTTGGCGACAACGCCAACAACTTCGGCACCCTCGCCCCGCTTCCCGCCGGCTTCGGTCGTGTCGCCCAAATCGGCAGCCGCTGGATCGCCCTCGACGGCGATCCGGCAGGCGGCTTCCTCGCCGTCGACCGCGTCCGCGGGCTCTTCTCCATCTCCGCTTCCGGTGCCGCCACCCCGCTGGGCAATGTCTCCGGCGCCGCCGGCGTCCCCGGAGGCCTCACCGTTTCCCCCGACGGGCAGACGCTCTTCGTCACCGTTCCCGCCACCGGCCAGTTGCTGGCCATCAACCGCGCCACGCTGACGGCCGCGGCCCGAGGTCCCGCCCGGGGCTCCACCGCGTTGCTGCGTGCCATCCAGTTCGATCCTGGTCGCAATCTCATCTGGGCCTTCGCGATTGACCCCGCCACGCCTGGTGTCACCTCATCGCGAGCCCTGATCGCCATTGATCCCGCCACCGGCTCCACACTCTTCAGCGTTCCCGTCAACCGTCCCGGTGCCAGTGTGGCCGACCTTGCTCTGGAACCCGGCGGCGCTGCCCTGCTCGCCTTCGAGCCCGCCACCGCCACGCTGGTTCGCATCTCCCTGCCCGGCGGCGGGGTGACCTCCATTCAGGTCTCCAGCGGCAGTTGGGGCGCCGCCATGGGCCTTGCCTACCGCCCGCGTGCCTGCCCCGCGGATGTCGTATCCGTCGGCGGCCAGCCGCCCGCCGACGGCCTGCTCACCGGCGACGACTTCAACGCCTTCGTGACCGGCTTCGCCGCCGGCGAGGCCATCGCCGATGTCGCCGGAATCGGTGGGGCGCCCGGGGCTGACGGCTTCATCACCGGCGACGATTTCAACGCCTTCATCTCGTCATTCGCCGCAGGTTGCCCCTAAACTGCCGCATGAGCACCTCCGCAAGCAAGCCCCGTTCGATCGTGGGCGGAAACTGGAAGATGAACACCGACAAGTCCTCCGCCTTCGCCCTCGCCCGGGCGGTGGCCCAGGGCGTTTCGCAGGCCCACCTCCACAGCCGGGTTGATGTCGCCGTTTTCCCGCCCTTCCCCTACCTGCTCCCCGTCGCCGAGGCCCTCGCCGCCTTCCCCGGCGCTGTCATGCTCGGCGCTCAGGACTGCTACATCGCCGACAAGGGCGCCTTCACCGGCGAGGTTTCCGTCCCCATGCTCAAGGACTGCGGGGTTCAGGCCGTTCTCGTTGGCCACTCCGAACGCCGCCACGTCATCCACGAGGGCGACGATCTCATCGAGGCCAAGGTTCAGGCCGTGCTGAACGCCGGCCTCACCTGCGTGCTCTGCGTTGGCGAGAAGCTCGAGCAGCGCGAAACCGGCCAGACCAACACCATCAACGAGCGCCAGGTCCGCAACGGCCTCAAGCACGTCTCCGCTGACCTGCTCAAGCGCGTCGTCATCGCCTACGAGCCCGTCTGGGCCATCGGCACCGGCAAGACCGCCACCCCCGCCGACGCCCAGTCCGCCCAGCACGCCATCCGCAACGTCCTGGCCGACATGTTCGGCGATCAGCCTGCCGCCGCCGTCCGCATCCAGTACGGCGGCTCGATGAACGCCGCCAACGCCGCGTCGCTCATGGCCGAGGTCGATGTCAACGGCGGCCTCATCGGCGGCGCCTCGCTCAAGCCCGAGGACTTCCTCGCCATCATCAAAGCCGCCGCCCACTAAACCCGCCGCGCTGCCGCAAGGCGCGTCATTGCCCCGCAAGGTCAGCCCATCCCCATGAGCACCGCCGACCAGACCGCCGATCCGGTTCCCGCTGCCGTCGCCGGCAGCCCCAGCACCGGCATGCTGTTGATCATCTCCGGCCCATCGGGCGTCGGAAAGACCACCATCACCCACGCCGTTGAACGCGCCTTCCCCGACGCCTGCTTCTCCGTCTCCGCCACCACCCGCACCCGCACCTCGCAGGACCGTGACGGCGTGGACTACCACTTCATCTCCGACGCCATGTTCGACGAGATGGTCCGCGACGGCGCCTTCCTCGAGCACGCCGGCGTCTTCGGCAAGCGGTACGGCACGCCCCGCAAGTGGGTGGAGGACCAGCTCGCCATCGGTCGCCTGGTCATCCTCGAGATCGACGTGCAGGGCGCTCAGTCGGTCAAGAAGCTCCGACCCGATGCCTATGGGCTCTTCGTCCTCCCGCCTTCTGAGCAGGAACTGCTCACCCGCCTCCGCTCCCGGGGCCGCGATGACGAGGGCGCCATCCAGCGGCGTTTCTCCGCCGCCCAGCAGGAGATCTGGGTCGCCCAGCAGTGCAACGCCTACGACTGCTTCCTGGTCAACCGCGATCTCAACGAGGCCATCGCCTCCGCCATCGCCCTGGTCCGCGCCGTCCGCCAGACCCGCAGCGTTGCCGCCCGCGTCTGACCTTCGGCAGCGTCACCCCTCCGCCACCACCCGGTCCGCCGCCCGCCGCACCGCATCCCACACCGCCTCCGCGTGCGCCCACGTCAGCCCCGTGGAGCCCAGCGCCAGCCTGATCACCGCCGCCGGTGTCCCCGCCTGCGGACCCTCGACCAGCGGCCATGGCGCAACCGTCGTCCCCAGAAACGTCCGGCCTTCGGCGTTCGCCAGCGCCACCAGCCGCCGGTTCGCCTCATCCGATCCCTTCAGCCGCATGCACAGCAGGCTCAGCCCGCCGCCGGTCAGCCGCCGGTCCGCCAACTCAAACCGCCCGTCGGCCGCGATCAACGCCTCCAGCCGCTCGGCGATCTCCACGTGCCCGCGGATGTACCGCCGCAGCCCCTCGGTCCCGAAGCACTGCAGCACCAGATACAACTTCAGCGCCCGGAATCGCCTTCCCAGCGGCACCTGCCAGTCCCGGTAGTCAAACACCGCCCCCGCCTCCGCGGCACTCGTCTGCAGATACGCCGGATTGATCGACAACGACCCGGTCAGGCTTGCCCGGTCCTGCGTCCACATCACGTCGCAGTCAAACCCTGTCAGCAGCCACTTGTGCGGGTTGAAGCACAGGCTGTCCGCGTGCTCCGCGCCGCGCATCATCCACCGGTGCTCCGGACATACCCACGCCGCCCCGGCGAACGCCGCGTCCGCGTGCAGCCAGACGCGGCGTGACGGCCCGTCAAACGCCCGCAACACCGGCCCGATCGCCGCCAGATTGTCCACCGCGCACGTCGAGGTCGTCCCCAGCGTGGCGCACACCAGCGCCGGCCGCCGACCGGCCGCCACATCCTCCCGCATCGCTGCCAGCAACGCCCCCGCGTCCATCCGCAAGGCGCCGTCGGTGTCAATCAGCCGCACATGGCGCTGATCCTCCACCCCGTCGGCGATCCCCGTCACCACCGCCGCCTTGGTGATCGACGAGTGAGACTGATGGCTGGCGTACACCACCAGCCGGCCCTCCCGCCCTCCGTCCAGCCGCCGCAGCCGGTGCCTCGCCGCCACCATCGCCACCACCGCCGCATCGCTCGCCGTGCTCTGGATCACCCCGCCCCCGTTGCCCTCAAACGGCTTCGCGTCCGCCCCCGCCTCCAGAGCCTGTCCGGTCTGGCCGAAGCAGAAGGCCTCCGGCAGCCCGATGATGCGTGCCAACTGGTCGGTCACCAGCATCTCCAGTTCCGTGCACGCGGGGCTGGTCGCCCACAGCATGCCCTGCACCCCCAGGCCCGAGGACAGCAGATCACCCACCACCGCCGGGGCCGACGTGTTGGCCGGAAAAAACGCCGCAAACCTTGGCGACTGCCAGTGCGTCAGCCCGCCCATCAGGCCCGGCACCAGCCCGCCGAGCACGTCCTCCATCGCCCGCCCGCTCTCCGGGGCAGGTCCCGCAAACCGGCGGTACATCTCCCCCGGCTTGGCCGTGCTGCCCACCGGGAAACCCGGCTCGATCGCCTGCACGCTCGACCAGTACGCCGCCAGCATCTCCAGCGCCCGCTCGCCACCCCGTCGCAGGGCGTCTCCGTCCAGGGTGTGAAGGTCGGGCATCACAGGGTGGCGTGCAGCGGGGGGCGACATGGCAGAGCAGGGGTACGCACCATCCGCCCACGGGGTCTGCCGGTCAGCGCGTCTCAGCCGCCGCGGCCGCCCTCTTCACGCTGCCGGTAGCGTGCGGGGCGGGCGGGGAGCCGGGGTGGAGGCTGGAGCGGGGATGAAGGGGGGAAGCGGGATGCCGGGTGGCGAGTTGGCGGGTAGGTGGGTGGGGTGGGGGGGGGGTGGGGTGGGTGGGGGCATAGTGGGTGGGGGCATGGTGAGTGCGGGTGCCCGAGCCCGGCACCTACGCAGATCCGCCCGGTCTAGTCGACCGAACACCGAACCCCAATCGGCCCCGGCGCATGCCACCCCACCCCCCCTGGCGCGACCGCCCCCCCGCCCCTCGGGCCAACCCTGAATCAACCGCTCAACCCGTCAAGGCTTCATCTTTGTCCCCGCTCTGGTCGAAACTTCCCTCCGCCTCACACGTACAAGGATGCATGAACATGCGGGCATGGCGGCCGACAACCCGGCGGAACTGGCTGGTCACCTTCACCGGGCTGGCCCGAACTCTGGCCCTCGCGTTCGCTCTCTTCCTGCTGGTCACCGCCGCCCAAGCTCAGCCCGGCGGAGACGACCCGATCACCGACGAGCAGAAGGCCGCGGTGCTCGAGAGTGCCCGTCGCCTGGTGGAGCAGCGGGCCTTCGCCGGTGGCGTCTCCTTCGCCACCTGGGAACAGAAACTCGCCGAACGCAAGGACCGCATCGACCGCGCCACCACCGTCGGGGCCTTCTCCCGCGAGGTCAACCGCCTGCTCAACGAGTACGGCATCTCCCACATCGACCTGGTTACGCCCACCATGGCCCAGCGCCAGCGTGAGGACTCCATGGTCGGCATCGGGATCCGCCACTCCGGCTTCACTGGCGGCCCCGTCACCATCGATCAGATCATCAAGGGCGGTCCGGCCGAGAAGGCGGGCCTGAAGCCGGGCGATGTGATCCAAGCTGTCGACGGCGCGCCGCTGGGCAACGTCGCCATGCTCCGGGGCGAAGAGGGCAGCAAGGTCGTGCTCGAGGTCAAGCGGGGCGACGAGGTCTTCAATATCGAGGTCACCCGCGCCAAGTTCTCCACCCGCGACCCGGCCGAACTCATCAAGGTCAACGACGAGACCGCCATGCTCGTTCTGCCCACGTTCGACCGGGGCTACGACCGCGACTCGGTTGAGAACCTCTTCCGCGAAGCCGCCCAATACAAGTCGCTGATCATCGACCTGCGAGGCAACGGCGGCGGAGCCGTCACCAACCTCTACCACTTCCTGGGCATGCTCCTGCCCCGCGGGGCCGAGTTCGGCACCTCGGTCAACAAGGAAGTCGCCGAGGAATACCAGCGGGCCACCGGCGGCGATCCTGCCGACGTGGTCAAGGTTGCCGAATGGCATCGCCGCAAGTGGACCGTCCGCCGCAACGCCGTTCCGCCCTTCACCGGCCGCGTCGCCGTGCTGATCAATCGCGCTTCCGCGTCCGCCTCTGAAATCGCCACCGCCGCCTTGGTGGAAGTCCGCGACCCGCCCGCCATCACCGTCGGCACCCGCACCGCCGGCGCCGTGCTGGTCGCCAATGACGTCTCCATGCCCGAGGGCTTCCGCATGCGCGTCCCGGTCAGCGACTACGTCACCATCAAGGGCCGTCGCCTGGAGGGCAACCCGTGGGTCGCCCAGATTCAGATCCAGACCGGCTTCCGGCGTGATTCCGCCATCGCCAGCGACCGGGTCGTCGCCGCCGCCGTCAAGGCTCTGGCCGAGGTCGCCGCCGAGGAAGCCAACGCCGCACTGCCGGAAAAGAAAGAGTGATCACGCCGAACGCCGTCGGCTCAACCCATGCCGCCGCCGCGAGGTCAGGCCATCCGGCGTGATGAGCCCTCGGCCCGCCGGCAGCAGACCACCCCGATCCGCGCCAGTCGATCCGCCAGTTCCTCCAGCGTCTCCGCCGCCGCCGGGCACCGCCCCAGCACCGGCGGCACACCCGCCGACAGTCCCCCCGCGCTCACGGTGTGCTCCCGCAACTCCCCGTCGTTGTCTGTCTCTGACCGCCCAACGCTGGGACGGTGTACCACAAACAGCCGCACCAATCCCGCCGCCTCGGTCGCGGTCCGAAGTTCTCTCAGCCCGACCGTGCTCATCACCGCTCCCAGAACCGGGGCGGACGGGCCGTTCGATGGCGGAAACCAGATCAGCATCCCCGGCAGCCCTCCCGGCGAGATCCACCTCGCTGTCAGGTCGCTCAGGTTGGTCGATGGAGGCAATGCTCGGGGCACCGTCTCCATCAGGCATGCGTGCAGTCCGCTGACCACCTCGAACACCCGCCAACGCCCCTGAAGCCGCGCACTGGCGCGGCTCTCCCCGGAACCGTGGTCCTGCAGCAGCGTCCACGCGTTGCTCGCCAGATCCTGCGGGAGAAACTCCGTCGCAAAGCGCCGGATCAAGGCGTCACGCAGGCCGGTGGCGGGATACGCGGCAGCAAGTGAAGTGGCTGTTGGCGGCATAGGGGGTCTCAATGCAGACGTGGGGGTGAAGTTCATTTCCAGTCATGCGGGCCATAGAGGCTGGACGGATGGGCCCCCGCCCGTGTGAGTCCGCACAGGCCGGCAGGCCAGAACGGCCACCCGAATCGATCAACAATCCGACGAACTGGACACGAACAGCTCGGCAACATATGTTTCAACAGATGTCGTTGGCTGATCAAAATCCGCCTGCCGGCCATGGTCGTCCCTCCCGCCCGCGTCGCGGCACGATGCCGGGCGGCCCCTCCGCCCCGTCGGCGTCCACGGAGGTCGCCGGCGTTGCATCAGACATTGGCAAACGCACGCCCTTCCAGTGCCCTCGTGTCGAGGCCTACGTCAACGTCATCCGCACCGCCAGTCTCTTCTCCGCCGACTTTGAGCGGCTCTTCCGTTCCCACGGGCTGAGCGAAGCCACATACAACGTCCTGCGCATCCTCCGGGGATCCAAACTCGCTGATCCCGCCGGCCTGGGCGAGGTGACCTGTCAGCGCATTGGCGAGCAGATGGTCTCCCCCGTACCCGATGTCACGCGTCTGGTCGATCGTCTTGAACGTCAGGGCCTTGCTCGCCGCCGCCGCTGCGAACGCGATCGCCGAGTGGTGTACGTTTCGATCACCCCCGAGGGTGAGTCGCTGCTCGACCATCTGGCCCCAGGGGTGGACGACCAGCACGCCGCCCACTGCGCCGACATGACCGAGGCCGATCTGCGCCGGCTTTCCGCTTTGCTCACCGCGTTCCGCGCCGGCGCCCGGTCCACCCGCGGCGTTCGACCCGGCCAGTCCAATCCCAACAGCAAGGATTGATCTCATGCCCAAGGTCGTTGTTGCCTTTCACTCCGGCTACGGACACACCAAACTCATCGCCGAGCACGTGGTCAAGGGCGCCGCTTCGGTCCCCGGTGTTGCCGCGTCGCTGGTCAATATTGCCGAGCTCCCCGGCCCCAATGCCGATCGTTCCTACCCCGTCCAGTGGAACGAACTCCACGCCGCCGACGCCATCATCTTCGGCTGCCCCACCTACATGGGCGACGTCTCGTGGCAGATGAAGAAGTTCATGGAGGATGCCTCGGGCATCTGGTTCACCCAGGCCTGGAAGGACAAGCTCGCCGCCGGGTTCGCCAACTCTGGCGGCCTCTCCGGCGACAAGCTCCACACCCTCCACACGCTGTCTGTCTTCGCCGCCCAGCAGTCCATGGTTTGGGTCACCACAGGCGTCATGCCGTCGATCTATACCGGCGACGGCAAGAACCTCAACCGCCTCAGTTCGTTCTCCGGCCTGATGACCCAGAGCGGCCAGGGCGCCCCCGAAGCCAGCACCGACCCGGCCGACCGCCTCACCGCCGAAGCCTTCGGCAAGCGCGTCGCCGAGGCCGCCGTCCGCTGGACCAAGGGCCGCTGAGCACCACCCCGCCCGCTCACTTCACGCAGCGATACACAAACGCCGGCGGCACGTTCAGCAGCACCGAACGGCTCCGGCTCACCTGCGAGAAGTGCTCCGGCAGTTTTCTGGCGAACTTCCGTCCCGCCGGCAGCAGCAGGCCCACGTGATACGCGAAGGTCACCATTCGGCCCCCGGGCCGGAGGGCGGAGTTCGCCGCCCGCAGAATCCGCGTCTGCAAGTCGCACGGGAAGGCCGCGAACGGCAGCCCCGAGACGATCACATCCACGCTCCCCGGCCTGATGCCCTCCAGTTCACACGCCTGGGTCACCTCCGACACGCACCGCTGGTGCAGCGGCGCATGCGGGAACCGCTGGCGGAACGCGCTGGCCATCGTCGGGTTGAGTTCCATCGCAAAGTACCGAGTGTTCGGCCCGAGCCGGCTGAGGATGTGCCCGGTGAACGCCCCCGTCCCCGGACCGAACTCCACCACGCTCCCCACACGGTCCAGATCCAGGCCTTCCAGCATCCTCTCTGCCAGTCTGCCGCTTGAGGGCAGCAGGGCGCCCACCTGCCCCGGCGCACGCAGATACTCGCTCAAAAAGCCTCGCTTCCGCAGGCTCTTTGTCCGCGGGCGTGTCGGCTCGCCGGCGTGCGCCGTCGGCTTGGAGGCGTGGGGTCGGTGGGTGTCGGTCATCATCGCCATGGGTTGTTGGAAAAACCGCCCTCGAACTTGCAGTCCGCCCTGCCAGGCAATGCTAGATGCTGAACCGGTCCAGAGGCCGCATCGCCGGCCCCGCGTGATCGCGACTTGCCGAGGTCTGCGACGGGTCGATCAACTGCCCCGGCTCGGTCGGAATCACGATGGTAAAAGTGGCGCCCCGCCCCAGCGCGCTCTTCAGCGACACCCGACCGGCGTGCTGTTCGATGATCCGCCTGGTCACCGCCAGACCCAGGCCCGTGCCCCGCAGCCCCTTGGTGGTGAAGAACGGCTCGAAGATCCGCTGCTGCATCTCCGGTGCGATGCCGGGGCCGTTGTCGATCACGTCGATCTGCACCTCGCCCGCCGCCCCCGGCGTCGGCGCCGGCCGGAACACCGCACGCACCGTTACCGTGCCCGATTGCGACTCCACCGCCTCCACCGCGTTGACCATCAGATTCATCAGCGCCTGGTGCATCAGCCCCGCGTCCATTGCCACCGGCGGCATCTCCGGATCCGCGTCCACGATCAACGCGATTCCCTTGGCGGTGCACCGGTCGGTCAGCAGGCTGGCGCAGTCCTCCAGCAGCACGCCGACCCGCGTGAGTTCCATGTCCAGCGTCCTGGGGCGTGAGTACGCCAGCATGTTCATCGTCAGCCCGATGATCCGGTCCAGATTCCGCTTGAGGATGCTCCACCCGCCCCGGGCCACCTTCAGGTCCTCTTTCTTCAGCCCCATTTCCACCACGTCGCCCCCGCCCCGCAGGCCCTGAAGGATGTTCTTGATCGAGTGGCTCAGCGATGCCACCGTCTCGCCCATCGCCGCCAGCCGCTCCGCCTGCAGTTTCTGCGAGTAGAGCTCCGCGTTCGCCAGTGCCAGCCCCGTGTGCTGCCCGATCGCGTTCAGCAGGGCCAACTGGTCTGCTGAGTACGCCGACCCCGGCACCGACGTGTCGATGTAAATCGCCCCGAACGTCCGGTCTCTGAACCGCACCGGTGAGCATACCGCAGAGCGGATGTTCAGCCGCACCACGCTGTCCCCCGGGGAGAACTTCCCCGCCGCCCCCGGGTCGCCGCTGGAACACAGCAGCCCTTCCCCCTTGACGATCGCATGGTGCAGGATCGAACGCGGGATCACCAGTTCGTCCCCCGCCGCTCCCGCTCGCGACCCGTGTACATCGTCGTGGTACCGCACCACAGCAGGCCTGGGCTTGGCCACCGCGTCCTCACCGCTGAGCGCCCGCCCGCCCCCGCCCGCCGGCGGAGAATCCGTCAGCATGATGCACCCGCGCTCGGGCTTGAATTCCGAGAACACCAGGTCCATCACCCCTTCCAGCAACTGCGCCCGATCCGGAATCTGTGTCGTCAGCGTCGTCAGCCGATAAATGATCCGCAGATGGTCCGCCGCCGCCGTGGACCTGGGCTCCGGGGATGCCAGGATCACCGAATCCTCGTTGCTCGGCAGCGTCCGCTCCACCGTCGCGTCGCTCTGACCCGGTTCTGATCTCGCAATGCGGACTTTCCCCCCGCCCGGTGCCCCCGCCGACCGCCCGAAGATCATCAGCGTCGCCCCCGCCCGGATCTGATCCCCCGGCTTCAGCGACGTCCGCTCCCCGATCCGCACCCCGTTCACCCACGTCCCGTTCTGGCTCCCCAGATCGCGGACAAACCACATCCCCGCGTCCGGCGTCAGTTCCGCGTGCCGGCGAGACACCGTGTTGTCCGTCAGCGGCAACGCCTCGCTGGAACGGCCCAGCAACTGCGGCTCATGGTCCGGCAATTCGAAGATGCGCCCCTTGTCCGGGCCCTGGATGATCGTGAGAACCAGCACAGCGAACGCAGGATAGCCGCACAAACCCCGCCCCTTCCCCTTCACGCCCGCGTTCCCCGCACCGCCCCCCTCGCCTGCGCCCTGCTTGCGGCCCTCTTGCGGTCCGCCGCATCAGCCATGGCTTATGTTCCCCCTTGGGCCCTCACCCCTTCGCCGCCCGCGCCCGGCACTCGTCCAGAAAGTCCACCGCCCGCCGCAGGTGCGGGATCACGATCGATCCGCCCACGATCAGCGCGATGTCGAACGTCTCCCACAGTTCCTGATCGCTCGCCCCCGCCTTGACCGCCTGGTCCACGTGATAACTGATGCAGTCGTCGCACCGCAGCACCATCGACGCCGCCAGTCCCAGCAGTTCCTTGGTCTTGCCGTCCAGCGCCCCGGGCTGATAGCACGCCCCGTCCAGCGTGAAAAACCGCTTGGTCTGCAGCGTGCCCGCCGGCCGCTCCGGGGTGCCCTGCCCCAGAATCCGCTCATTCAGTCGCGAGCGAAACGCCTGAAACTGCTCGTACCGCGAAAGCCCGGTCTGCGAAGTGGTGCTCATGCCCGAGGGTACCGCGACACGCGTCACCGCGAGACCTGATCACGGGCACCCGTCCGCGAAGGCGTTGATGAACGCCACAAAGTCATCCCCTGTCACCGCCCCGTCCGCCGGTGTCGGCGGCCCGCCGATCCCCGTGATATCCGCCAGTCCGCCGCCCGCCCCGAACGCATTGATGAACGCCACAAAGTCGTCCCCGGTGATCGCCCCGTCCGCAGGCGTCGGGGGGCCGCCGATCCCGCACACATCCGCCGGCGAGCACCCGCCCGGCACCCCGATGGTGAACCGGTACAGCAGAACCCCGAACGCCTCGGTCTTCACCGCCGCCACGTTCAGCGTCCGCCCCGGCGTGCTGATCACAAACCCCAGGTTCACCCCCGTCGCCGCGCTGGAGGACCCCAGAATCCCCGCCGTGTTCACCACGCTCCGGTTCCTTCGCGAGTCGTCCGGCGGCGAGGCTTGATCGTTGAACAGGTTCGCGTCCGACACCGCCAGCAGATACACCCCGTCCGGCAGCGTGCGGTTCAGCCGAGGCGTGGTCGTCACCAGCGGGGCCGGCGCATCGTCATTGCCCGCCCCGGGCACCGCCACGCCCGCCGCTGTGTACACCCACACCTCCCCGTCCACCAGCGGCGCAGCGGGTGTCATCGTCACCGTCAGCGGCCCCGATGGGAAAACCCCCAGATCCGTCACCTGCACCGGGTCCGCCGTTAGCGTCGCCATGTACGCCGGCGCCCCCACCTGCCCCGTCATTCGCACCAACAGCGTCCGGGCCTCCGGTCCCAGCCCATACCACTGCACGTACCGCACTCCGCCCACATCCGCGCTGGTCTGCACTGCTGTTTCGCTTGTCCCGATCAGGCCGTTCAACTGGGTCACCCCGCGGATCGTCATCGCCACCGTCGTCGGCCCCGGTGTCAACGCCAGCCGGTATCGGGCGATGCTCGCCGCCTGCGGGGGGGCCTGTGTGGTGATACGGAAGTAGTCGGCACTGTTCCCCGCCCCCGTGCCCGTTGTTGACGCCCCAAGGGTCTGCCCGCTCACGCTGTCCCCCGGCAGCATCGGGTTCAGCAGATTCGCCGTCGCCGGGGTGTCGTTGGCTTCAAGCTCCGGCCAGACGGTCTGCCCTACCGCCGGGGCGGCGATCGCCAGAAGCGGGCACATCATCGTCAGCAAACGCAGATCAACGCGGGTCAAAGTGGGGGGGCATGGTGTGGCCATGCCCGAGAGCATACCGCAAACCTGTTGCCTTGTGTGGGAGCCCCATCGCCGGATTTTTGGCTTTTCCCCGGTTAGACTGCCCCTCCACGTGGTCCTCGGTGTGATCATCCCGGTCTTCAACGAAGCCGCCCTGGTTGAGGGGGCCATCGCCCGCGTCCTCGCCACGCCCCTGCCCGGCGCCCCTTCCACCGCCAGAACGATCACCCAGCGACGCCTTCTGGTCGTTGACGACGGTTCCACCGACGGCACCTGGGACGTGCTCCGCACCCTTCAACTCCGCCAGGACCTCAAGCCGGTCCTCCGTGTCGTCTCCCACCCCGTCAACCGGGGCAAGGGGGCCGCCGTTCGCAGCGGCCTGCAAGCCGCCCTGGCCGAGGGCTGCGACCTCATGCTCATCCACGACGCCGACTTTGAGTACGACCCCGCCGACCACGCCCGCCTCCTCGCCCCCATCCTCAACGGCCGTGCCGATGCCGTCATCGGCACCCGCTTCGGGGGCGAGGCCCATCGCGTCCTGTATTTCTGGCACTATTTGGCCAACAAGTTCATCACGCTGATCAGCAACGCCGCCACCAACCTCAACCTGTCCGACATCGAGTGCTGCCTCAAAGCCTTCACCCGCGACATCGCCGCCCAGCTGGATCTCCGCGAAGACCGCTTCGGCATCGAGCCTGAACTGGTCGCCAAACTCGCCCGCTGCCGGGCGCCCTCGGCCGGCCCAGCGGGCCCGCGGGCCGCCCCGGGCGACGCCCCCGCCCGCATCTTCGAGGTCGCCGTCACCTACGCCGGTCGCACCTATGCCGAAGGCAAGAAGATCCGCTGGCACGACGGCATCGATGCGCTCCGCTGCATCCTCCAGTACGGATGGCGTAAGGGTTGACCCTGAGCGGGCATCAGCATTCTTCCCCCATCCAGGGAGGCCTTGCCCATCCCAAAGCTGGTGTTGATGAATATTTGCATGCTGCGGTCTTTCGTTTTTCCCGTTTTCTGATATGCTCATTCCCGGACCGTGCCTCACCCATCCCACGACCGTCCCATGCCGTTGATCCCGCGGCAAGCCGGGCAGGTGTGGGGCAGGGGGGCTGGTGAAGGCATGAATGGGGGGTGGGGGGTGGGGGGGCAGGGGCCGGGAAAGGGGGGGGCCACAAGGATCCCACGATGCGCACAACTGTTCCCGATGGTTCCGCCCGCACCCGCTCTCACGGCCAACTGCGCTCCGTCGCAGTGCTTGCTGCCGTCACCCTGGCCGTCGGCACCCTGGCCCATGGCCAGTGCCCGGAGGTTGTTTTCGAAGAACAGGCCATCGGCACCCGCATCACCAATCAGTACGCCGGCGTCACCTTCTTCTCACTCTCCAGCGAGAACCAGGCCGCCTTCCCGCGTGTGTTCCTTGCCCAACGCACCGACCCAGGTCCGGCCACCTACGCCACCAGTTCACCCCTCCGCGCCCTCTCTCTGGCCGAGGGCTTCGACGTCGTCGTCCCCGAAGGCGGCATGAACTTTGTCCGAGGTCAGAGCCTTGTGCAGTTCTCCCTCGGCGAGAACACCGGCACCTACACCGTTCGCGCCTACTCCGACACCGCCGGAACCAACCTCATCTCCACCACCGTCGTGCCGCTCGGCTCCTTCGGCGCTGCCCAGCCCGGCACCAACCGCCTCGTCCGACTCACCGCCACCGCCCCCAACCTCATCCGCCGCATCACCGTCCGGGGCGACGGCGGCTTCAAGCGCGTCTCCATCGACACGCTCTCCTACGACCAGGACTCCACCCCGCCAGAGGTCGAGATCACCGAGCCCCTCGAGCGCACGTGCATCTGTCCCACCGGGTCGGTCCTCATCCGCGGCTACGCCTACGAGCCCGACGGCTTGTACGGCGGTGATCGCCTGGATGTCATGCGTGTCGACGCGCCCGTCGGAACCGCCTGGACCAACCTCGCCAGCTTCGCTGCCCCCGCCCCGCCACCCGTCGGCTCGGTCTACACGCTCAACGCCGCCGATGTTCTGGCCGCCCTCCCCGGTGGTGGAGACTACCGCGTCCGCGTCATCGGTCGCAACGCCTGCGGCCTCACCGGCTACGACGAAACCCGCGTCTATATCGACACCTTCGCTCCCACCGTTGCCCTGCGTTCCCCCGCGGCCGGCCAGATCGTCGGCGGCAACGTCTGCTTCGATGGCACCGTCACCGACCGCTGCTCGGTCAACTTCCAACTCGCCTTCCGCCCCCTCGGCGGCGCCGTCTTCACCAACATCGGCGATCCGGTCAACTCCGAGGTCATCAACGACCCGCTCGGCGCTTGGAACACCCGCTCCGGCCCCACCGCCGTTCCCGATGGCACCTACGAAATTCGCGTCGCCGCCAACGACTCCTGCGGTCGCGGATCCAATCTCGTCCGCACCGTCACCGTCGACAACACGCCCCCGACGGCCATCCTCACCTCGCCCGTTGCCTGCTCCAGCCTCTCACCCGGCCTGATCGAAATCCGCGGCACCGTCACCGACGCCAACATGTCCGGCTGGACGATCCAGTACGCCGGCGGCCCCGCCGGCACCGGTTGGACCACCATCGCCGCGGGCACCGGCAATGTCGTCAACGGTGTGCTTGCCGTCTGGGACACCAGCGCCCTCCCCGCCTGCGCCTACGCCCTGCGGCTGATCGTCAGCGATGCCGCCGCCGTGGACTGCGGTGCCGGCAGCAACCGCACCGAACTGGTCCGGCTGATCAACCTCGGCTCCGGCACCACCTGCCTGGCCGACATCGTCTCCATCGGCGGCCTCCCCCCGGCCGATGGCCTGCTGACGGGCGACGACTTCAACGCCTTCATCAACTCCTTCGCCGCCGGCTGCCCGTAAGCCCATCCCGCCGACACCCGGCCAGCGCCGCCAGTGTCCAGCCCCCGGGGCACCGGTTCCCCCGGATTCCCGGCCCGTCTGATTCGTCCTTGTCCGCCCCCGTTGCTTGGCGGATCATCGGCCGCCTCTGTGATGGACATAATCGCGTTCCAGGCTTGCATCTGTAAGGGTTTGCTGTGCACATCCTCCAGAAAGTGTCACACCCGCCGGACCGTGCCACCCGGGTCGACCGTCCGGCTCGGGGGTCGGAGCCGGCGGGCAGGATCGGCCGGAGCGGATTCATCGATTTGGGCCGGCCTTCCGTTGCCCGCACCCCACTGGGCATGACATGAGCGAGTTGGACTGGGCGGAAGTGAAACTCTGGTACGGGCGAGCGCTGGACACGCCGGTGGCCGACCGCGACGGTCTGCTCAGCGACGCCGGGCTGTCTGCCGCCTGCCGCTCCAGCGTCATACGTCTGCTTGCCGCCCATCAGGATGCCCCCGTGCTGGTCGCGGCCGGTCCCCCGTTCCAAGGCGTGTCGTCGGCTGCACGCGGCGACCTTCCCGCCGATCCGCCCGGCTCAAGGCCTGCCGACGCCCCTCCGGATCCGGGCGATACCGGTCCCTTTCGTGTCGTGCGTCCCCTGGGTTCCGGCGGCTTCGGCACCGTCTACCTCGCTGAAGAACGCGCCCCAGCCTGCCGCACCGTCGCCCTGAAGGTCCTCAGCGGGCTGGCCGCCGTCGGCAAGGCCGCCGCCCGCTTTGCGCTGGAGCAGCGTGCCCTCGCCGGACTGGATCATCCCGGCATCGCCCGCTTCTACCAGTCCGGCCAGTTGTCCGACGGCCGCCCGTGGTTCGCCATGGAGTACGTCGACGGCCTGCCCCTGCGAACATGGGCCCAGCAGGAGAAGCCCGAGCCGGCTGCGCTCGCCTTGCTCTTCGCCGAGCTTGCCGACGCCGTCCTCCACGCCCACGAGCGGGGAGTCATCCACCGCGATCTCAAACCCGCCAACGTCCTCGTGGCACGCCGTGCGGGCGCGGGCTCCGCCAGCTTGGCGGCCTCCGCCGTCGTGCCGCCCACCGCGCATTCCACCGGTGTCGCAAGCCCCTGGCAAGCCAAGATCATCGACTTCGGCATCGCCAAGATCATCGACCCCGACCACCCCGCCGAAGCCGCTGTCATCGCCGCCGGCGACGACATGACCGTCAGCCGGGTGCTCATCGGCACCCCGCGATACATGAGCCCCGAGCAGCTCGCCGGTCAGCACCCCGACATCCGCTCGGACATCTTCGCCATCGGCATCATGCTCAACGAGGCCATGCAGGCCGCGGACATCGCCCCGCAGCCGTCCGGCGGCAGTCTGCGCCGTCTCGTGCTTCAGCTTCGCCTGATCGCTGAACGGGCGGCCGCGCCGGGCCGCGAGGACCGCTATCCCGACTCCGGCGCCCTGGCTCTTGATCTGCGCAACGCCCTCGCCGGACTGCCCACCCGCGCCGGACGGCCCACCGTCGCCGAACGCCTTCGGGTCCTCTGGCGCGATCATCGCGTAGCCGGCGTGGCAGCCGCCGGGGCGGCCGGTGTTCTCACCACGTTCGCCGGCGGAGCTCTGGTCGCCCAACGAGCCAGCGAGGCCGGCCGTCGCGAGGCCGTCCGCCAGCTCGAACGCACCCGCAAGGTGCAGAGGTTTGTTCTCTCCGATGTCATGCAGTCCCCCGGCATGTGGACGCCCACCATGCAGGCCAATCGATGGGCCGCCCTGATCGACCTGGGCATGGCCGCCGCCGCCAGCGCCGAACGACAGTTTGTTGATGACCCCGCCGCGCTCGCCACCGTCGCCCTGAATGCCGCCGAGATCCAGCAGCGGATGAGTGCCGCCAGCCGCGACGATCTGGCTCCGGAACGTCTCCGGTCCCTGATCGACGGCATCGTCGCTTCTCCGCTGCAGGAGAACCGCCGAGGCGCCGCCTCCGCCTCCGGCTCCACCGCCGTGCTCGACGACCGTCGACGCCGTGAGGACGCCGTCAGCCTTCGAATCCTGCGGGTCGCCTTGGAACGTCTATCCGCCGACGCCCTCGAGCGTGCCGACGGCGTCGGCGGCGGCAGCGACCGCTCCATGCGTCTTCAGGCCGCCCTCGTCGCCGCTGGTCTCAGCGGGAGCGATCAGGCCTGGCAGCGGCTGGCCGACGTCGGTGGCGAGTTCGAGGCCGCCGCCGATCTGCCCCTCTGGGAACGCGCCCGGCCCGCCCGCGACCTCCTCCGCCTCGCCGTCACCGCTGAGGATGTCCGCCGCTCCGCACTTGCCGCTGATCGCCTCATCGCTCTGGCCTCGCCCGTGCTCCGGCAGCATGCCCGCAGCCCCCCCCCCCCAACCCCCCCCCCCCCACAAAAAGCCCCAGAAAGCCCCCCCCCCGCCCACCCATCCCCGCTCCGCCGAAGATCTCGCCGATGCAGCCAGCCTGCTGATCGAAGCCGCACGGGGCCTCTTCGGCGTCGGTTGCGATGATCGCTGGCCCGCCGTCGCCGCCCGTCTGCTGGACATCCCCGACGGGACCCTCGCCCGTTATCCTGATCGCGAGGCCTGGCGACTCAGCCTCATCGCCCTGCTTGCCCTCCACAGCCCCGAGCATGTTCCCGGCAAGGCCGCCGACTGGTTCCTCCGCGCCGCCGCCGCCGTCCCCGCCCCCGAGGACCCGACCACCGACATGCGCTGGACGCTTGGCCGCCTCAGCGGCTTCGCCGCTCTGCTCGATGGCCAGTACGGTCCGGCCGCAGACGCCATGCTCGTCAGTGAGCGTGCCTTCGTGCCGTCAGCTCAGGGCCTCCCCGAACGCGAGACGCTCATCCGCGCCGACGCGCTCGTCGCACGCGCTGGTCAGCGCATCAATCCGGCCGACGCCGTTGATCGTCTCCGGGCCATGGTCGCCGCCGCCACCCGCCGGGGCGAGGCCGCCGAACTGGCCATCCGCCTGGCCTGGGCCATCGCCCTTCACGCCGGCCGCGGTTCCCAATTCGATTCCGCATGGACTCAGGCCCTCGAGCTGGTCACCGACCTTCCGCTGGAACTCAAGCAGCGCCACCACCTCACCTTGAGCCTTCTGCTCAGAAGGGCCGTCGCATCATCCACTGCCGATGGCAACGCCCTGCCGGATGATCTCGCCCGCATCGGCCGGGCTCTGGCCGCCCCCGGACGCTTCGATCAGCCGCCTCCGCAGCGTCGCACCAACTCGGCTTCCCCGTCCGCCGTCCCCGCGAGATCTTCCGCCGAGCCCGCATTCGCCGCCCCGCCCCGGGCCCCGCAGAGTGCCCCGTGATCACCCCTCAGGCTCGTGCCGCGTCAGCCATGAACGCCAGACCGAAGTCCCAGTCCCGCTGCACCGTCTTCTCGGAAATCTCCAGCAGTTCCGAAATCTGCCCCTGCGACAGCCCCGCAAAGAACTTCAACCGCACCACTTCCGCAGCCCGGCCGTCCGCCGCCTGCAGGTGATCCAGCAGTTCATCCAGCGCCAGCAGGTCTTCCGGATCCGCCTGGGTTGCCGCGTGGATCGCATCATCCGGAATCGGCCGCAGCAGTCTTCGTCGCCCCGATTCCCCCGCCCGACCCGCCCCGCCGCCCCGCCGCAGCCGGTTCCGCGTCCGAGCGTGATCGATGAGCAGTCGCCGCATGGCCATCGCCGCCGCATGAAAAAACGCCCGCCGACTGGTCAACGTCAGCGTCGGCCCCGCCGCCCCGCCCGGCCGGAACAACTTCAGATACGTCTCGCTCACCACCGCCGTCACCGACAGCGTGTGGTCGTGCCGCTCGTGCCGCATCAGTGACGACGCCATCCCTCGCAACTGCTGCAGAACCGCCCGAAAAAGCAGGTCCTCCGCGGCCGAATCACCGCCCGTTGCCATCTGCAGCAACTGCGTCACATCGCCATGCTCTCCGCTCGGGGGGCTGTCCATAGCTTCAAAAGCGTACCTCAAACAATGCGGGCGAGACCATTTTCGCCCCATGAGGAACGGGCCGTGAACGGCTTGGAAGGGAAGTGGTTGGTGTTTGGCCGCATGGCCGGAGGAGACTTCCCCGTCCGCTGGCTTAATCCTCGTCCTGCCGCAGTTTCGCCACCACCGTGAAGTCCTCCAGTGTGGTGGTGTCCTGCGTGATCTTCTCCACCCCCGCCGCCACGTCCCGCAGCAACCGACGCATGATTTTCCCGGAACGGGTCTTGGGCAGCCCCTCGGTAAAACGGATCTGATCCGGCTGGGCCAGCGCTCCCACCTCCTTGCGAACGTGCAGGGTCAGTTCCTTCTTCAGTTCCTCCCCCGGCGTCTGGCCGGGGTTCTTCGCGAACCACGTTCCCCGCAGCGTCACAAACGCGCAGATCGCGTTCCCCTTGATGTCGTGCGGATAGCCGACCACCGCCGCCTCCGCCACTGCCGGGTGGCTCACCAGGGCTGATTCAACCTCCATGGTTCCCAGCAGGTGGCCCGACACCTTGATCACATCGTCGATGCGACCCTGGATCCAGTAGTACCCGTCGCTGTCCCGTCGTGCCCCGTCGGCCGAGAAGTACCACGGCTGGCCGGTCGCCGGGTCCTTCACCCGGCCCCAGTAGTTGGACACAAACCGCTCACGGTTGCCGTACACTCCCCGCAGCATCGAGGGCCACGGCTTGCGGATCACAAACAGCCCGCCCGAGTTCGCCGGCATCTCCTGGCCCTGTTCGTTCACCACCGCCGCGTCGATCCCCAGCATCGGCAGCGTGCACGAGCCCGGCTTGGTCGCGATGGCCCCCGGAAGCGGCGTGCAGATGTGCCCGCCGGTTTCCGTCTGCCAGTACGTGTCCACGATCGGGCACCGTCCCCCGCCGATGTGGTTGTGGAACCACATCCACGCCTCGGGGTTGATCGGCTCACCCACCGTGCCCAGCAGCTTCAGCGACGACAGATCGTGCTTGGCCGGCAGCTCATCGCCCCACTTCATGAACGTCCGGATCGCCGTCGGCGCCGTGTAGAACTGCGTCACGCGGTGCCGGGCGATGATGTCCCAGAACCGGTCGTTGGCCGGGAAGTTCGGCGCACCCTCGTACATCAGCGTCGGCACCCGGTTCATCAGCAGGCCATACAGAACATACGAGTGCCCCGTCACCCACCCGATGTCCGCCGAGCACCAGAACACCTGCCCTGAGTCCGGGATCAGGTTGAACGTCAGCCGCGCCGTCATGTTCACGTGGGTCAGATACCCGCCCGTCGTGTGAACAATGCCCTTGGGCTTGCCGGTCGACCCGCTGGTATACAGCAGGAACAGCATGTCCTCCGCGTCCATCGAGGCGCACGGGTACGCCTCTGAAGCGTTCTCCACCGCGTCATGCCACCAGTGGAACTTCGTCGGCGCCACCTTGCTCTCGCCGGTGCGGAACTTCTCGTGCCCCGTCCGCTTCACGCACAGCACGTGGTTGACGATGTGCCCGTGGTTGGCCAGCTGCACCACCGCGTCCTCGACGTTCTTCAGCAAAGGCACGATGTCCCCCCGCCGGTAGCCGCCGTCCGCCGTGATGATCACCCGACTGTGCGCGTCCATGACCCGCTCGGTGATCGCGTGCGGCGCAAATCCGCCGAAAATCACCGAGTGCGCCGCCCCCAGCCGGGCGCACGCCAGAATCGCCACCGCCAGTTCCGGCACCATCGGCATGTAGATCGTCACCACGTCCCCCTTCTTCACACCCAGCGAACGCAGCGCGCTGGCGCACCGGCTGGTCTCCACCTGCAACTGCCGGTAGGTCATCGTCCGGATCTCCGGCTCCGGCTGCGCCTTGCCCGCTCTGGCCACCAGCGGCTCGCCCTCCCAGATGATCGCCGTCTGCTCCCCGAACCCTGCCTGCACGTGCCGGTCCACGCAGTTAAAGCACGCGTTGGTCTTCCCCCCCACGAACCACTTCGCGTCCGGCGCCTCCCACTCCATCACCTTCTTCCACGGCTCAAACCACGCCAGCTTCCCCGCCTCCTCCGCCCAGAACCCCTCCGGGTCCTCAATCGACCGCTGGTGCAGCGCGCGATAGTGCTCCACCGACCCGATGTGCCAGTTGCGGAACCCCAGCGTCTGCGCCGCCGCCGGCGGAAACATCCGATTTTCCGTCAGCATCGATGAGATCGCCCCCGACCCTGCGCTGCCGGATCCCGGCCCGGCCGCGGCCGGCGTCGGATGCCCGTTGGATGAGGACGTGCTCGGCGGAGCCACATTCGACATACTCGCATCTCCTGATCGCTTGATCGCTTGATCGCCCAGATTCGGCGCGCTGGCTGATCGTCGCTCAGTCTAACACCGTGTCCGCCGCGCCGTCTTCACCCGCCCGGCCGGCCGGCCGCCGGTCCGCAGCCGCCCGGCCTCCTGCCCCCTTGTTGCGGGCGGAGCCGCACCCCATCTGCCCCTGCGCCCGCCCCTCCGCCTGAGGACTCCCCCGTTTGTGTGATTTTGTCCGCGAAACGCTCCCCCTCTCCCCATCCGGGTTTTCTCGCCCTTGCTTCATGTGGTAGCCTGAACAGATCCCCATCTGTGTCCGGCGGTCGCCCCAACCAGCCCGCCCTTCGGAGTCACGCCCTTATGTTCCGGACCCCCCGCCAGATCCTCCGCTCCGCCGCCGCCCAGTTCCCCGCATGCCTCCCCGCCTCCGCCCAGCACGCTCTGGTCGAACAGCTCGAAGCCCGCAAGCTCCTGTCCGGCAGCTACGGCGGAGCCTTCCGAATCGGCTCTGATGATTCGCGGGGCGAGTTTGAAGACGAGCAGGAGCAGGGGGGCGCCATCGTCGTCGACGCCGCCGGCAACACCTACCTCGCCATTGACTTCAGGGGCACCGCCGATGTCGACCCCCGACCCGGCAGCACCTTCAATGTGACCAGCTCCGTCGAACGCGCCACCGCCATCGTCAAGTACGACGCCAACCGCGTCCCCGTCTGGGCCGTCGTCCTGGATGCCGAGGCTGATGACGAGGCAGAGGGCCTCGCCGTCGACGCCTCCGGCAACGTCTTCTTCGCCGGCCGCTTCCGGGGCGTTGCTGATCTCAACCCCGGGCCCGGCGTCCAGAGCGAAACCTCCAGCGACAGCGCCCGGCGCCGCTCCGCCTTTGTGCTCAAGCTCGATTCGGGCGGCGTCTTCCAGTGGGCCAAGGTGTTCCGGGGCGACCGCAGCATCGAAGCCCACAGCCTCGCCGTCACCCCCGGCGGCGGCGTCGTCCTTGCCGGCCGCTTCGAAGGCACCGCCGATTTCGACCCCGGGGCCGGCGTCGCCAATCGCACCAGTCTCGCGGAACTCGAAGTCGGGCCGCCCGATGACACCGAAGACGGCAATGGCTTTGTCGTCAGTCTCTCCCCCGCCGGCGAGTTCCTCTGGGTCAGCGTCATGACCGGCACTGGCTTTGTCATGCCGCTTGATGTCGCCGTCGGCCCCGATGGTCAGGTTGCCGTCGGCGGCGTGTTTCAGGGAACCATCGACTTCGATGCCTCCGGCCCCGCCGCCGCGTTGACCAGCAACAACGCAAGCATGGACGGCTTCGTCATGCTTCTTGGCCCCGACGGGCTGCTCAACTGGGTGAAGCAACTTGGCGGCAGTCAGGGGGAACTCACCGAGGATGGCCCGACCGAAGGCGTGCTCTCCGTCGCCATCGGCGACGCCGGGCAGGTCATCGCCGGCGGCCGCTTCCTTGGCACCGTGGACTTCGACCCCGGCACCCTCATCGTCAACCTCGTCTCTTCCGGCGGCGCCGGCAAGTCCGACGGCTTCGTCGCCAAACTCGGTGACGACGGCTCCCTGGGCTGGGCCCGCAAGTACGGCGGCGGCGGTTCCGAAGCCGTCACCTGCATCTCTATTGACGACAGCGGAGCCGTCTATTTCGGCGGCGATTTCAGTTCCAGTATGGACGTCGATCCCGGCTCTGCGACCGCCACGCTGACCAGCGCCGGTCGCGATGACATCTTCATCGGCCGCATTGATGGCAACGGCACGCACCGCTGGGGCCGCCGCATCGGCGGATCCGGCGAGGACTCCCTCCGCGACCTGACCGTTGACGACAACGGACGCGTGGTCAGCACCGGCTCGTTCACCGGCACCGTGGACTTCGACCCCGGCGCCGCATCTGCTCCGCTGACCGCCGCCGCCCCCGCCGCCGCCGCAGGCACCGACATCTTCGTCGCCACGCTCGTTCAGGACGGTCAGTCCTTCATCTCCGCCACCATCGCCGGCGTCGAGACCGCCATGGCCGAAACCTCCTCCGGCACGCCGTCGGTCGGCGTCGTTCGCTTTGGCCGAACCGGCCCGGCCGGCGCGGCTCTCCGCATGAACTTCACCCTCGTCGGCACCGCCGTCCGCGGGTCCGACTACCTCCTCCGCGTCGACGGCGTTATCCTGCCCGCCTCCCAGCGCTTCGTGGACTTCGCCGCCGGCCAGACCGCCATCGATCTGGAGATCATCCCCGTCGATGATTCCGCCGTCGAGAACGGGGAGACGGTCATCGTCACCCTCGCTTCCTCAGCGCAGTACGGCCTGCCTCCCGCGCCCGAGCGGTCCGTCACGGTCACCCTGGCCGACAACGAGCCCCGCCTGAGCATCCTCGCCGCTGACGCCGCCGCCGCCGAAACCAGTTCCGGTCAGCCGGCCGATCAGGGACGCTTCCAGATCATCCGCACAGGCAACTCCGGACCGCTGACCGTCAACCTCAGCCGCTCAGGCGGCGCCGCCTACGGAACCGACTACCGCTTCGAGATCCAAGGCGTGCCGCTCCCGGCCAGCCAGCGCACCGTCACCCTGGCCCAGGGCCAGTCCTCGCTCGAAATCACGGTCGTCATCCTCAATGATGCTGCTGTCGAGAACGCCGAGTCAGTCATCCTCAGCCTCGCCTCCGGCGCTGGCTACGGTCTCTCCGCCGATCGCACCGCCGCCGTCTCCATCGCTGACAACGAGTCCACCGTCTCCTTCGAGAGCCTTGGCAGCCTCACCGCCTCCGAGTCCGGCGCCCCGGCCGTATTCGGCGTCCGTCGCAGCGGCGATACCGACTACCCGCTCACCGTCCAGCTTTCCCGATCCGGATCCGCGACTTTCGGCGGCACCCAGGCCGACTTCGCTCTCACCGTCAACGGAGCGTCCGTCCCGTCAGACCTCCGCATCACCATTCCCGCCGGTCAGACCTCAACCGTCGTCACCGTTCAGCCTGCCCAGGACAGCCGGGTCGAAGGCACTGAGCCGTTGTTCTTCAGTCTCGCCAGTCACTCCGCCTACCGCCTGCCCGCAGATCGCCAGATTGCCCTGAGCATCCTCGACGATGAACCCCAGGTCATCATCGACTCGGCCGTCTCCAGCATCAGCGAGGCCGGCGTCACTTCGCAGTCGGCCATCGTCCTCCGCCGCATCGGCGATCGATCCCAGCCGCTCACCGTGGACTTCTCGCTCTCCGGCACCGCCACCCCCGGCGTTGACTACGTCGCCTGGGGCTTCAACTCCGTCACCTTCCCGGCCAACCAGGAGACCCTCTCCATCCCCCTGTCCACCCTGCGGGACAACCGCAACGAGGCCGCCGAGACCCTCATCTTCACCCTCCGGCCCGATTCTTCCTACGCCCTCTCTTCCGATCTGGCCCGGCAGCGCGCCACCATCTCCATCACCAATGGCGCTGCCGGCGAGGGCGTGAGTCTGGCCATCGCTTCCGTGACCGCACCGGTCCGGACCTTCTCGCTGACCCGCAGCGACTCATCGGTATCCATCGCCGCCGTTGTTCGCAACACCGGTTCAGCCCCTTTCAGCGGGCCGCTCACCGCATCGCTGCTGCTCTCCCGCTCCCCCGATGGCGCCGAACCTCAGATCGTCGGCGAGGCCGTCCCCTTCCCCAACCGCACCATCGCCGCTGACGGCTCCACAACCGTCTCGTTCTCCTTCGATCCCGATGATGTGGCGTTCACCCAGACCGGCGTGTGGTACACCATCATCCGCATCAGCGGCAACGGGCAGAACCTCCAGTGGATCTCCCCGCTGGCCAACGTGACCACCGTCGCCTGATCGCAGCCGACCGACGTTCCCCGCCCTCCGACTGAACCCTTCGGCCATCACTCGCACGCCTGCCCTCCGGCCAGGCGTGCGGTGCTTTACGGGCACCCGCTCGCGAACGAGTTGATGTACGCCGTGAAGTCGTCCCCGGTCACCAGTCCGTCGGGAATCGGCGTCCCGCCGATGCTCACCAGATCCGCCAGCGGGCTCCCGCTGGCAAACACGCTGATGAAGAACACAAAGTCGTCGCCGGTAAGCAGCCCGTCGCCCGGCAGCGTGCCGCCGATGCTCACCAGATCCGCCAGGCACCCCGTCCCGGTGATCGCAAAGTCCCCGGTCATTGTGTCGCTGCCGGTCCGGCCCTCCGCGTCCCTCGCCGTGATGCGGAACCGCGCCGTCGTCGTGTTCAGATTCGGCACCGTCCACAGCAGCCCCGAGCTGTCCGGCACGTTCGACCGGATCGGCGTCCATGTCGTCCCGGAGTCCAGCGACAACTCCAGATCCACCCCCGTCACCTGCACGTCGTCGTCGGTCAGCCAGCGAACATCAAACGTCGACCCCGCCGACAGGCTCGCCCCCGGCAGAGGCTCCTGCATCACCGCCGTCGGGTTCAGCCCGCCCCGATGCCGCGGCACATGCATCACGATGCAGTGCATCACCCCCGCAAGCGTCACCAACGACTGCGAGTTGATCTGCACCACCGTCTTGCCCGGCAACGCCCCCTGCACCACCGCCAGCGCCTGCGCGTTCAGCGGCGCAACCGTCGTGTTCGTGTAACTCGGCAGCAGCACCAGATCGTTGCAGAGCACCATGTTGGTGTAGGTGTAGTGCACCCCGCTCACCGACCTCGACGGCGTCCGGAACACCTGGTACCCCCGCGCCGCCATCGTTACCGCCGCCTGGTCACAGATCACATCCTGGACCGACCCCACGTTGTTCGGCCAGTCCGCGATGATCACCTTGTCATCCGCGATCACCTGCATCCACATGTCGATGTGCTGCGTCGCGTCCACCGTCGTGGGGAAAGGTTCAAACAGCAGCGTGTTCACCCCCTGGAACGTCTGCCACCGCGCGATCACCGCTGCCTCCCGCGCCGCCTGCGTCGTCCCCAGCCCCAGGTTCTCGTTGACGATCAGCCGGCTCGCATACCCCCGCCCGATGCTGTCCAGGTGGTAGTTCCCGCCGCCGTGCGTCATCCCCAGGTTGTACAGGAAGTGCCGCTTGAACTGCCCGAACCCAACCGGAAAGCTGTCGTCGCTCACCCGCGAGGTCACGTTGTACCGGTGGTCCACGATCGTCCGCACATTCCCTTCAAACACGTACCTCGGTCCATAGTCGCGGATCCAGATCGTGTCCGTTGTCCGCACCACCGGACGCACCTTGTCCATGTTCGCGCCGCCCGCGGCAATGGTCGGCAATGCCGAGGTCTGCTCCGCCGTCGTGTCAAACACCACATACGCGATCGCGTCGCCCGTCGTGGTGATGTGCCGTATCATCTGCACCTGAACCGCGTTCAGTGTGCTGCCGCCCTCCCACGCAAACAAAATGCCCTCCATCGGCGCATATTCGCCCGGGCATGTCACCGTCCGCCTCGGCTGGGTCGGCGCTGCATCCGGCTCGGTCAGCGGGCCTTGCGCCGCCATCCACGCCCTCTCTGTCGCCGTCGCATTCCGGGTCACCGGCACGCCCTCGGGGTACTCCGGACGGTCCGGTGCGCCGCCGGTCGCTGCGGCCGTTCCCGCCATCGCCGCCAGAGTCGCCAGCGATGCCAGCCCCGCCCGCACCCCGCTCACAGCCAAACTGTTCCTCGTCATCTCATGCTCCACTTGTTCCGCGTGTCGTTCTGCGGGCCAACGTCTGCCGCCAAGGTCTGCCGCCAAGGTCTGCCGCCAAGGTCTGCGCAAGAACAGCCAGGGGCGCCGCCGGCCGCGTTGTTCGCGGCATACCCGGACGCCGCCGGACGTTGATCCGGAAAACTGTCTCCGCGGTTACGGGCACCCGGTCGCAAAGGCGTTGATGTACGCCACAAAGTCATCGCCGGTCACCGTGCCGTCGCCGGGTGTGCCGCCGCCCACCGAGGCCACGTCGGCCAGCGTGTCCGCACCTGCGAACGCGTTGATGAATGCCACAAAGTCGTCGCCCGTGAGGGCGCCGTCCCGGGGTGGCTGCCCGCCCACGCTCACGACGTCCGCCACGCACGGCGGCGTCACGTTGCTCAGCAGCCACGTGCGGGCCGCCGCCGCATTGACCAGACCGTGCCCGAACAGGTCGTCCCTGCCCGGGGTGCCCAGGTCCGTCGCCGTCACCTCCATCGCCTGCCGGATCTGCGCCGGCGTCGCATTGCCCGGTCCGACCGACGACACCAGCAACGCCGCCACGCCCGCCACGTGCGGGCAGGCCATCGACGTGCCGCTCAGATTGGCGTACAGCGGGCCCGCCGCCGCCGTCACGCTCACGCTGGCGAAGGTGCCCGCAGGCCTCGCCTGCAGGTCATCCCCATCCGTCTGCGACACGCCCACCACCGGAATGCTCACTGTCTGGTTCAACGCACCGTTGAACAGTCCGCCCGCGTCATTGCTGATGATCACCGCAATCGCCCCCGCCGCCACCGCGTTGTTCACCTTGGTGCGGAAGCTGTAGCGGTTGCCGTTCGCGTCCGTCCCGCCCCGCCGGATGTGCGCCACCTTCCCCGACACGCTCGCCGGGAAGTCCGCCGCCGTGCCGCCGAAGCCGCAGAACACCACCTCCGCCAGAACATCGCCCGTCCCCGATCCGCTCAGGATCGCGGACGGGCGCGTCACGCCCGCCCACTCCGCCTGGCTGGTCAGACTGGAAGCTGTGATCGACGGCACCGTCGAAAGAACGCCCACCCCCGGAGCCGACAGCGAGATCGTCGGCCCGAAGTTCGAGAAACTCGCCCGGTTCTGCGACGAGTCGATCGCCGCCACCGAGATCACCCCGGGGTACGACGCCGGGTACGACGGCACATCGGTGTTCGAGTTGCCCGCCGCCGCCACCACCACCACGCCCGCGCTCACCGCCGCAGCGCACGCGTCCGCAAACGCCTGGTCAAACCCGCCCCCGCCCAGCGACATGCTGATCACGTGCGCGTTGTTCGTCACCGCCCACTGAATCCCCGCGATGATCCCCGACGTCGACCCTGAACCCCCGTCCGACAGCACCTTGCCGATCAGCAGTGTCGCCTGCGGAGCCACCCCGATCACGCCCTCGTCGTTGTCCACCGCCAGCACCGTTCCCGAGCAGTGCGTGCCGTGACGGTTCCCGTCCTGCACCGGCTGACCGGAGATAAAACTCTCCGCAGCCGCCGGAGCCGGCAGGTCCGGGTGCGATAGGTCCACCCCGGTGTCCAGCACCGCCACCCTCGCGCCGCTCCCGCGCGATCCGCTCCACGCCGCCGCCGCGTTGACCATCCCGATGCCATAGGGCTGCGTCTCCGCCATCGCCCGATGCATCATGTCCAGTTCCGCGTATCGCACCGCCGGGTGCGCGTTCAGAGCCTTGTGCGCTGCCTCCAGCCCGCCCTCAGGAACTTCAATGTTGTACAGGTCCGGCACCAGCGTGTACGCCTGCATCACCCGCCCGCCCACCGCGGTCACCGCAGCCTGGCGAACCACCTCCGCCGTGCCCGCGGCAAACCGCACCAGCAGTTGCCTCGGGTGAAACTCCAGATCATCCGGCCCATCGGTCGTATACACGAATACATCCGGCGTTACCGCCACGTCCACCTTGGCGTTCGCCCCGTCCGCAACCCCCACACCAGAGGCCAGCCCCGTAGCCGCTACGACAGACAGCACTCGATGCATCGCAAACTCCTGGGCAATCAGGAAGACTCAACAGAACGCTCTGGCACACGCTCACATGGTGGACGAATGCCACCGCGCCGGGGTGAGACCGGCGGTCTCCTATACCACTCTGGACCCCGACAGGTTCCGTCCGCCTGACGAATTCCCAATGCCACGTGCATATGCGTCGCCCCAGGCGGGACAACCCCGCACCACATTCTCCCGTCTTGTAACCCTCCACCCGCTCCGAGTACTACGGGCACCCGCTCGCAAACGCGTTGATGAACGCGATGTAGTCGTCCCCGGTCACCAGCCCGTCCGGCGGCTGTTCCCCGCCCACTGCCACCACATCCGCCGCCTGCTCCGACCCAGCGAAGGCATTGATAAACGCGATCAGGTCGTCCCCGGTCACGATCCCGTCCGGTGGTTGCACCCCGCCTATCGCCACGATGTCCGCCGCGCACACGATCGGCAGTTCGATGCTCCCCCACAATAGAAACGGCATATCCACCGGCACATCCTCCGCCGCCGCCGGCTTCCCCGGATCGATCGCGTCCGCCCACATCCCGCCCCCGCTGGCCGGCCGAAACTGCCGCGAGTTCGCTCCGCTCCGCGTCCGCCGCCCCGGCAGTGTCAGCGGTGGCGCGAACGCCTCCCCCGTCCCGTCCGCCGTTCCCACCTGCCACTCGATCCAGTACGTTCCCGGCCCCAGCAGCAGTCCGCCCGTCGAGAGGTTGATCTGCCACACCGGCCGCAACCCGTTGGGTGTCGCCGCTGGCGATCCCACCGACGCGAAGATCCGGTATACGTGCATCGGCTCCGCCGATACCAGCCGATTCACGCTCAGATTCCCCCACAGAGGCATCGATCCTCTCTCTCCGGGCACCCCGTGCCACAGACGCACAGACCCCCAGTCGAACGGCGAAGACGTCGCCCCCGACGCTGGTCGATACGCAAATACCGACAGCGTCTGCACCCGGAACATCAACCCCGCCGGAACCACAAAGTCATCCGCGAAACTGAACGGCTGCCCCGCCTGCCTCACCGGCTGGCAACTGAACCCGCCGATGGAGTTCGTCTCCGTCCCCGAGATCGCCTGGGCTTCACTCCAGGTCCACCCAGCCGGCGCCCGTATGCCGCTCGCCGAGATCGGCCCGCTTGACAATCCCGCGTCCGCATGGCTGCCAGAGTTCGAGTAGATCACCGTCTGATCTGCCGCCTGAACAGCGATCCCGAAGACCAGACAGGCGCAAAGGACGGTTGTTGAACGCAGAACACTCATGGCGAGGGCTCGACTCATTCCGCGGGTATCCCAAGGCAGTTGCGGCTGCCGACCCCCAAATCTTCCGATCCACGCGGCTGTGGCTCGGTCGCGGCTCCCGCCCCAGCCGGTCCGCCGCATTCGCCGCTCGTCCACTCGTCCGGCAGCGCTGTTGGCCCGGCCGCCTTGGCTGCGGTGTGCGGTGGCCTTGCCGCTGCCGCACACGCCTCACCAGGCAACCGCGCACGGCCCGATCCCCAGGCCGTCACCCATCCCTCATGTTGCACCCTGCGTTGTGCCCGCCCGCGTCCTCGCGGCCTGAACCTTGCGGACAACAAATCAATGCTGCCAGTATGCCCGAGAACTCCGGCGATGCCAGTTTCTTTGGTGATTTCTTCACCGACCCTTCAGCCACCGCCGCCGTGGAATCGCCAGAATCACACCCGCCGTCATCAACACCGCCGTGCCCGGGTTCGGTATCTCATACGTCACCACCAGCGATGGGCGAACTTCGGCGTTCGGGTGCTCGCGGCTGTCAAACCGCCTCACCGTCTGGTTCATGCTCTCGTTGCCCCGAAGCAGCCACCCGAAGTTCATCGTCGGATTCGCATGCCACCACTGCACGTCCGCCAGCAGTCCGGGCGACGACCACGTGTAAGCCCCCGACCCGCCCACCAGCGTCTCCGCTGAGGCCGCCGCCTGAAAGTCTCCCCCCGGATTCGTCCACAGCACGCCGGGAAACACGCTGTGGATCCATGTCGCGTCCCCCGGTTGCGCAGGGCCACCGCCTCCGCCCGATCCCGGCGACGCCGAGGCCCCTTCCCCCCATGCCCGTGTCACCCGGTGCAGCCCCACCAGTTCCGTCGCTGATGCTGCACGGCTCGTGTTCAGCCGCAGGAACGCACCGGTGATCGTCGCCCCGCTTGGCACCACCGCCCCCACATCAAACCGCACCAGCCCGCGTCGAACATCCCCGTTCAGCAGGCTCCCCGCAAACAGCGTCGCCCCCGCTCCTGACCCCAGCGCGCCCGTTGGGCTCTCAAACAGCGTGGTGTCCGCCGCCGCCCCGATGGACACCGTGCCCTGCCCGAACGCCGGGGCAGTCAGCAGCCCCGCCGCAGCCATGCACATCACATACTTCATGTCTCTCTCGCTCACCATCTCATGCGTCGGGAACAACCCCGGCCGCTCTCTCCAGTGGCCCTCCTGGCCTCAGGCGGGGAAAATATGCCTGCAACTTCGTTCGCGTGCAACCTGGCCCCACGCTTCTGCTCAGGTTTCTCGCTGTGCTGAACCCGCCCATCCTCCTCACTGGCCGGGGTTCCGCCTCGCCGTCTCCGCCCAGCCCCTTAAGAAAAGCCCCCGCATCACCAACATGGGCGACGCGGGGGCGGGCAGGGTGCTGGCACATGGTTCCCCAAGCGGCCTGCGTCTCTGAGAAGGTCGGCCTGCGAGGCTCCGACTCCAAAGCCACAGCCCACCCCGGCAGCATCTCCAGGTTTGCCCCGGAATCCGCCGCGAAGGGACCCACTCTGTCTGGCTGTGACACAACCTGGCTTTGCGTTTGTCACGCAACGCCCGATCACAGTGGACTCTATTGGTACCTTACCTCCACTCTCAGGCTTTGCAACCCGAGCAGCAAGGAAAAATGGGCAATTTAGACGAAATCTGATCTGTGAGCCGAAAAGCGCAGCTTTCCCTCCGCTGGTCACGGGCCCCGCCCCTTGGCTTACGCCGCCAGCCCGCCCTGATCGTCGCTTTCCGGTGGATCCCCCAGTGTGCCCCACTTTTCCGGCGGCAGGTGCCGGTGATGAATCCGCACCACTCTGGCCAGCTGCGTCGCAAACACTTCCCGTGCCTCGCCCAGCAGCATCGGCGCGTGACTCGGGAACGGTGATGCCGGATCGCGGAACAGCATCACCACCGCCAGGCACTCCGTCTTCGCTCGGCAGGCGAATGCGATCACGTGCTGATCCATCAGCCACTGCGAATACTCGCCTATGTGCTGCTCCACGCTCTCCGGATCGCGCAGGTGCAGCACGCCGATGGCGTGGTCCAGCGAGGGAGCCGCCACGTTGGCCAGGTGGTCCAGCAGAACCTCCACCGTGTCCTTCGGGCACGAGTAGTTCACATACGCGCCCAGTGAGTAGTCGCCCGAGGTCGACGGCAGGAAGATCGCCGCGTTCGTCGGACCGATCTGCGCCAGCACAAACTCCAGCATGTGCCGCAGCAGCTGCTCCACATCAAGTTCCCCCGTCAGCAGCGTCCTCAGCTCCTCGATCGGCCCCCCCATCGGCGGCAGGCTCGCAGCCGCGGGCTTGGGCAGTGATGGAAGCGACGTCAGCGAAGCCGGACCAACTCCGCCCGTGCCGCCGCTCCCGCTTCCGGACCCCGCCACCGCCCGGTGCTGCATCAATGCCGACCGCACCCGCCGCAGCAGTTCCCGCGGCTTGGTCGTCGCCGGAATGATGTCCGACGCTCCGGCCCGCATCGCCTCCACTGCCTCGTCGAAGCTGACGTTCGGGCACACGATCACCGTTGCGATCTGTCGATCCCCCAGTTCGCGCACGAATCCCAGCGCCGCGCTCCCGCACCGTGCCAGATCAAGCACCACCACCTCGATGCTCGACCTCCCCTCCGGCCCCGTCGCGTTCAGCCGCCGCAATGCTTCTTCGCTGCTCTCCACGCACAGGCAGTCCAGTGCGTCCTGCTCCACCGTCCGCTGAAGGCTCTCCCGCCGATCGCGGCGTTCCGCCACCACCAGCACCTGCGGACCGGTCGGGATGCCGCTCCCCGCTCCCCGCTCCCCCGCCCCGCGGTCGTGAGGCATTCCGGAGGGTGGTTCGCTCGGCGGTGTGTTGCTGGGCGGACGAGAAGCCATGTGTGCTCCGTTCATTCGGCGTGCCTGATCCACGCTCCAGCATTGAACATCGGCCAGCGGCGTCCGCCGGTCGAGTCAGGCCGCCCGGGTATCGGCCCCGAGACTCTCTCCCCGCCATCGGGTGAACACCACCGTCACCGATGTCCCCTTCCCCGGCACGCTGTCCAGTTTGATCCCGCCTTGCTGGTTGACGATCAGTCGCCTCGCCAGCGCCAGCCCCAGCCCGGCCTGTCTGCCCGCAGTTTTCTCTGAAAAAAACGGGTCAAACGCGTGCTGCAACGCATGTGGGCTCATGCCCGAGCCGTCGTCGGTCACCCGCAGCACCAGCGTGGACGCCTTCGCATCCAGACATGCCCGCACATCCACCCCCGTACGGGGTGAACACTCCAGCGCGTTGGCGATCAGTTCCACCACCGCCGCCACCGTCTGTGTCCGATCTAGGCACGCCCGGTCCAGCGGGGATTGCACCGTCACACGCACCGGCTTGCCCGCCAGCCCCGACCGCTGGCTCGCCACACGCCTGCGGGCCGTGGCCGCCGCCTCGTTCAGCAGTTCCGCAAGCGGCAGCATCTGCGCGATCGGCCTCGGCGGCTTGGCGATCGTGTGCAGCCTGGTCACCAGTTCCGTCATCTTCCCCGCCGCCGTAACGATGGACTGCGCTTCCGCCCTCAGCCGCTTCTCCGTCAGATGCTCGGCCAGCAACTGCGCCCGCCCGCTGATCACCGTCAGCGGGTTGTTCAGTTCGTGCGCTGCCCCCGCCGTCAGTTCACCCAGCCTCGCCATCGATTCCGCCGCCGCCAGTTGCTGCTGCGTCCGTCCAAGCGCCCGCGTCATATCCGCCAGGGCCTCAGTCAGCCGACGGTTCCCCTCAAACTGGCACGCCCCGCCCAGTGCCGACGCCCACACCGTCACCACCGGTGCCATCTCGCTCGCCGACAGCGCCCGCCGAGACGGCTTCTCCTTGGCCGGGCCGTGCAGCAGCGCCGCCGCCGGACCAAGCGGGCTCAGCAGCGCCACCACGCCCGTCTCCCGAAGGTCCGGCGCCGCCGTCACGTGCTCCGCCAGCCATGTCAGCAGAATCACCGTCTCCCCGAGGTCCGCCTCCGGACCGCAGGCATCACGGATCGACATCGGTCGACCCCGCTGGTCCTTCGGCGGCTCATGTGCCGACGCGATCTCCGCCGTCGCTGCCCCGTCCGCCGCCGCCGTCAGATCCACCACACGCCACTGGTCCTCCGCCCTTGTCTGATACACCAGCGCCACCGGCGTCCGCCCGCTCAAGTGCTGGTGGCTCCGGGCGATCAACCCCGCTGTCTGCGCCACCCCCAGCCCGGGCCGCATGCTCTCGCTGAACGCCGTGATCGCCTTGAGGATCCGTCCCTGCCCGGCGCTCGCCTTGGCCCTCGTTCGCCACCGATCTTGCAGGCGGGTCAGCCTTGCGTTCGCCGACGCGATCGACTGCACCACCAGTTCCGGGCTGGTCTGGTCCTCCAACCCAAGGTCCTTGCACCGCCGCGCCAGCGCCTCGTGCAACTGCGGCTCCACATCCGCCACCCGGACCGGGTCCAGTTCCGCGTCGGCACACAAGGCCTCCATGGTCGGTGCGCTCGCCGCGTTGCCTGACCAGCCCAGGTGCAGCCGACGGCACAGCCCGTCCGCCGCCGTCACAAGACCCACCACATCCTTGTGCCGCAACTCCGGCAGCGCCGACATCCTCTGCCCGTGAAGCCACATCGCATCACGAAGCACGTGCGGCAGCCTCCAGTGCTCCGCCAGCCGCTTGCCCGCCAGGTGATGATCCAGTCCGAGCACCGTCCGCTCCACACCCGCCAGGTCCACACCACGCTCTTCCGCAGCAGTCAGCACCCGCGCGTAGGACATCGGCAGAATCCAGTCCAGCGCCAGCTTCCCCAGATCGTGCACCAGTCCCGCCGTGAACGCCTCTTCCGGCCGGATGTGCTTCTCCCGATGGCTCTCCGCCAGCAGTTCTGCCGCGCACGCCACCGCAACACAATGCCGCCAGAACCCCGCCCGATCAAATGCAGCCGCTTGTCCGTCGCGGCTCTCCAGTCCGTTGGGTGCCTGCGACAGCACCTCGTAGATCTGCACCGACAGCACCGCTGCCTGCACCGCTTCCAGCCCCAGAAGCACCACCGCACGCTTCACCGTCGATACCACTCCCGCGCCCACGCTCGCCCGCCGACACAGCGACAGCATCCGCGCTGACAGCGACGGGTCCGCCTCGATCAGCGAAACGATCTCCTCGGTCTCCGCATCCTCCGCGTCCGACAGTTTCAGCAGACGCGTCGCTATCGGAGACAGCGTCGGCAGAGACTCGATGTGAGCCAGAACCCCTTCCGCCACCGTTGGATCCGCACCCGCGGCCTCCTCGCCCCACGCCGTCCCAGGCGGCAGATCCGGTCCGGGCAGCGTGCCGCCATCCTCCCGCAGAGCATCCGGCCCGCCGACGCCGCTCATGCTTGTCCTCCGTGCCCGCCCCATCCGGTCTGGGTTGTCACAATGATGCGGTATCACGCCGTCAGCGCACTGATCCTGTCGATGATCTGCTGAATGTTGAACGGCTTGCGGACGAAATCGTCCGCCCCCGCCGCCCGCAGCTTGTCGATCTCGTCCTGGTTCACCACGCCCGAGACGATGATGATTTTCGTCCCTGACAGTTCCGGGTTCTCCCGGATTCGCTGGCACACCAGGTTCCCGTTGATGTCCGGCAGCATGTAGTCCAGCACCAGCACATGAGGCCGGAACGACTGCGTCAGCATGCCCGCGTCATACCCCGTCCCCGCCGTCTTCACGCGGTAGCCCTTGCTCCGCCCCAGCAGATCCGTGAACAGGCTCTGGATCGCCGGATCATCATCCACCACCAGCACCCGCGTCCCCGCGCCCTCCAGGTTCTCCGTCGGAATGTCGTTGTCGCGCATGAACCGCAGCAGCTCCGCACGAGGAATACGCCGGAACTTGCTTCCTGGAACCCGAAAGCCCCCCAGCCGACCAGCATCAAAGCAGCGGATGATCGTCTGCTGGCTCACCTTGCAGATCTGCGCCGCCTCACCGGTCGTGAAGATCTTCCGCTCCGACCAGTCCGTCGACGCCTCCGCGCTGTTCCCGTCCCCAGCCGCCTCGCTCGGTGAGCCGTTCATGTGCTCTCGTTCCTGCCCGTCCTGAAACGGTTCCTGTCCCATGTGCCGGCCTCCTTGCGCTCACGCCTGACGGCGAGCAACTCATCTGTCTGCGGGTGATGTGTACATCCGTGTCCGCCACGCCGCGGCCATTCCAAAGCCACGCCGCCGGGCCTTGTACAGCCCGCAGGGGTGTGCTTCGATCCCCAGATTCTCCAACTTCACACCCACCGCCTCCCCGCAGTTCACCGGGCGGAGTGTTCCGATTGCGTCGCCCCATTGTCGTCCGAAAAGCTGTGACGCTTGGGGACTACCCCCGCCCGCTGCCGCTCCGCCGTTCCCGCCACAGTGTCACCGCTTCCGGTTCCCGCCCATACAGCGGCGCCAGCCCGTCCGCCGCCTCCCCGTGCAGCACCGCAAACAGGCCCGCCGCCCGCAGCACCGCCGCCCCGCCCAGCCGCAGCGGTCGCACCTCCATCCCCGCCGCCTCGCACGCCGCCCGCATCGCCTCCGGCAGGTGCTGGTCCGCCACCAGCGTCCGCACCCCGCTGGCCACCACCTCGTCGCCCGCCATCGCCCGCATCCCCTCCGCCGCCCGCACCGCCCCCGCCCCGTCCCGCAGCGGCGAGTGCTCAAACACCGTCACCAGCGCCCGTGCCCCCTTGCTCGCCAGCGCCACCGCCAACCCCCCCGCAGGCCACCATTCATCCTCCGCTGCCGCCGCCGCCACCGCGCTCGGCACGCCCACCACACCGGCCCCCTGCATCACCGCCAAGGCCTTGGCCGCGGCACACGCCGCCCGCAAACTGGTGAACCCGCCCGGCCCCAGAGACACCGCCACCACCCGCACCTCCGCCGGCCGCACCCCCGCCGTCCGGCACACCCGGTCCATCGCCGGCAGCAGATCATCCCGGTCCCGATCCCCGCTCACCGCTTCCACCGCCACCGCCGCCCCGCCCAGCGGGCCCACCGCCACCTCGGCGCGGCTCGGTTCCGCTGCCGACGGGTTGCTCGTCTCAATCGCCAGCGTAAGCACGCCCAGGTCACTCATCGCCGCCACCCTGCCGACCCCGCTTGATGTCCCCTCGCCGTTTCTTCGAGTCCATCCGCCGCCGCTGCGATCCCCGCGTCGGCTTGGTCGCCACCCGCTTCTTCGGCCGCACCTTCGCCCGGATGATCAACTCCCGCAGCCGCTCCAGACACTCCGCCTTGTTCGCCTGCTGCGACCGTTCCGTCTGTGCCACGATCACCAGTTCCCCCGCCGCCGTCAGCCGCGACCCCGCCAGCCCCGCCAGCCTCTCCCTCGCCTCCGGATGGATCGGAATCCCCTCCAGCGACACCCGCAACTCCGCCCGCGTCGCCACCTTGTTCACGTTCTGGCCGCCCGGCCCGCCGCTCCGCGAGAACGACCACGCGACCGTCGACGCCGGCACCCGCACCCCCGGCGCCAGTTCCAGCGTCCCTTCGCCCAGGTTCTCCGGCGGCTCGTGCTCCATCCCCGCATTGTTCGCCGCCCGCGCGTCTACGTTTGCCCTCATTCGTTCGCCCCGGCGCACCGCCGCCACCGCAGGAGCCCCCGCATGTCCAGCCGTCTCGCCGCCGTCAGCCTTCTCCTCTTGGCCGTCCCCGCCTTCGCGCAGCCCGCCGCCTCCACCACGCCCGCCGCCGCAACCGCCGCTGACGACTCGGCCGCCATCGCCCCCTCGGCCCTCAAACTCGATGTCAACATGCGGGCGTGGTACGTCGCCCCCTCCGGCGATCTGCAGTTCCCCGGTGCCGGCCGCGATGAACTCACCCTCGAGTCCCTCAACGCCGACTCCCCGCGCCTCGCCCCCTATGGCCAGGCCGTCCTCACCAGCGACCCCTGGATGGTGTCGCTCTCCGGCTTCGGCTTCTCCTCCGAACGCTCCGCCACCTCCACCTTCACCGCCTCCGTCGGCCCGCTGGCCATTGCCCCGGGCGACCGCCTGACCACCAGCCTCGAGTTCCAGTCCGCCCAGGCCCTCCTCGGCTACCGCCTCTTTGCCCAGTCCGCCCCCGACTGGCTCCGCCTCCGTGCTCTGGCTGGGCTGACCGTCCACAGCATCGATGCCTCGATCGCCTCCGGCGCTGTCACCGTGCAGGCGGATCAACTGGCTCTGGAAGTCACCGGAGGAGCCATGGTCAGCGTCAATTTCATTCCCGAACTGGATGCCGACCTCTGGCTTACCGCCGGCGGCGGAGCCGACTCGCTGTCCTTTGACCTCGCGACCGCCTTCACGTACCGCCCCCTGCCCTGGCTGAACATCCACGCCGGGTACCGGTTTATGGCAGTGAATATCGAAGACGGATCCGGCACCCAGCGTTTCCGCTGGGATGGCAGCCTCGCCGGGCTCTTTTTCGGCCTGGGCGTCAGGTTCTGACATCTTCCGGCAACAACCGGCAAAATCTGGCCGGGAAACCCCTTGACGAATTCGCCCCGGCGCGAGATACTCGCACTGCACGCGATCTTTCTGGTCGCGTGGTCGTCACCGGTCGGCCGTGTCTGGTCGCCTGTCCATCGTCCCCGTGGCAGTTCCAGTGAGGCGGAATCGGCCCGCTGTGACTGATCGACGTGTCTGGTTCGTCGGCCGGCCGCTTTGCGGGCTGCCAGGCCGCAGCCGAGCGATGACAGGGCCGATGCTGGAGAGGGCTCAGGGCGGGGGCGCAGTGGGAGAGGGGTGGTTGTTTGGGTCCTTGGGAACCGGCAACTGGGGGGAAGCGTTGGCGGGGTGAACAGGGGTTCGGATGGGGTGGTTTGTTCCTGAACACCGGCGGCACGTTTGCCACTGGTTTTCTCGTGTCTCGGAGGTCCGTCCAAACATGGGCACCGTCACCAAGAAGGATCTGGTCGAGTGCATCGTGGCCCACAGCGGCCAGACCCGCGAGTCGGTGCGGGTGGTGCTGGAGTCAACGCTGCAGTCGTTCATCGACGTGCTCAGCCGGGGCGACCGCATCGAGATCCGCGACTTCGGCGTCTTTGAAGTCCGCACCCGCAAGCCCCGCGTCGCCCAGAACCCCAAGACCCTCGAGAAGGTCAAGGTCGACGCCCGGCGAACCGTCCGCTTCAAGGCCGGTCGCCTCATGAAGGCCGCCGTGCTGGATGGCAAGCTCCCGGCCTCAGATGCCGAGCCCAAGTCGCCAGCTGTGGCCCGCGTCGCCCGCAAGGCCGCGACCGACACCGCCGCCGTCGCCGCCGGCAGGGCCGTCCGTCGCTCGCCGCGCACGGCCTGAGTCCTGCTCCGGTGTGTATTCGCCCGTAGCCGGTGGACCTCGCTCAGGTCTTGACTTGGGTCGACGGGCTCGGCTCCGGGGTGTCGCGATCAAACTTCGAAAGCCCCCACGCCGCCACTGCGCCGGCGACGATCAGCCCGATCGCCGCCATCACCTGCCCGCCCGTCGGCGCGAAGAACTTCACCGGCCAGTCCTCCGGCTTGGCGACAAACTGCGCCAGGTTCGCCTCGGTCATCACCGTGCCCTTGATCACATCGCCCACCTGCGGGGGCACGAACGCGCCGAACGGGTACAGCCCGATGAATGCGCCGACCAGAATGCCGATCAGAACGCCGTACGTCGGCTTGGGCGCCACCATCAGCAGCTTTCGCACCACCAAAGACACGCCGCCGATGCCCAGCAGCACGCCCAGCCCCACCGGCACCAGCGTGCCGAACTCCGCCGTCGCCGCCGAGATGTTCCCCGCCCGCAGCCCGTCGCCGAAGCGGTCGATCGACGCCAGGATCGGCACGTACTGGTCCAGCAGCATGAGGATGTACGACCCGTCAAGCCCAGGCAGGATCGTCGCTGAGGAGCCCAGCAGCCCGCCGAGGAACAGCATCCCCGGCGAGGAACTGCCCGGCCCCACGCCCGTCGAGGGCATGTACACGAACACCGCCGCGATCCCCGTCAGCACGATGCCCGCCGCCATGCCCATCCACAGCGAGGGCGTCGCCGGCCGGGCCAGCCGCCAGACCACCGGAATGGCCGCCAGCCGCATCCCGATCACCACCGAGTAGGTCTGCCAGCGGTGCGTGACGATCAGGTCCTTGACGAGGCCGGCCAGCACCAGAATGGTCGTCGCCGCCCCGGTGCCCACCAGGCCGAGCACGATGATCGACCGCAGGCGGAACTTGAAGGTCACCACCTCGGCGATGGCGCTGAGGAACTTGGTGTACACGCCCAGCAGCAGCAGCATGGCCCCGCCGGAGATGCCCGGCACCAGATTGGCCACCCCCATCATCAACCCGCCGATGCCCGAGCGGGCCGCCAGCCCCACCAGCCCGTGCCGGTCCGACGCATCGGTCCCGGCTGCGACCGCGCCCGACGAGCCACCCGAGCCGGTTGGGGCTGCGGCGGAGGGCGAAGGGGCGGGCGAAGCGGGGCGATCACCGGCGGAAGGGTCTGCGGCCATGGGGCCAAGCGTAATCGACCCGATGCCCCCGAACCTTGCCTGAACCCGGACGGATCTCGGCCGTGCCCGGCCGTGCCCGGCCCGCTCCCGCCCCGGCCCGGCCCCCGCGGCCGGCCGATCACCCCCTCGGCTGGGGTGATGCACCCAGCGTCTATCCTCACCTCGGCGCGAGTGCCACCCCGCGACCGACCGGTGTGCTCCATGACCATCTCTCTACCCCCATCCAGCTCCGCGGCCCGTGCCATCGCCGACCTTCGGGCGCCGCGTGCGGGTCGGCGGCGGCTGCTGCTGGCGCTGCTGGCCCTCGCCGGTCTGGCCGGGTGCGCCAGCATCGTGCGTGAGGACCCGCCCCCCGGTCGATTCGGCTTCCCGCCGGGGACGGCCGCCGCCCCGGCTTGGTCGTCCGCCGCAAGCGGCGAGGCCCCCAACGCCAGCCCGGATGCCGCCGACGCGTCGATCTGGCCCGCCCGCATGAGCGTCTGGTCCGGGCTGCGACGGTCCACGCTGGCCGGTCTGTCTCCGCTGCGCCGCCCCATGGGTGTGATCGAGCCGGTGCAGGGACCGTTCGGCCCTATGCCCGAGTCCGAGGAGGGTCGCCAGCAGCACCTGACCGAGCAGATGCGCGACGTCTGGCGGCTGACCGGCCGCCGCCGGGGCGGAGCCATGGAGCGGCCCGTGACCGTCGTCGGCGAGGGCGTGGGCTCGTACGTCTTCATCGCAGCGCCCGACGGCAAGGATGTTTGGCAGCGGGCCCCCGGCAGGCCGGCGTTCTATCTCCGCTTCATGTCCGCCCGCGCTGCCGACGGCGGATCGGCCAAGGGCGACAGCGTCGTATGGGCCACGCCGCACGGTGACGAGCCTGTCCGCATGGCCGAGGGCGAGGATGCGGCCATCAAGCCGCCGGCTGACGGCTCGACGCTGGTCCCCGACAACTCCGCCGGCGTGGGCGACCCCGACTCGCTGCGTGTGCTGCTGGAACGCACCTGGTTTGCCTTCTACGAGCCGGACTCGCAGCCCAGCCGGGGGACGGTTGTGCTGCTGCCGGGCATGTTCGGCACCCCGACACAGATCATCGAGCCGCTCATCGGTCGCCTCAAGGCGCAGGGCTGGTCGGTGCTGCGGATGCTGGCGCACCCGTCGCGGTTCACCGAGCGGGTCACCTTCGGCCTGATCGCCGGGAATGACCACTCCAGCGTCGCCTTGCAGATCGCCGAACTGCTCGGCCAGCGGGCCGCGGAGACCGCCTATGCGGTGCAGGCGGCCATGCTGTACGTGGATCAGGAGCGGCCGTCGCTCAAGGGCCGCCCGACGGTGCTGCTGGGCATGTCCGGCGGCGCGGTGGTGGCGCCGACGGTGCTGGCCCGCGATCCCGACCGGTACAGCGACGCGGTGCTGATCTCCGGGGGCGTGAACTACCTGGAACTGGCCCTGACCAGCAACTACTCCGGCGGCATCGATTCGCTGCGGTTCATCTGGGTGGTGCCCAGCGAGGAGGCCAAGGGGTACCGCGTCGGGGAGCCGCTGGGCAAGGACCGCGAGGCGTTGATCGCCGCGTACAACCGCGTTGCCGTGCTGGACGCCGCCGCCTGCGCGCCGCTGCTGGCCGGGCGTCGCACGCTGCTGATTCAGGCCAACAGCGACCTGGCGGTGCCCTCGCAACTGGGCGACCGCCTGTGGGAGCGTGCCGGGCGGCCGGAGCGGTGGGTGGTCTCGGGCGGTCATGAGTGGCTGTTCCTGAGCATGCCGACGCTGTTCGACCGCCTGCTGAACTGGCTGGACGCTTCGGCCCGCCCGCCCGCACAACCCAACTCGCGCTGATGCTTGCCGCCGCCGTCAACCCGTATCACCTGACCACCCGCGAGTCGGCGTTCATGGCGGCAGCGCTGCTGTTTGATCGCCTGCACACGCTGGTGCCCGGCCCGCTGTCGGGGCTTGATGAGGCGACGGTGCGGGGGGCGATCAAGTCGCACCCGCCGCTGCTGCGGGTGCTGGAGAGTTGGCGGTGGTCGGCGGATCTGTGGCAGGCCGGGGTGATGTGCTCGGGGCTGGAGGGGGACGACGCGTTTGATGACGTGCAGCGGAGTTGCGAGGCCATCGGCCAGCGGGTGGATTGCTCCGGTCCCGGCGGGTTCGGCCGCTTTCTGCACGCCAAGGTGTTTGCCATGGAAGGGGAGTACCTGCAGGGCGTGTGCACCGACGTGCTCAAGGGCGGGGCGGACCCGGGCATCTCGGTGCCCATGCTGGCCGGGCTGGACCGCTTTGCCATCCGGCACGGGCTGCTGGCGGTGCGGGCGGGCGGGCCGAGTGAGAACCAGCAGCGGCTGTCGGCGGGGCGGAGTGGGCCGTCGCTGGCGCAGCGGGCTGAAGGGCTGATCGGCAGCACGCTGTGCACGTTTGCGTTGCCGGTGCTGACCGTCGCCGGGGGCGACGCCATTCTGCACGCCCGCGAGTTGCTGGACGCCTCGTTGAGCGGCCTGCGCCGCGCCATCGAGGCGATGACCGGTGCCCAGGGCGGCTCGGGCGGGTCGAGCCAGGCGGACATCCGCGAGGCGGCGGCGGCGGTGGCCCGGGGGTTCGCCGTCGTGCGGGCGGAACTGGTGGGGCAGGACGACAACGCCGGACGGCGGATCATCGAGGGGCAGGTGAAGATCAGCCTGCGTCGGCTGCCGGCGGACGCGGCGGTGCTGGCCTCGGTGGCGGCGTTGCGAACCGCGCGGGGCGGCGCACCGTCCGGCGCGGGGAGCGGGCCGGGCGGCGTCGCAGGTGTGGCCTCGCCGTGGCTGTATGCCGTGGTGGTGACGCCCATGCTTGCCTCCGCCCCGTAGACGGGCCAACGCTGTGTGGTTCATCCGCGTTGCTCCGTGACCAGCTTCAGTCCCTGACCGGCTCCAGACATCATGCCCAGCAGCACCAGCCCAGCCCGATCAGCCCCGCGTCGCCTGCCCAAGGCCGGCAGCGATCCGGCGGCGGCGGTTGTGATGCTGCTGGAGGCCCATGGCCCGCGTGTGCGGGCGGCGGCGCTGCGGCTGTGCCGCAACCGGGCGGACGCGGACGACGCGGTGCAGGACACATTCCTGCAGGCCTTCGCCAAGTGGCACACGTTCAAGGGCGAGGCCGATCCGGGGACGTGGCTGTACGCCATTGCCGTGCGGACGTGCACGGCGAGGTGGCGGCGGGACGCGAGGGGCGGCGAGCGGGGCGGCAAGGGGGGCAGCAGCAGGCGGATGCCGGCGTTGTCGCAGTTGATGCCCTGGCAGGAGACCACGGTGATGCAGGCGGCGGCGGCCCCGGTTGACGAGGTGCCCGAGCCGGAGCGGCACGAGGCGGTGGCGCGGGTGCAGGCGGAGATCGCGAGGCTGCCGGAGCATCTGCGGGTGGTGACGATCCTGAAGGAGGTGCTGGAACTCTCGGTGCAGGACACGGCCCGGACGCTGGGGCTGGCGGAGAACACCGTCAAGACACGGCTGCACCGGGCGAGGCTGGCGCTGCGAAAGGCGATGACGGCCAAGGCGGCGGCGGTGGAGGCTCCGACGCCGATCTTTGAGAAGCAGGTGTGCCTGGACCTGCTGAAGGCGAAGATGGACGCGATGGACCGGGGCGGGGTGCATGCGGGGTTTGCCGTGCCTCAGGCGGAGTTGTGCGCCAGGTGCCGCGCGGTGTTCCGGGAACTGGACATGGTGCAGGACGCGTGCAGCCAACTGGGCGCGGGGGATCTGCCCGCCAAGGTGCGGCAGGCGGTGCTGGCGGGGCTGAGGCAAGCGGAAGCAGAGGCGGGTCGGCTGGGCAGGCCCCGGCGGGGCCGGCCGCCCCGGAGGGCGGGCGGCGGGGTGGCCAAGAGGACGGGTGGGCGGGGCTGAGGCTTCAGGCGTTGGGCGGGGCCAGGTGGGGCTCCAGCCAGGCGAGCACTTGGGCGCGGGGGCGGTAGCCGACGGCCTGATCAACGATCTGACCCTGCTTGAGGACGAACATGGCGGGGATGCCCTGGATGCCGAAGGCCTCGGCGACTTCGGGGCTCTCGTCCACATTCACGAAGGCGACGTTGGCGCGACCGACGACCTGCTCGGCAACGGCGGCCAGTTCGGGCTTGAGCATGCGGCAGGGCGGGCACCAGGGGGCCCAGAAGTCCACCAGGGTGGGGACGGCGGACTCGACGACTTCCTGCTGGAAGGTCTCGTCGGTGGGGTTGAGGATGTTGGGTGCTGCCGAGGCCATGGGTGTGTCTCCGAGAGGCGGGACCGGTGCTGACGGTACGTGCCAGGGTGGCCCGCTGTAGATCTGAGAGGCCGAAAGGGTGGCCGAGGTTCCGAACTGGGCGGGAAGAGGTGGCGGGCGGGACGGAGATGTACGACGGAGCGGGCGGGAAGGTTCGGTGGCTGGGTGGACGGGCGGACGCCGCTATGCTGGGGCATGGCCAAATACGTCGATGCGTTCGTTCTGCCGGTTCCCACCAAGAACCTCACCAAGTACAAGAAGCTGGCGGCGCTGGCGGCGAAGGTGTGGACCGACCACGGGGCGCTGGAGTACGTGGAGGCGGTGGCGGAGGATCTGGCGCCGGGGTTCGGGGTGCCGTTTGCGAAGATGGCCAAGGCGAAGAAGGGGGAGACGGTGGTGGTGTCGTGGATCAAGTACAAGAGCCGGTCGCACCGGGACAAGGTCAACGCGCTGGTGAGCGCCGACAAGCGAATGGCGGGGATGGCCAAGTCGCTGCCGTTTGACGTGAAGCGGATGGCGTGGGGCGGCTTTGACACGCTGGTGGCGAAGTAAAACGCCCCGGCGGGTGACCGGGGCGGGGATGCACGCTGGGATGGCCGAGGGCTGCCTTAGCCGTTGGCGCGGGCGAAGTGGTGGAGGAAGTGGGCGAGCGCCTGGCAGCCCTCGATGGGGAAGGCGTTGTAGGTGCTGACGCGGATGCCGCCGGTGGCGCGGTGGCCCCGGGTGCCGTCGATGCCGTGGGCGAGGGCCTCGGTGATGAACTTCTCGGTGAGGGCGTCGGAGGGGAGGCGGAAGGCGATGTTCATCAGCGAGCGGGAGGCCTTCTCGGCGTGGGGGGCGTAGAAGCCGGGGTGGGCGTCGAGGGCGTCGTAGATGAGTTTGGCCTTCTGGGCGTTGCGCTGGGCGATGGCGGTCAGGCCGCCCTGGGCAATGATCCACTTGGCCATGAGGCCGACGGTGTAGATGGCAAAGTGGGGCGGGGTGTTGGGGCGTGAGTCCTCCTTGATCATGTTGCGGTAGGAGAACATCCGCGGGAGGTCCTTGCGGGTGCGGTCGAGCACGTCTTCACGGATCAGGACGACGGTGGCGCCGGTGGTGCCGAGGTTCTTCTGGGCCGAGGCATAGAGCAGGCCATAGGGGGAGTAGTCGATGGGGCGGGAGAAGATGTCCGAGCAGGCGTCGCAGACCAGGGGGACGCCGGCGGGGACGGCGGGGGTGGTGTGCCACTGGGTTCCGTAGATGGTGTTGTTGGAGGTGAAGTGGACGTAGGGGGTGGAGGGGGAGGAGTAGTTGATCTCGGGAGCGGCGGGGATGCGGGTGTAGTTGCAGGACTTGCCGGACCAGGCGACGTGGGGGACGAAGCCGGCCTGGGCGGCGTCCTCGATGGAGCGGGAGGACCAGTAGTCGGTGTCGAGGTAGTCGGCCTTGCCGCCGGGCTGGAGGAGGTTCATGGGGACGAAGACGTTCTGGCTGGTGGACCCGCCGGTCATGAAGAGGATCTTGAAGTTGGCGGGGACGTTGCCGGCCTGGCGGACGGAGGCGAAGACCTCGGCGAGGAGGTCGTCATAGGGCTTGGCACGGTGGGAGTGCTCCAAGATGCCAAAGCCGGTGTTTTTGAAGTCCCAGATGTCGTGCTGGATCTGGTGGATGACCTCTTCGGGGAGGATGGAGGGGCCGGCGTTGAAGTTGAAGACGCGGCCCCCGGCGGTGCGGACGGGCGGGGTGGGGGCGGAAGCGGGGGTGGCGGAGGAGGGCGTTGTGGAGCCGGGCTTGG
>Ga0315900_10000642_pt1 | contig 59657 bp, 71 predicted proteins | sample LakEriMetagenome_FD_203521 | JGI IMG/M metagenome (GOLD analysis project Ga0315900, IMG submission 203521) | Freshwater fungal communities from buoy surface, Lake Erie, Ohio, United States - Buoy 12 MA114 | ecosystem: Environmental > Aquatic > Freshwater > Lake > Lake biofilm | place: USA: Lake... | reverse complement strand
ACCAACGTAGGCAGCCGGTATGCAATGCCATTCAGCATCATACCCGATCTCGGCCAGCGTCCCGAGAACTCTGTCCAGCCCTCTAGTAAGCAACGCTGCCACGTTCTCCAAGACAACTGCTCTCGGTCTAAGTTCTGAAACCAAGCGAATGGCCTCAAAGAACAATCCGCTTCGCTCTCCATCAAGACCTGCCCCGAGTCCGGCATAGGAAATATCTTGGCAGGGAAAACCGCCGGCAATGATGTCAACCCGCTCAAGGTTTCGGGCGGAACACTCTCGGATATCTTTTTCGCGATGGACTTCCGGCCAATGCTTCGCGAGGACTTTTTGGGCATAATCGTTTATCTCCACTTGCCATTTGCATTCCATACCGCAACGCTCAAAGCCAAGATCGAACCCCCCAATGCCTGCGAATAGTGATCCAAAGGTTAGTTGCGTCATCTTTATTCTGGCTCAAACTTGTGCTCGTTGAGGTATCGCAGCACGTCTCGAGCGTGTGCCGCGCTTTCGTAAGCCGAGATAGTCTCGCTCTCGTAGGCATAGCGACCATCGCCGATGTCGCCGCCTTGCCAAACAACTGTCGCTTTCATGTGGCAGTCCTCCTGGCCGTTTTTTCGAGTCTCCTCGATCTCCAGCGTGGTAAGGTCTTCGTCCCAGTCGGTGATTGCATATTGCTCGCCATCGACTTCGAACGTGTAACTGACCGACTTCTTGTACGCTACTTCTTGCGCCATCGTTTGACATCCTCTCGAACATTCGGGTTGTAAAACGTCCAGGAGGGTCTACGCCACCCCCATGGACCGTCTGGGTCGTGACCAATGCGGAAATGATGCTCCCGGCAAAGCGTGATCAGATTGTCCATGTCCAGCTCCAATTCAGGGTGGTCCTTGAACGGCTTGATGTGGTGGACGTTCAAGTCCCACGACAGACCGCAAGCCTCGCAACGGGGGTGCAGCTCGACGAACTCGTTGCGGACAGCCTGCCACCTCCCCGAGCGTTCGCCGTAAGGAGTCATCGACTCGACCGACTCGACATGCTGCTCGATCGGCTCGTCCGGTATCGGACCTATCGCGTCGGAGAAAAAGTACGCAACGATACCAAGTAGGCAAACGCCGAGCAACGTAAAAAACGCCTCTGCCAAAGCTTTACGTTGGGTCATCTGTCGCCTCGATTCGGCATTGCTGCCATTGGCCGCTCAACTTTTGCTCTTGACTTACGCAAAGAAATGGAAAGCACCCATTGAGAATATAAACCAAAAAGCCGCTTCGCCATTGCTCTTCGTCTGAGTCTCGACACTCGCACGCGATCGGCTTGTTTGCTAGGTCGGCTAGCGTCGGCTCGCGGTATCGTTTTGGGGGGGAGCTCGTCACTTCGATCTTACGACAAGCCACCCAGTCATCGCGGTTTGCGTACTCGGCTTGCTTGGGCTTGATCGGAATCCAATTCTTCGCCGATAGCGACCAATAAAGATCGCTTGCCTGCCTTGGCTCATCCTTTGCCGATCCCAGCATTCGATAGTCGCTTGGCGGTTGCGTCTTCGATGGCTTAGGGGTTGGCTCGCTCGAACTATCCAGGATTTTTGGAGAGTTGGGTTCAGTCGCCAAAGATTGCCTGACCATCTCCACCATTTTCGAAAGCTGCGCCTCGGTTCGCATCGGTCGAATAAAGCCTGGGGTCGGATGCTCAAGTGTTGATCGCGGGACGGTTGCAGAAAAAAACGCCGCAGCAAACGCTGTCATAAACTCATCCGACAGCAAGACCTCGCGGATTGCTTGTTTCATGTCGGCTTGCGGGTCAGGTCGCTCGACTAGCTCAAAATTATCGCCATGCGATATGACTCGTCTGCGTTCGCATTCAGACGTACACTCTAAGCAATCGCTGTCGATCGATCGAACTATCAGCCTTAACCTTTCCGGACTGTCAGTCTTTAATCGCACCACGTTGCCAATCTTAAATTTCTTCATCGCTTCTCCTTTTCGGCTTGGATTTTCTTCTGCGCAACACAAATGACGCACGGCGATAACGCAACAGTGTTGCCGCACGCACACAAATAGCTTGGAACTCGACGAAACTTTACGCCTATCGTCGCTGGAGCGGCTTTTTCTCGACACTCAGGACATCGCTTCGAGTGACCGTGCGTCATCTGGTACTTGCAGCCGCAATCGGAGCATTTGCTGTAAACGGCAGCCTTGCGTTTGGGTTTTATTCGCTGGGTCGGTTTCATCGCAAATCTCCTGCTGTAAAACGGGTAGGGTGTATACTGTGCAGCTCGGACTATGAATGCCTTACGCCATTACGGGAACCGCGTTACCGATTCTTACCAGCCAACCAGCAACTCCTTGTACAAGTCCGTCACTGATCCACACTCTCCTACCCAAAAGGATCGGGCAGGGTTTTCGCCTGCGATGCTTGCCAACTATTTCGCTTCGGGTGTTCAATCCGGTTGACTACACAAGCAACTCGTTAAGCCGCCGATCCTCGCCGTCTCTCCGGCTGCCCTGGGTTTTGTCATTGCCTTTCGGCTGCGCTGGACCCAAAACCAGCAAAAGGATCGTGCAGGTTTCGATCCTGCCGTGCTCTGTAACGGTCCTAGAAACCGCTTCCTCCGGCTTTCCAGTGTGACGCGACACACCGCCGATCCAGTTGCGGGTCTAGGAATCGCACCTAGCACTCGGAGCTTATGAGACTCCGATGGGCGCTAGCCCACCCGCAATAAAAAGGATCGTGCAGATTTTCACCTGCTAATCGACTTGCCTACATTCCGGCGCTTGTGGCTCCGTAGAGCCCTGCAACACCGTGCTGTAGATCGCACCGACCCGATCCTCGCAACTTAGGCAGTTGCCGCCCGATGAGGTTTAGAGGTCACATCGTTTACTCACCTCAATGCCGGGTACGTTATCCGGCGTGCTGTCCGTAAGCACCGTACACCCTCAGCAGCCGATCCTCTCCCCCCGACTGCCGAGCATGGATCAACCGCGTCTTCGACAACGCAGGATAGGTCTTCGCAAGACGCGAGTCGCACTGGCAACCGTCGATCGCACAGGTTGAGCCTCGCTGACGACTTGCACAGCTCGCACAGGCAACGTCACTACCGACACCGCGGCAGAAGCCACGCGAGCCGCACACTGACCTCCGAGGCAGTCCTGAGCCGACGCTGGCAACGTTGCCACCAACAGAGCCACAACCAACATGATTGCCGACCTGATGCTTTTCATAATCAAATCCTCCTGAAACATGGAAACCGAAACCTCAACTAAAAACGACATGATAGCACATTGACCCGTCAACGCAAGAGCAGGTCGGGGAAATTACGACGGCGGGACGTAGTTTGTGTCCAGCGGGATTTGTTCGCCTTCGGGTACTAAAGGGAAGTCTTCGTGTTCAAAATACGCTTCAAAGCCTATTTCCGCAGAACCCGAGACGTTTTTGAGCGTCATGCCACGCGGGTATCCGTACCGCACAGCAAACGCTTTTGTTCCGTTTTTTTCCAAAAATTGCACCATCGAAGCACTGACTCGAAAACGCTTGATACGGGTAGCACCTCCGCTGCGAATAGATTTAGGCATTCCCAAACCTATCTTGCGTAGCTTTTGGGAGATGAAAGGCTCGGCTAAGTACATATCAAGCTCGAACTTGATCCAATCACCGGCCATCAATCACCTCCTTGCACTTCGGACAGTAGACGCGATCCATGCCGTCAGCACTAATAGCAGGAGCCTTACCTAGCGTCGATGCAACAAAGTAGGTCACGCAGCACGCTGGATACCGATGCAGCGCACCAAACAACGCATGGAACGTCGCCGCCGCTAGCCTCTGGGTGAATTCATCTCGCTTTGATACCTCGACAAATACCTCAGTCCTAAATTTCAAAATCGCGTCAAGCGTTTCTCGGTTCATGCTTCTGCAACTCCTTTAACGTGGTTTTTTCGTTCAATCTCTAGGTATCGCAACAGCGCATTGCGAACAAGCAGCATGTTGCGAACAAGCAGCATGAACTGTTCATCGCTCGCTTCGCAAACGCCAAACAAAGCGCCGCCTATGTTCTTTACCGTGTAGCGGATGAACTGAGGTCTTTCAGCCCGATCGGTTAGTCCTACGTATTTGCAAGGGTCAAGTTCTGGCTCCGCTGGAACCTCAAACCAAAAGTACGGCTTGCTGACCGTAATGCGAGTTCCGCGTCTCGGACCATCGAGAAAATACAGTTCGTACTTCTGGTCGCTCATGGCTTCACCTCCTTGGCTACGATTACTTTTTGCAGCCAGTTGCAATTTCGAAGTTCCTCGCCGTTGAGTTTCGCCGCATGGTCCACCACGACACCTGAAAGCCTTCGACCGCGAAACATTTCAATTCCACCGTCGTTGAGACAGTCAATCCCGTAAATTTCAAGATCGCTGCGGTTGGCACTTACAGCCAAACGAGTCGCTTCGAGAAATTCCGTGTTTCGCCAAATATAGACAGCGTTTTGCGGTGCTTGTTGCATTTGCTTGACCGACTCGTGTTCGTCGATGGCGTAAGCGCAGATCCCCTCCATAGCTTTTATTTTCGCAAGCCTAGATTGCAACTTGCTCAACTCTGCTTCCACCCTAGCGATATCTCCTAGCGTCATGCGCTTAGCGTACTGGATTGCTTCCAGTTTATCCTCAAACACGATGTAGCTTTCCTTGGTGAAGCGATCGACTTCGATCTCCTCGACAGGATGATCGTATTCAGCCGCGTGCCTCGTTCGTACCTTGTATGCCTTCATCGTCTTAAGTCTCTCTAGCCGCCGTGTTTTTCGAGTATAGTCGCTTCATGTTGCCACCTGCGCCTTCAGCTTGCAAACGGCTTCCTTCAGGACACCAGCGAGGGTTTCCAGTCCGTTGAGGGATTCGATCAACTCTGGTGTCTCGCAACGCTGCAAACACAAGGTCTTTTCCGTCCCGTCAACAGTCAACACCCTGCAAAATCGAAACACAAACAAGTCTGGATTGCCTTGCTTCAAAAACTCGCTTGGTATCTTGATGGTCGCATCGATCCCCTCGCAATGCGTCTGGGTGAACGTCTTCCACCACGCCAAAAACTCAGACAGTTTCATGTGTTGTCGTCCCATGCAATTCTTCGCGATAGCAAGAACCTCGGCAACTGTCCTTTTTGCACCCACGGTAGCTGTGCGGCTCGCACAAAAAGCCAAGATTCTCCGCAGTCAAAATCGCGTGCCGACCGCTTTGGCAGTTCGCCCCGTCGTCTACCGTCACTCGAATCTCGTCGCCTTTCGGCTTTGGCGTGCCGTCAGAACCACCCATGATCACCTCCCGTATTGGAAACGTTACCACCCCACCAACGCAATTGTACCGCGATGGACCCAGAAACGCAATGACTAGATGGGTTTTTATCGAAGCAAATCCAACCGTCCCTTGCCGAGGATCTCTTTGACGGTCGCCTCTTTGCCGCTTCGGTGGTCCTTAACCAAGCCGCGAGAAAAGTTGTAGGTGCGGACGATGATATGGTCGTGGATCGCTACGTCGCGTCGATCCTTGCGGACCTTTGCCTGTGCGTCGGCTTTGGCCTGGGCGATCCGCTTGTCCAGTTCCGCAAGAGCCATGCGGTAGGACGCTTCGCGTGTCCGGCAGTCGGCGTAAGCTGAAAGACCAGTCGCGTGATCGTGGATCCGACAAGCCGACTCGATCTTGTTGCGGTTCTGTCCACCTGGACCAGTTCCTCGCATGTACTCGATGGTCCGTCCGTTTTTGATTGATTTGGTCATAGCTATCGCCTTCTTGTGGCTTCTGCGCAAAAAACAACTACCAAGCCATCGCCTCGAGAATCGTCTGGCGCATCTTCGCTCTCGTGATCCGCATCGTCGTGGCTCGAGCCTCTTCCAGACTTGCGCATTGCCAATCGTCGAGCGTGTACAACGCCTTGACCGCCTGAGCCGCATCTTCAGCACGACCAAACGTCATTTCGCCGTAATACGCTCGCATTCTTCCAAAGTCCCACGCAATACGCCACCCAGGATCGCGACCACTTTCGCCCCAAGTCAACGAGCCTGGATCCTCGTCGAACGGCTTTTTTACGTCGTCGTAAACCGCTACCCAGCGACCAATCTCTGACATCGTGGCAATCTCCAGTCGCAAAAAGGTAGGTGCTTACAGGTCGATCTCAGGCTCGGCAGGCTGCGGACTGAGCTCCGATCGAATGACAGACAAGCAATGGCTGATCCCTGCTACCAATCCACGGTGGCGTGTGTCGCGGTGTTTATCAAGCGTCCTTTCAAGCTCACCGAGGATCTTGGCTACCTGTGCTGCGGTCAAACCGCCGTCCGGCTTGGCCCCCGATGATTTCGCATCGAAGATCTCAACTTTGTCGACAAGTTGGCTCGGGTCGTGGACGATCGGAACCGACTTCCACTCAGTCCAGCCTCGTTGAACACAGAATCCTCGGGACTGCAACTGCATGTACCCATGATCATCAGCCACCATTCGTAAATCGATCATCGCAAACCTCCAATCGCATCGGACAAACACCACCACACGTCACCGCCGTAAGTATACTCGCATGGACCCGATGACGCAAGTGTTATTCAAACGGGAGCATGCCGCTGGTTTTGCCGACTACGTGAGCAATACGAGCCTTCGCAATTTCCAGATACTCAGCCTCTTGCTCGATGCCGATAAAGCGAAAACCCTCGAGCATTGCAGCCTTGCCAGTCGAACCAGACCCCATGAACGGATCGAGTATCAAACCGCCAGGAGGAGTGACGAGCCTGCATAGGTATCGCATAAGCTCGGTCGGCTTTACAGTGGGGTGATGGTTCAAGGCGAGCCTTGCTTTGTTAAACGCCCCGCCTTCGCATTCGACAACATTGCCTCGCTTTGCCTCGGCTTGCGCTTGGCACGAACGAGCAGAAATTTTTCTATCTAACTTCTCGCACCCCTCGTTCCGATCCTTCTTGCTCGCCTTTGCGCAATAGAAGAATCGAGCTGCTGAACCTGAATCTCTATAGTCACACGTTTCCTGATCGTTGCCTTGTCCATAGCTAGTTGCCGTGTGATTAGCACCTCTCTTGGGGTTATTGGGATTCCCGTTTGCCCTAGCACTGTTGGACTCGGGAAACAACGCCGTTACTTCGCCGCTGCCGTCATGGATGAAGTTGGCAGGCCATCGGCCCAGAGCCTCTGCTTTGGCTACCGATTGGCGTGATCGCTCGGCATTTGCTGCAACCGCCTCTGGGTCGCTCATCCACGGGCGCTCCCATCCACCTGTCATTTGCTGCCCAGCGGTTGCATGACCGCCACTCAGTTTGTCGTTCGTCCCCACCCTGCACCCATCCACGTTGATAGCCCCGGTCCCATGCTTGAGCACGTTCGCTGCTACCGTGTCAGCAAACGGTTTGCGAGCCAGCGTAATAGGCTCCAGTGCGGGTTTCAAGGCGGTTCCCCAGCCGGCCCATTGCCCAGCTTCGGGGGTTGCGGGAGCGGTCAACTGCTTCCATTTCGCGGATTCAATCGATTCGCTCCCCACAAGTTCGGTACCTCCACGCGCCGCACGGCATCCACCGCGCACAAATTCGCCGGTACCAGCACGCTCCGCCCCCGCCGCCTTGTCGATCGCCTTCGATACATCCATCGACTTAGGGAATCCGCTTCCGTACACCCAGGCAATCATATCGCGTATCTCGAAGCCTGCAAATCGAATAGACATAGCCATCCAGTCCTGCGTTCGAGTCCCGGCAAACGCTAGTAAATGCCCACCGGGTTTGAGCACCCTAAAAACCTCCTTCCAGATGATAGGCTGCGGGACAAACGCATCCCATTTCTTGCCCATGAAACCGCTCCCTTCAACTTCAAAATAACCTTGCGACACCCAAGCCGCCATAACCTTAACAGGGTCCGGCGCCTTTCCTAGCCCATAAGGCGGATCCGTAACAATCGCATCGACCGAGCAATCCGCAAGGGTCTTGAGTACGTCGAAGCAATCGCCGTGGTGTAATTCATATCGCATTTCAGTCCTGCTTTCCCTTGCTCCACTCAACCCCAATTCTTGCCGCTCGCATCACCAACTCCTCGTTGGCTCCTTTGGCAAGGTAATCCATCACCGCGCAAATCAAATACTGCTCCGCATCCTCCAGCTTCTCGCCAGCCTTGAGCCCCTTCGGGTCGTGATCCATCATCCCGCTAAGACGATAGCGGTTCAATCGCCGCTCAGGAACCCTATCAGCGTAAATCTGATACCAACGTCGCTTTGTCTCAACACCACTGTCCATGAACCCACCTATTGAAACAAAAGTCCGCTGGATTGCTTTACTGCTGCATCAATTCTGGTTTCAGCCAGCTTGATGTACGCAGCGTTTAACTCAATGCCGACGTACCTTCTGCCGTTGAGGATAGCAACCTCGCCTGTTGTTCCGCTGCCGTTGAAGGGATCGAGAACCACACCGCCCTTTCGAGAGCCGGCCAGAACGCAAGGCTCGATCAACGCAGGCGGAAATGTGGCAAAGTGAGCACCCTTGTACGGCTTGGTTGTAATCGTCCAGACCGAACGGCGATTGCGTGTAGCTTTCACCAAGTATGACGGCGCGTCGCTTCGCTCGTTTCCTGTAGGCTGCTCGCTTCGACCAACTTTTTTCTTGCCGTTAAAATTGCCTGTTTTTCCCGCGTACACTGATGGCTCCTGCATAGCCTCGCTGTCGAAGTAGTACCTTGCCGACTTGCTCAGCAAAAAAACGTACTCATGCGCCTTGGTACAGCGATCCGTAACGCTCTCGGGCATCGGGTTTGGCTTGTGCCAAATGATGTCCTGCCGCAGATACCAGCCATCAGCGCGTAGGGCGAAGGCCAGCATCCACGGAATGCCAATCAAGTCTTTTGGTTTTATGTCGCCATATTCCTCTGTCGGTATTCGCCAAAAAAAGTTCGTCCCACCACCCTTCCCCCAGCGAATCTTTGTGCGAATGGGAGGCATCTCCTGTTTAGCACCAACGCCGGGGCTTTCTTTCTTTCCGCTTCGCTGCATGGACGCATAGCTATCCCCAATGTTTAGCCACAGCGTTCCGTCGTCTTTCAAAAGCCGCTTGACTTCGCGGAATACCTCGACCATTCGAGCAACGTATTCCTCCGGCGTAGACTCAAGCCCTATTTGTCCGTCCACTCCGTAATCGCGCAAACCAAAATACGGAGGCGACGTTACGCAACAATCAACCGTCCCTGGCTCCATCGATCGAAGCACAGGCAGACAATCACCGCAATGCAATGTGTAAGGTTTCATGCCAACAGTCTACTCGCATAGACCCGATGACGCAAGTGCTTTTATAAACGCGGGAGACGGGGATACCGCTACCGTCTCGTGCGGACGGGTGGGGGGTCCGGGTCGTTTTCCGTTGGTCCGCATCGTCTCGCGTCGTTTCGGTCGTCGTGCGGTCCGCATCCACCACCGCGCGGAAAAACGGATACCATGGTATCCAAAACGTGTCAAATAGGGTCGTTCGTTTCGATCACCACGAAACACAGGGAAAACACCCTGAAATCCAGCAAGAAACAACGCTTCAGCAAGGCTATACCCGTGGCAACGTGCCATTGTGGCATCCATCAGCGATCCGGCAGCATTTCAGCCAACAACGACCTGATCTCATCGATTGCCATCCGTTCGCGTCGCACCATATCGCGCTCGTCTTCCACATGCGCAGAAGCTTTAGCCGCGACATCCACGAACTTTGCGTAAGCTCGGATCGACGTTTCCAGCCACCCCAACGCCGCCCAAGATGGCGCGGGACTCATCGCCTTGCGCAAATCGACGATTGCGCGGTCCCCGAGGTCACGGACCACCGACAGCCGGTTCGCTTGCACCCACTGGATTTCTTGCGCTAACGTTGCGTTCTGCGGCAGCGTCGGCCACTCCGATGGAACGTCGGACAGGCCGGTGACGGCGGCCTCGTCTCGCGTGCGCGCCTGGATGGCTCCCGTTACGTCGTTTCGCGCGGTCGGGTAGTCGACGCCCCCTGCCTCTTCTCGCGATTCTTCCCCCGATGGTTCCGCAGGCTGGATTGGCGGGAACATCTCCACCAGTTTCGCGTAAACCATCTGTTGAGCTTCGCGCTTCTCGACGCCGCTTCGCCTAGCCTCGCGCATTAGATCGTCGCGGATTGGCTCGGCTTCGCTCCATCTACCCTCGCGCCTCAATCGCGTCACAACGTCCAAGATATCCACTTCGCGTTACCCTCAAGACACAAGGATTCCTATGGTTCCGCAGCTTGTTTATCGACGCCGCAACCGATCCGAAGATCCCGACTAGCCATTGGCTACCCCTCGCGTCTATTCGGCAGTGTAGGCTTTCGCCTGCTCACCGACAGATTGACTCCACTCCGGTGGAATCGCTCGGCGATCCCTTGGACTGTGCTTTCGCCTTAGTCGCTCGGTGGGACCGCATACCGTTCGATTTGCTTCCAAGATACCACTCCGAGCATCCCCGTCAACTATTTTGGAAAAAACTAGATTCTTTTTTTATTTGAGGTGGACCCTAGTTGACATTGTGCCGTATGGTACTTAGGATCATATCGGGCGGCACGTTGCCACCCACACAACCCCGCGCCAGTGAGACGGCGCACATTTTGGAGATGATGACGATGAGCGATTCTAAGCTATTTGCAAGCGATCCAAGGGACTTTGCGCTAGAGTTGGTTGAGAACGGATTGGTAACCGCCGCCCATTTGCTACTTTGCGCCCTCAAGTACATGAGCACCGACGACGTTCGAGACATGCTTGACGCTAACGAGCTGTCCCCCCGATTCGACGAGGACGAAGAGGATAGCGAAGCCGACGAAGACGAGTTGGAAGCCTGGATTGCCCAGTTCGACAGCGACGAGTACGACGTAGAAGCGATGAAAACCGACATCGCTACAAATAACCTGCAAATCGGTCGTGACGATCACACCGACAAGTACCGACACGAAAACATCATTGCTGAATCGATCACCAACGGAAACTTCACCCAAGCCAAAGAGCAATGCACCCGTTACGGCTACGACTACGACGAGATGCGTAGAATCTACGGCTAATCCGCTGCCAGTGCTCACCCGAGGGGACCGCCCGAGTCCCCGAGGGCCTGCACTGTTCGCAGGGTTCACAATCACTAGGAGATTTTGACGATGAAGCTCAAACACGGCCAAAAGGCGATTTTCTACACTCCCTCAGACTACTCGACGTACAACTACCACGAGCAGTACATCCATCCGACGATCTACATCGGACCATGCAGGGTAGTCGATACCATAGAGTCACTGCGGCACGTTGGATGCCGCGACGAAGAATACTACCTAAAGAAAACCAAAGCGTTACGCGAAGCGACTGGCAACACCCTGTACATCGAAAAAACCAATAGCTTTGGCAACGAATTGTCCCTGAAGTGGCAATCCCATCGTGAAGGACACTCAGGGGAATGCTGGTATCCATCGCTTTATAGCTGCCGGATCGATTCGTGCGGATTCGACCCCGAAACCATCGCCATTGCTTCCAAACTCGCCAAGCTCGCCCAGCACGGTTGGAACGCGCAGCCTTTGCAAGTCGTGGAAGCTCTGAAGAAAATCAAGGCGATTTGCATCGTGTGGCACAAGCAAGCGGATAGCTTCATCCTCGCCGATCACCTCGCCGATGATATGTTTGGGCTGCCTGAGCACCTCCGCCAAGGCGATAGGGTTTTTGCCTGATCCAGTACGCGCACGAGGGGACCGCCCGAGTCCCCGACTGCCTGCACTGTCGCAGGACAATCACCTTTTTCTGGAGACGATACCATGGCATTTCAAGTCAGTACCGAGTTGCGGTCGAAGCGAAAGCACCTGATGCGAGTAGGCGAGTCTCGCATGGATTACCTAAAGCGGGCAAAGTCGAAACTCAAGACGGCGGAGGCTGAATTGCTAGCCAGCGACCCGCTCTACGGTCGATGCCACCGATCGTTTCTGGTTCGAGACACGATGGAACTGGTCCAGTCTTGGTTCCCCGACATCGGCACCTTTGGCGTAGAGCACGTTAGCGCAGGGCAAAACAAACGGTCACCTGCAATCGATTATCTAAACACTGGCGACCTCTACGACCTTACCCTTGTGCGCACCAACGATCGATACCGTATCGCTTGCGTCGGAGACATGATCGAACGTGGCAACTATCAATAAAACCAACGGAGAAAAAACATGACCAACTTAGAACGCAAGACCAAGAAGCTACGCAACGCATTGCGAGACCTGTACGGAGACGACGAATCTCTTGATACGATCATATCGGAGGCGCTCGCCGACTTGCGGCATCTCTGCGATGCAGACGACGCGAGCTTTTCTGATCGTGACCGTATCGCGTACCAGCAATACTTGCACGAGAAAAATACTCAGATGCGTTTCCAGTTCGAAGACGCATAGTACACGACCGAACAAGCCTTTTCGCGGGTAGGCTCCGCTTTTCATTACTTGGAGATTTCTAACATGCTACGAACACTGAAAATCGTTCACACCACCTGGGGAGTATCCCAACACAGTCACGAGTTTGCGCCGGGTATCGTGCTGCATTCGACGGCAGGACACGGAGGAATTGTGCTGAGTGCTGCAAGGCACAAGGAGCTACAGGCAAAATTTAAGTTCGGAACGTTCGCGGGAGGGTCCAACTACGAAGAAGATTGCGATGCTGCGGTTGTCGTTGTGGCGTTTCCGCAATTCTTCACCGAGAAACAGCAGCAACAAGCAAGATCGCAAGTGTTAGCCAATCCCGAGTATTACGGCAACGTTGCCGCATGGGTCAAGGCGAACTAGGACAACCAACTACAAGGAGATTTTTACGATGAACCAACAAATGCAAAGAGAGATCGGAGCACGACGGGGAGCGATAATGCTCTATAAGGCGAATCATCTCGTATGCGACCTGAAAAAAGGCGATTTATTTTGCTTTCCGAACAGTCCTCACGTTTTTGAATATCGTGGTCGAGGGTGGTATAGGTCAACCGCATTCCCAAATTCTGGCATGACGTACAGAACAGGCACGTTTACGGCATGTTTCCCGCAGTCGGCAATGTGTTTGGCAGCAAGCTAGCCACGTTTCGCGCGTGAGTCCATCGAACGCCCCGGTGGACAATCGCCTGCAACGTCGCAGGGTTCACAACAACACAGGGAGATTTGAATTATGGCAAAGTACACGATCACCTACGCATTCGACTGCCCATGCTACGGCAACGTCGAAATCGATGCGGACTCACCGGAGCACGCTGCGGAAATCGCAAAGCAAATGTACAAGGAGGATACGCTGATCGATACATGGGATGCTTCGCCTGAGGCCGGATGCGAGAACTATCGAGTCGTTTCAATCGCAGGCGACAATGACGGGATAGTGGAAGTCGTAGACGACGGTTTCGACCTGGACGACGACGCCTGCGAATACTGCGGGGGTCAATGCACCGACGACAGCGGATGCGATGCGCACATCAGCAACGGCGAATCCGCATCACCAACCAACTGACACCACTACAGTAACCAATACCAAAGGAGATTTTCACGATGTGCATGTGCAAACAACCTACCATCAACGGACAATACGGCTACCAATGGAATTCACAAAACGAAATAGGAGTATTTCCGGTCCACGCTCCTGCACCGCGAGAACTTGACGAGATTATCATCGACGAGCCTGGGCGATGCGGACATGGAATCGACTCGCATTGCCTGCACCTGCGAGTAGTCAAGAGTTGCGGTATGTACTACCTGCTAACTAACAGTCATGCTGGAGTGCATCGTTTGCAACTAGCAAGCTCTTTTGCTGTCTCGGTACTGGAGAAAATGGATAGCGATAGTCGCTACTGGACTTTGCAAATGATTCACCACACTGCGCAACGCGAAGCGAGAGAGGCAACGCAAGAAGAACGAAAGTTTTGGCGACAAGCCGCCGCTGACAATCGCATCAAGACACGCAAAGTACGAAACGAAAACCGAGTTAATGTGTGGGTGTTGAATCACGACAACGGAACGCTTTCTAGGTCGCTTGGCTAACACGAGGCGTTTCGCGCCTGAGGGGGCTCACCTGAACCCCCAACGGCCTGCAACGTCGCAGGAACACAATTACACAGGAGAACAGAACGATGGCAGATCGATTTCACGGCACGGTTTATTTGGGTGGGAAACTAACTCAAGAGCAGTTTAGGAAGTGCGCAGAACTGCTAGAGGATTGCTTAGAACACGGCGACGAGCTGAACGAGGACGGTTCGGCAGCGTTCTCCGAATGCACGAGCAGCGATTTCCAAGGCATCGTCGAGTATTGCACATCCAACGGTATCGCCTTGTCCTTGCATTGGGATGCAAAATGGGAACAAGAGGCAAACGTGGAATACTGGGTGGACGGCGAATACAAGCAGTTTTTCGCCGCTGGTGATGGAGACATTGCCGTTAGGCTGGCTGAACTGCAAGAGCACTCCGATATGACCATTGCCGAGTTCATCGCCAAAATGGAGATCCCCGACTTCCCGGACTTCGAGATTGTCGAGAGTCCCGCACCGCAACCCGCCTAGCACCGCGATAGAGACGCGAACACGAGGGGATGCGCCCAATCCCCGACTGTCCGCGCCCCTGAGTTCCAGAGGCAGGATAGCACCATTGCAAAGGAGATTGCACACACCATGACATCCGTAACGATTAAGACCGTCACGGCTCCCCCGTTTTTCGAACGCGGCACAAGGCTTACGCCACGGCTGCACCTCGTTGTAGACTACACGCGGGGAGGGACCAGCCAAATCAATGGCAAGACCTATCCCCGAGGGTATCAGATTTCGGTACGGTTCGACCGGATCGCCGACGATGGCGAGATATCGCAGGTCATCGACGGCAGGGGAGATCCGTCGCTGTGCATTGAGCCATCACCACGATTCACAAAAAAGCGACTGGACAGCATTGTTGCCGAAGTCTATGGCGAGCAGCATCAATGGCTCATCAGAGAATTGTACCAGCAGGCGAAAGCGGACCGCAGCAGCCACGTTTGGCCGGAGTGCATCCTGCCGCTAAAGGACAAAGAAGCGGGTTTACACGAAGCGGTTGTATCTGTTGTCAACGGGGAGTCGTAAGCAAATGTTTATTCAGAAGATCGTATCTCAACACCGTAGCGATTTTGTAGCGATTATGGAATGCGAGCATTGCAGCGACACGCATAGGCTTGAATCAGGCTACGATGACGTTTTCTATCACGCGAGGGTAATTCCAGCGATGGTATGCAAGTCATGCAAGAAAAATCGATCCGGCGCAGTGATCGAACCACCAACCAGCGAAAATCAGCACATAGCGGAGACGCTCGACCAATGAAAACATGCACGAAGTGTAAGCAGGAAAAGCCGCTCGCCGAGTTTGGACGCTACACGCGAACCAAGGACGGCTTGGACACGCAATGCAAGGAATGTCGGCGTGCCAAGTTGCGAACCCCAGAGTCACGCAACCTGCCAGGGAATCGGCGGCAATGGACCGAAGGCATGATGCGGCACCTCGAACTAGGACCAGGAGACTATTGATATGGCAAGATGGATTTTGCTAGTTTTGTGCCTGTGCAGCGGTTGCGCAGGCTATCGAACACGAGTTACATTCACCAAGATCGACGGGAAACCAGCGATCAGTTTTGAGATCGAAGAATCAAGGAGATTGGACCATGAGAATCGGTAGTACAGTGCAGATCGGACGGCGCAACGAGAATTACGAACACTCGGCTGTGCCAGGATCACCATCCGGTATTGTCATCGGAATCGACAGCGAGGAATGCGACAATCACGACCGCATCAATTCGGTGACGATCCGATGGCAAGATGGCAGGATCGAAACGCTCAATCCCGAAGGGGAGGACTCAGGAGGCGACTGGGAGTTGGTCGACACGACCCCGCTGCTCTATGCCAACCTCTACCTGCACGACCGCGCCTACGGCGGCTCCGAGGAGGGTGGATGGTGGTACGATACCTACACACCTGCCGATGGCGATTGGGACACCGAGCCGCCAAAGCATGGACTGTGCGAGTCGGTTGACGCTGCCAAGGCGGCTTACGAAGCGTTGCAGTTGTGGTGCGACGAAGAGAACAAGACCCGTCGCAACCCGCATAGCGTGGCGTCCGAGGGTCATTACGTTGTTTGGCTTGAAGCGTGGCCGGCGGAACACTCGCCTGCACGCAAACCCTATTACTGTTGATTGGAGGCAATCGTGGATATTGTCGACTGGATTGCTTTGGGAGTCTTGTACGTTGCAGGCTCCTATGGTTTGGCGGTACTTTTGCAGGATGTTATTTTCCCGGCGATAGCTGGAAAGGATGAATGGGATGACAACTAAACACATCGAAGCATTTTGGAAAAACGCAACGGCTGACGATGTTGCGCGGGTGATGAAGGGCGAAACGGTGGAGGCTAGGTTTCGCAACTCAGAAAGGCACGAATGGGAGCAAAGGGTTTTGCGCGGGTGGTATCGATATGGAGGGGACGAGAAGTTTTGGGATCAATGCGGATACCAGTGGCTCAAATGCCAAGTCTACCGCGAGCCCTCCTGGTACGCCAACAAGCCCGATCCAGGGCCGGGGTGGAGGCTGCTGGATAAGTTTCCCGATGAGCCAAAGCTTGCGACGGATGAGACATGGAACAGCGATGGGCAGATGTGGGTTCCGATCACCAAAGAAAACGGAAAGCAAGATCCGACCGTGTGGTATCGCCGGCGCATCGAGCAACTGCTGAGCGGTCATCGTTGGCTAGCCAACGGAGATAGGCTTGAGTCCGGGGATCTGTACTACGAAAAAGGGTCTTTGCTCGAAGTTGGTCACGAGTACTGGGGCAATAATGTTATGCTTACCGAGGCGTTTATGCGCAAGATCGAGCAACCGAAGCCTGAGCCGAAGCATTACGTTTTGCGGGTCGGCGATACGGTCGAGACGCCGAGCGGCGATCGTATCAAGTGCGTAGAGCCGGGCGTCGAGCAAAGGCACTACAAGCTCAGAGTCACCGATACGATCAGCACCCCCAACGGCCAGACTATCACGATCACGGAGAAAGGCTTTGAGGTGAAGCAATGACTCAGGGAACTAAACCAACGCCGCGAGAGTGGTTCGTCGAGGCGATCATTCGCGACAAGGGTAATTCGGCAGACGAAGTGTGGGAAGCGTTTTGTGCGTTCGCACAGCAGCGGCTCAAAGAGGACTACCCCGACTCGTCATACGCCGCACTGGTGTTTGACGGAGGGGACGGCGAGATCATTGGACTGGAGATGCACGAATGAGCATAACACGCAATCACACCCAAGGTTTTCCGCACATACGCTGGTTGATCCGCAGGGATTTGCCAGCAGTGCTTAGAATCGAGGACGCTTCATTTCGGGTGCCTTGGACCGAGGACGAGTTTGTTCGGTCGCTTCGACTGCGCAATGTCATTGGCATGGTTGCTGAACATCAGGATATGGTGATCGGCTACATGATCTATGAGCTTCACCGAGACAGCATCCACTTGCTGTCAATCGCAGTGCATCCCGACTTCCGGCGACAAGGTGTCGGCGCGGCTATGCTTGCCAAACTGGTTTCCAAGCTGTACCAGCGCAGAGGAAAGATCACTACCTTGGCAAGCGAGATCAACTTGGATGCTCAAGTGTTTTTAAGGGAGTACGGGTTTCGAGCGACAGAGGTAGTCAAGGATCACTACCGCCCACATGAGGACGCATACTTTTTTGTGTACCGACAGCCGGTGACTGCATCGGTATAGATCGCTCACCAACCACGCAACGCTGACACTCGCTCATGGGGTGCCAGCGTTTTTTCGTTGGTCTATTGCTCCGAAGACTTTCGAGCCTGCGCAAACCGTAGCAGGTCGATCGGTTGCACTCGCCACATCGCACGTTGCGCCTTGTTGGGTCGAACGTCCACCGCAGCCAATTCTCCGCTGTCGATCCAGGTCTGAACTGTGCGACGGTTCACCCGCATCTTGTCCGCCACTTCATCGACTTTAAGCATGTCGTTTTTCATAAATGCAACAACCTCCTCTATCTCGATTCTCCGAGGTGCTCTCGGTGAAGTCAACTCCAAGTAGGCAACGAGATCCCAGTCGTGCAACCGACGCTCGGCAAGCAATGCAAGCTGTCTTGCTTCCGGCCACTGTCCCGCATCTCCAAGCGAGTCATGGCACCAGCGGCAGACGACGAGCAACGCGAAAAGCTTATCGAGCGACTTTTGCCGATGCACCCCCCTGGATATCTCGTGGACATCCAGGGGGATCACTGAGCCGGTAAAATATTGACGATCGCACACCTCGCAGCACCCAACCGATTCACGGAGGCTGTCCCGAACAGGCTTAGCCGCCATGAATCGTGCTCGTGTCTTGTCGCTCATTCGCTTCATGGCTAGAAAGGTGCTCCGCCAGTCGATGGAGAGTCTGGCTTGCTAGATTGAGCATTGCTGCCGCCTTCTTCTTTCGGAGTAAAAGACAAGCTGAGAAACTGCGTGCCGTTCTTTCCGTCCTTGAGCCAGCCCGATATCCACATCTTCTGACCGTTGATTATCGCATCCCCTTTACGATCTGGAAGTTTCGAATTTTTATCGGTTTTCCTGTCGTTGACGAAAAGAGTTCCGCTGTTGTCGCGTTGTTCGTAAGGCATACTAAGTCACTTCCTTTTGCGAGCCGTGAGTTTTTACATTGTGGCAATGCTCGCACAGCACCACAAATCCGTCTGCTTCACATAGCAGACGCTCTACAAATCCTGGGAGATCACTGTACGCTAGCAACCTCCCTACTGGAACCACATGGTCGACTTCAACTTGCTTCTGCGGGAACCACTGCAAGCATTGGCTGCATTGGTGCTCGTATTTCAGTCGCTTGTTGTCGCTCTGACTCGGACGCCGCGAGGCTTCCATCGCACGTTGTAACGGACGCCACTTGCGAGACATCAGCCGCAGGTTCGATCGGATGAACGCCCAAAACCCAGCCTCGGTCATGGTGTTGTCGGCTCGGGTTCTAGGAACCCGCTGTTTCTTCGGTTGCTTTCGCATCACCATCTCCCCCTGTTTCCTGCTTGATACTGATACTTTCTTCATCCCTGTCCTTGTCTCGCTCTATCAGCATAGCATCGGCAATGGCGTAAGCGTCCCATGCTAAGCGACCTGCAATTGACAAGCTTTCCAAGTCGCTATCTGAACCCCATCCCATCGCCATTGCGTCTGCTGCCAAACTAGAGAAATTGCGCTCTTTTGATTCTTGCTTTTTGCACCCAGAGCCATCAAACACAATATATGCTTTAATCAAGCTTTGCATTGCGCCAATTGCAATTCGATCCCGCAAGTCTTTTGCGGCAGCAATCCCTCTCTCTTTTGAAGCTTGCTCGAAAGCTTGCTGCCATGCTTCGCACTCATTTGTTGTATCCATCGTCAAATCTCCAATTAAAACAGTTCAACCAAATCCAACCACAGACCACCTGCGGTTAGCAACTCCCTCATATCCTTGTGCGGCTTCGGGACCATCACCCATCGGGTGTTGAGTTCCGCAGCCACCTTCTTCGCGCCGAACAGTCCAGGCCAGCAGAACGCGCACCCTCGGCAGTTCAGCGTACAGCTCGGCACGCGTCCTCGTTTCTCAGGCACTTCGTCACGCTCACCAACTACGATCACTCGCTTGTCTGGACAGCATTGCTTGACCATCCTTCGAACGTACTCGCCACCGTGGGTGTTCGATGCTCGACCAATTGCGCAAAGTCCTGCCGACTCGCAAGCCGCAACGTCCGATCCCCCCTCAACGACCCAAAGCGGACCAGGACGGCTGAACCACTCCGAGGTGTAGAATACGCCGGTGGAACCTCCCTCGTTGGTACGCTTGGCTCCATCGACATACCTGCGAACATATCCGATACAACGTCCGTTGTGGTCGCGACTCGGCCAACTCGAAAACTCTGCGCCGTTCCATTCGTCCCATCCAATGCCAACTCGCATCAATTCAAGCGATTCGACGGAGACTGCCAACGTGTCAGCAATGGCGCAACGCTTGTCGTGTGCCTTCTCATGGTCGAACATCGCTCGGCACTCCCTTGTCCAGTCAGGCTTCTTCGGGACGGTCTTCGTCGGTGAGACTGGCGGCAACGGGTTGGACAGCACATGGATCCATCCCATGGTCCCGTCTTTCGCCGCACTCGGCTTGTCCGAATCGACTCGCATACACCGCACAGCAGAGCCGTCTACGGTCCTGGTGCAGTAGTCAGGCTTGCCGCACACCGGACATGGCTCGCGCCGTGATGCTCGCTTCCATTCGCTCATTTGGCTGTCCTTACGCAAATCCTTCGTTTTTCTCGACCAGCATCCATTGCATGTCGCCGTGTCGCTGATACGTCATGCCGCGTAGAGCACTATGCAGCACAATCCGCCAGTCGTGGTCGGGATCCGCTTTCGCGAGCTCCTCGGCTTGCGCAACTGTCATGCACTCTTCCCAATCGTGCTGGTCTTCCATCCAAATCGTCTCGCCGTCCTTAGTCAATTCCGCCAAACCGAAGCCAACGGCGATTCGACGCTCTGCGCAGATTTGCGACTTGGTGTCACTACAACACAAGCAAGGAGCGGGTCCGCCTTCAATCGCTGGTAACAGATAATTTTTTTCGCTCATTGTATCGCTCTCAGTTTCACTTCCTTTGAAGCATTGACGCCTATCGTAACTTCCTGTCCCTTAAACCGCACGATCGCCAACAGGATCGCTGTATTCCCACCCATGATGATCTCAGCACCAGCAGCCAGCGGTCCGTGTGTTTCGCCGTTGATAGCAAGCCACGCATGCTTGCCGTCGATCACTCGCACCAACTTTACCGTGTTGACGTAGCCGAGGTGTTCCATCTCGATCGAATCGCCAGGGTTGCGCTTGCAGATCCAGTAACCGGCGCTCAAAATGCCACCTCTTCCGTTCGCTTCGCAATTAATGCCCTGGCAAAGCGAAGGCCGCTTGAGTACGCCGTATGGCACAATACCGTTGTTGCTGCTCCTTTGCTCCCTAGTTTGATGCTGCGACTAGCAGCTTCCATTTCAGCGATTTCCGCATCAATCCGGTTTAGGATTTCTTGGTCGGTCATCATAGCCCCTCCCCTTCCGTGACTGTAATACCAAACGGGATGCAAGCACTACGATTATCCTCTTTGTCGGCGTCTTCTCGACGGTCGAAAAAGTTCGCCGAGTTGTCGTCGTAGATGTTAAGCCAGCCTTCGAGCCGCACCGTTTTCTTTGGCGGAGGGGCTAGGTTGTAGGGGTCTTCTGCTGCCTTGTCTCCAAAACAATACCATCCATTAGCGTCCCACTCTCTAGCAAACCACCTGCCGCTACCGTCTTGCAGTTCGCCGATGTAAATCTTTCGGTTTTCGCAAAACCGATGGATAATCGCATCGCATCCATTGGTCAGTTTAACCGGCCCGATCTGCCATTTTGGGTTACTCACGATTGCGCCTCCTTTACGAACACTCCGTCAATCATCTTACCCTTGCGGTCCTTGATCTCTTCCCATGCGATCTCCCTGCATTCGTCGATATCGATGACCAGTTGACAGCACATGACCGCCAAGACCACTTGGATATCGCCGATCGCGTCCTTGATGTCGTCGATGTCGTTGTCGAGTATCCCCTCGTAAAGCTCACTGCATTCCTCATTGAGTTTATCCATCTGCTTTCTCGGCGTTGACCCCTCGATCAAATTACGATCCGCCGCCCATTGTCGAACACGTTCTTTCCACTCGCTCATTGTTGCTCTCCTTCGTTAGTTGCTGATGGTCCGACCGATTCCTGCCTCTGTTCGTCGACAAAATATTTCGCCTTGCCGTGATCCCAAGACAGCCGCCTACCTTCGGAATCGTAGGTCCGCTCAAACAGCCCCCATTGAGTGAACACCCCTACGCAATGGAGCGTTGTACCGCAAGTCGATAGCCTTGTACCGAAGTAGTAGCACGGGTAGCCGTCGTGGCTTGTAGTTGCTGCGAAGTTGATCACGATGTCACCTCCGCGCCAAAGGGCTCGGTTGTTCCGTCGAGATTGTCGAAAACGTAGCGGTTAAATACGGCTTGATAAGCCTCCTTAGATCCTCCAAAAATCACGCCCCAATCATCGTAACTTGCTACTTGATACGTGAGGTAAACACCGTCGCTTTCGGCAGTTGTCGACTTAATCCACCGATCCCGATGCGGTGCATACTCAGCCTTATTTGCAAATGCGCGATACTGCTTAGGCTTCCCAATTTTTAACCACAAGACCACCACAAACGGGACGATCGCCGCAAGTGCCATCAGGCAAAGCATGACCACAACCCCGAATCCGTTGCTTGGCAAAATAATCATTCCGAAATCTCCTTCTTTACTTTTCCTATAACCCTAAAAATTGGAAACGACATCGCATATCTGTCTGCGCTTTGCAACTTGTGGTGCTGCAAGTGATTCGTTCGAACCGACCATCCCCACCATGTTTTAGGGGTGTAGTTGCAATGACAAGAAAAGTGAATGAATTCGTAAACCGAAAGCATCACCAGGACCGTAGCGTGTGCTGTGTAAATCCTAGGAGTCGTGAACGCGAACGCCACCGAAAGCAGGTAGTAATCAGCGATCACCCACAGGTCCGGCAGCCCCGTTTCTGTAGTTGGTTCGTCGTGGTGCCGATCGTGCGTCTTGCGAAAAGGCGTCCAACTCCATTCGTGAAACACCCACCTGTGAGCGATGTACTCGAACGTCGGCCACAGTGCAACGATCAATCCGGCGATGATCAGATCCCGCGTTCCGACCGGCCACAGCAGGATCCTGGCGACCACAGCGACCACCGCCGATAGAACGATCAAGCCGCCTCGACTGCGAAGGAACAAAACGATTAAAGATCGAAGTTTCATGGATTGCCTCTACTTGTTTGATCGCTTCCCTAGAAACTCTGTTGGTCTTTTCGAAGACCACTTCCATTGCAGTTCCAGCACGTTCCAGGACCGTCATCATCAAAGCCCCATCGACCAGACCCCGCAGCCACTGAGTCGACAAAACCATCACCCCCGCAGTTCATGCAAGGTGGCTCGGGACCGTCGTTATAGCTCAGATCCTCCAGGTCAGAATCGGCAACAGGTTGTTGATCAATTGGCTGGGTCATGACTTCCTCTATGTAAACAACAGAACTATTAGGAACACAGCACCACAAAAAAACAACGCTACTGACATTGCTGCTTTTCCATTGTTCCTTCGACACCTAATGAATACGCCATCCCGAAGCGGGTTGGCTATAAAACGAAAATAATCAAATCATTCGCACATCGCCTAAGACGATGGCAACCGAATCCTGCTTGTACTGCTTTCTGATTTTTGCAACGGTTTGAAACATTGCAGCAACTTTGGTTTCCTGGATTGAAACCACCCAGCAAGCATTTTGCCACGGCTTACTGCCTTCGCTCGACCCAAAAAAATGCGTCTCAATACCGTCTGCTGTTGTAGCCGAATGCACAGCCGCGACGTATTCCGACCATTCCTGCTGCGTCAACTTATTGTCACTGTTTCCAACCTGAATCGTTGCGATCATATTCACCTCCATACGCCGCCCCGAAGTGAGCTGGCTATAAAACTTCATCGCCAAAATACTGCGGAGCGTACGTCCGCACTTCCTCGCAAAACAAACACCGATCTTTATCGGTATCGTCGATGGCCTCCCAATCGTGCGTACACTCCTCGAAGTCCTCGGCGAAAGCAAAATTGCCGACGGGAGCTGATAGCCTGCCTTTGTGATCGTAAACCATCCACTCGCCAACATTGACAGTGGCCAACTGACCGCTTGCCATCTTGACGCAAATGCTTGTGCCTTCGTGCGTCGCCTTCGTGCCATTCGACCCTAGCCACAAAATAAGCGAATCCATTTCTTTGTTGTCCGGCTCGTTGTTCGTTGTGAACTGCCGAGCCTCAACCCACACCGCTTTTCTTAGGTATCTTGTCATTATTCACCTCCATACGCCGCCCCGAAGTGGGTTGGCAAAAGGATCGGCAACCTTGGACAGTTGCTCAGCACGCCGCATGAAGCGAACATTGGCTGATCCCCTGGACGATCCTGGTTCGCTATTCCGTTGGACTACCTCCTAGCCTCGACGATTGGAATATTCGCCTCGGTAGGGACGTAGATAATCTGCTCGATCTTGTCCGACTTGACCGCCTCGGCAAACGCACCAATGAATTCCTGAGTGCGATACTCAGGGTATTCTTTCGATGCCTTGCCAACGATCGAAATTGCATCGGCTCGAAGCTTCGCGGATTCAAGCTCTGCTTTCGCTTGCTCAATCTGGATTTTGCGCTCTTGCTCGGCTTGCATCAATGATGCCTTGCCAGTCATTCCAGCCGACCAAACTTTGTAGTAAGGCAAGCCGAACATCCCGACAGGGATCGCCAAGACAACCGCCACAACGCACCCAACGATAAACTTTTCCACCGTGTCCATAATCAAAACCTTTCTTTGAGTAAAAAACAAAACCTATTCCGCTGGCCCCTCGATCGCTGGTAGTTCGTTTTCGATACTAGCGTTCTCGAGGCACAAGTCTTTGAACTCTAACGCCCATCGCTCAGTGACGATCTTTCTAGCGATCACCTCAATATGATCCCATATAGACCTGTAATCACCAGGACCGTAGCAGTCCTTTGCAAACGAAGGTCTTCGAATTTCATCACCTACAGTCCAAGATACAGCATAGACTCCAATTAGTTCTGCTGACGCAAAAGAATCAAGATTAACCGATCTGCCAGGCAGATGCCTGACCATCTGGGTAAGATACTCTATGCACACATAAAGACTACTTTGATAACCCAGGTTGTCGAGCGTAACGAATATCTTGCCTTGAAAGCTTTCTGTCATAACTCACCGTTCTTTCGCTTCTGTTCTAGCAACCATTTCGCAAAAGGTGTTCTTGGGTTCCGAATCGCATAATCAATGTTTTTCGCAATCTCTTTGACTGTCATCTTCTCGATCTGCGCTGTCGTGAAACCAAGCCGCGTGAGCATCCTGGTCTGCTTATCCGAAGGACGCTTATGCTTCAGGAACCCTGGCGTCACAGTCTTTGGCATCTCGTCCAGACTCCATACCTCGCTGGATTGCTCCCTGGCTCGGTACTCGACCCCAACCGTCACCTTCTTGCGCCTTGCTTCCTGCTCCAGCCTTTTGGCTTCCTTCGCCTCTTCGATCGCGTCAAGTGTTGACCCGTCGAAGTCCTTTGCGCTACTGATCCTGTTGGCAGCCTGTACGATGTCGTCGGGTTCATCGCCAGCCAGGATGCTAGCGGTGCATACCAGCTTGTGTCGGCTTGATTGACCAATGAAGTCCAGGACATCGACCTGCTTCTTGTCGCTTGCTGCGATTGCCGCAAGCCTGTCAGCCACATTCATGCCGAGCTGGTCAACAACGCCAACCAGCGGTCTGGTCCCCCTCCCAATCATCTGGGTGTACATTGCTCGCGACTTCGTTGGACGTCCGATTGCTACCAGCCGCACGTTTGGTGCGTCAAATCCTTCGGTGGCTACCCCGCAGTTGCACAAAAACTGGATCTTGCCTTCCTTGAATTCCTTGACGATCCTTATGCGGTCTGGGTGCTGAGGATTCATGGATCCATCAATTGACACTGCGATTGGTGCGTCAGTTGGTCCATGAGCACGGATGTAGTAGTCTCGAATTAGTTCCGATAGTCGCTTGGCGTGAGCAACGGACGCAGCAAAAACGATCGACTGCTTGTCTGTTCCAGCGAAGTCCACAATGGGTTTTGCCATCCCATGCAGGTTCTCCTCCTCCATCACGACTTTCGCCAACTGCTTCTCGTCGAGATCTCCACCTACCGTCCTAATCTGGCTCAAGTCAAGCCGCTCGAGAGTGATAGTGACCTGCCTTGGCGAGACAAGCCAGCCGTTCTTGACGCCCCATAGCATATCCATGTTGCAGGACACCTTTTCGTACACACACCCAAGCCCAACCCCGTCGAGTCGGTCAGGCGTTGCAGTGACGCCAACAACCACTAGGTTTTTGTTTTGCCGCATGTACTCAATCACCCTGCGGTAGCTTGCCGCTGCCGATCGATGCGCTTCATCGATGAGCAACAACCCGAACTCCTCGGGGTCGAATCGCTCCATCCGCATTTTGCCGCGTCGGGTACTGTTGAGGGTCTGGACAGAGGCCACCACGATCCGAGTCTTGTCGAATCGCTGATCGGCTTTGAAGTGAGCCTGCTCTAAGTCAACGTCCTCGCCGCAGATCCACTCAAACGACTTAATCGCCTGGGTGTTCAGTTCGTATCGGTGCGAGATCATCATCACCCGTCCCTTCGGCCAGCTCCGAGCCAAGCCGCCCATGATCACCGTTTTCCCTAGTCCCGTCGCTGCAACAATGAGCAACGATTTCATCGTCTGCTGGTCCATTTGGGTGCAACCCACAATCGGAGTAGACGCTTTGGATTGCATCAAGTTGGTATCCTCGAAATCTAATGTCGCCTGCCATGTCATTCGGATTCCCCAGCTCGTGTTTCGTTAAACGCCTCAAACCAATCGCCAAAGTCGCCGCCGTCGTTTGATGGCCATTTGTGGGACAGGTTGTTTTCCGATAAGTAACAATGCGCGCGGTTGTACCAGCCAATCAAATACTCGTGACTGTACGTCCTTATTAGAGTTGCTTGTCCTTCCTTGCCGTCATCCAATTCGGCAACGTAAAACACGTCTCCTTCTTCCAGGTAGTCATAGGGATAACCCCCTTCTGACTGTAAATGCCTTTCAGTTAAAAACTGAATCACTCGATCCATCTTGTGTTCATCGAATTCTAAAGCTTCAGTCATGTTACGCTCCTCCTAGCTCATCGAAACGTTGCTTGTTGACCCAACCGTGGTTGCCGCATTGCGCACAGCATCTCCCTTGACACCTCGGACATATTGCGTGAGGCATCACAGCGCGGAAACTTCCCTTGATATGCTCGATCTCGCGCCGGATCGAAAGCCGCCTGGACATAAGGAGCTCATTTCCTGGAACCTCCACCACCGTATCCATGTTGCGAATCAGTTCGTTGACCAGACCGATCTGCCCCTTGAACCATCCGACGCATTGCAGCGGACCAACTGGCTCAGGTTCAGGTTCGGGTTCAGGCTCGACGTCCTCGCAGGCGGGTTCCTCTGCTGTCGGCTCTTCCAGCTTCTCTGGCTCTAAGACTTGCTCCCTTGCCTCTTTGAGCACCTTCGCGGTCAATGGTGCATCGCCAGCGATTTCAGACGCCTTCTCGATAACCTCCTCCAAAAAATCCTCTGGAACGTCTGTTAATTCCCTGAGTTGCCACTCCGTGTTGATCTCTTTTGCTTTAGGTATTTTGTTGCCGATCGGCAACAAATCCTTTTTGACATCCGAAGCGTCAATCAACCTGTGCGCATAAGACCGATCAAAACCCCACTTCGTCTTTAGGTAGGATTCAAACGTGTTATGCCCCTCGCGGTACAGCCGCTGGTCCCGAATTTCCTTCAGCGCCGATCCAGTTGCCAGAAACGACTCAACGCCGTTTTCGATCACCTTCTCTAGGTTTCCTAGGCTTCGCCGTTCGACCACGCTCAAAACGTCGATCACCTTCGGCTTGCTGGTTTTCTTTTTCACAGTTGGACCCTTTCTAAAAAATCGACTACTTCCAAAACATTTTCACAAGCTCGATGATTGCCGAGCCTATGAAAAAAACAATCAACCCCAGGCACGTAACGACAAATGCAACGAACGCAGCATCGGCAATGTCGGACCAGTTGCGATTCACGATGCCGCCCTTTCCGCTTCAGCCGCCACCTCTATGGACTTCTCAACGCACTTGAGGCACATTGCCAACCCGTCTGGAATGCAAACGACCTGGAACCCGCAGTCCATGCAAACGGAAACGTCGTAGCCGCCACGCGCAATCGCCTCGTTCAAAGCTCGATGATGCGCAGTTAAGACTTCAAACGCAGCCACGGTTCGATCGCCAACTTGCTCTCGGACCTCCTCAAGCTCATCCCGGTCAGGGAAAGCTTGCTTCCATCCCTTGTCGCCGATTGGCATTTCTTCGTAAAGCACGACCCCGTAAATCGGACCTTTGTTTTGATTGTCAATCATCGATGCAAACTCCAAAGGGGGTTTCGTCGTCGTCGAAGCATCGACCGGAATCAAAAGCAGCTTCCCAGGTGTGGTAATCGCCTGTTGTGAACCACGATCCTTGATCGTCGTACGCTACAACCCGGCAGGCCCCGTCGAGGTGCGTTGGGTCGCGCTTGTCTTTTCGCGTCAGCCATCGATCCCGATGCGGCTTAAATTCTTCCGCATTCGCAAACGGTCGATACGTCGCAGGCTTCTCGATCTTGCGGATGATGCAAACGCGACAAATAGTCCTCCCTTGAAGCAAGTGCGGCTCGCCTAGTGGCCCGACGCAATACTCCCCGATTTCGCCGAACCTGCTTACATGCTCGACTTCCCAGCCCTCCGGTACGCCCGGTATTTGATTGCTTTTATCGCTATTGATCACGATGCCTTCGGCTCCGTAACTTGCGCCACGTGCTGCTCGAGCAGCCGAGTGTACCGATCGTCGCGGTATCGCTTCGGTAGCTTCACCATCGGCCACAGGAACTCCACCATCGCCAACTTGGCTTGGTGGTCGCTGACGGCAACCACCCACTTCGAATCGCCGTTGGTGTTGCTCGCAATCTTGAACATCTGCATGTCACGCATGCGAGCGTCCTTGAGTGCTGCGAACTCGTTTTCGTGAACTACCGCCTGTTTGTCATCGGACATCAATCAAACCCTCCAATACGTTTTTGAAACTAATCTTTGCCTAGCCGCTACGATTGCGAACTAGGCACCCTTCGTCGCGTTCTTCAGAGAAGCCACTTTGGTCCCGTAGACGGTCCTCATTGGCAATCGCACATACTCTGGTCTAGCGGCAATCTTTACCGCGACCAGATTCAAATCTTCAATCGACTTCGAGTTGTTGATCTCCGCTCTGAAGCATCGAATCTCGGCTTGCTGGCGATACCCCTCAATCGAGTCTCGCAACTCCTTCGACTCTGCCTGAATGCTTTTGTCCAGCATGTCAAAGGAGTTGACGTCATCGCACTGGTCCATAGCTACGAGCCATTTCTGCATGGCTTCCGTAACCACCGTCGCTGGTGCCAGCTTGGCTACGGGAGGCTGATCCGCGACAGGGAAAGGCTTGGTGATGTTCTCCAACTCGTTGTCTGGCTGTCCTCGCAAGTGGAACGCTGACAGGTACGCCGACTTGAGAGCGTAACTAAACGCCTTGCCTGTTCCCTTGTCGCTGTTGTCCAACCCCTGACCCCAACCGACAATTCTGGTCCTGTCCTCGGGATTGTCTACATTTACAAACTCGATCGTGATCTTGCATATGCAGTACCAGGTAGTCTTCACCTTGCCGTACTTGTCAGGGGGGTCCTGCAATGCCTTCACCTCGTCATCTTCAACTTTGATGACCATCGCCATGACGCCATGCTCAATGAGCGCATCACGCAACTTGTCGTCGATGTCATCGATCTTATGGTAAGCGTAGTGGTCGCCGTAGGTAGCTTGACCACCTTTGCCGATCGCACCCATGGTCCGCATAACGCCGATCAGTCTTTGGTATAAATTCAAACTACTCATGGGATCCTCCGAGAGACAACGTAGCGTAGATTTTTCGTGCGGTCTCGACTCGCGACCTGAGCGTGTCGATGTACCTGTCGTCGCGATAGAACTCGAAGCACTTCACGCGCTGTTGTTCTGGAACCAACTGGCTAGCAGCGTGCATCCGGCGCGTCTTATCGACCGCTTCAATGTAGTGCGGGTTGCTCTCGTCGCAGTTGAAGCGGTAATAGAAACGCTTGCATTCTTCCTCAACAATCTCATGCGGCGTGTCAACCAGTACGTGCGCGACCCTGAACCGCTTGCGTCCAGTGAGCGCCATGTACACTTGACCCTGCGCATAGTATAGCGGGTCGGGACGAGTGACCTCAAAGAACGTCCGCAAGCTCCAAGACGACTTGATATCTTCCACCCACTCGTCATCGAGAATGATGTCTGGCGTGCCAGTAAAGTGACTGTCGGTGTACATCGATTGGTTCTTGTACCGAAACGCACCAGGAATCTGATTGCTCAGTACCCCGATCGCTTCATCCTCGCACATCCAACCCTTGAGGATTTCGTTTGTGACCATCGGCTCGTCGTAGTCGTATGTGTCTTTGAGCCAGCAGTCACGAATGTAGTTGGTGGCAGTGGCTCCAAACTGGAACTCGCTGTCACGCTTGGAAATCAATTCGTCAAGCTCGGCTTGCATCGAAGCAGTAAGCGGCTTGGCAAGAGGCTTCCCGTCATCGTCGTAGACGCTCGCGTTGTTCTTGCGAGTTTCTAACTCGCTGAGTTTTTCAAGTTGCTTGTCGGTGATCGCATTCCCACCAACGAGCAACTGACCAACCGACGAAGCTCTAAATCTCACTGACTCAGTGTCAGTCATAAGCAAATCTCCCAAAATGCCTCAGAACAGCCAAGTACGATACTCGGCTCGTATCCCATGGTAGCAATCGCACCCCAGCATGCAATAGCACCCTGGGAAATTTTCGCCTATTTCGCAGGGGTCTTTTTCTCGTTTAGCTTGCGTCGAATCGTTTGCAATCTGCTGGCGAGCGACTCCTTCATTTGGTACACACCTTCTCGCGTTTCATAGGCTGAACCGTAGTTGCGCTTGTAGTAGGCGATCAGTAGCAGTTGGATTTCCTTCGACCCCATGCCAGCCTTGACTATCGCATCGAGAGCCTTGTCGCGATCCTCGACTGACTTCTTGAACGTCTCGTCGCTGTTGTAGTCCTTGCGCTTCGGATCTGCTGCTGCTGAGAACACCAGCGATTGCTTACGTCCTTCTCGCTGCTTGTTGAACTTGTCCACCTGAGCGGTCGTCAGGAAGTCCTTGTACGCAAGGTCTGGATCGTTCCACTTGACCCTATCCAAGTCCTTGTTGAACAACTCCTCGCGTTTGGCAGCGTCGGCAGTCGCATACTGCGTTTTGGGTCCGTAGGTGCCACCACCCATCCCAAGTAGCGACAATGCGGTCACAACCGCTCCACCGACGAGTCCTCGCGCTTTCATCGTCTCGCCAGCCTCCTGGAACGACAGCGGGACGAACAGGTCGGTCGTCGCACTGAGTACCGTTTCCTTCTCGCCGATGACGTTCTCTCCGACTCGGAGATCTACGATCGCACCAGGAATCGGAGCCAGTTTCTTGCGCAGGAACCCAGTGCCGACGTCCCACAGGTCTGGATCCCCAAACTTGCGGTTTTCGCCGTAGAGGTCTTTGATGTCCCCGCGGAGTCCCTTCTTCTGTCCCGTTGCCATTTGACCGATGAGTGTTACCGTCTGGGAAAGACCTGCCATCGGATCGATTCGAGTGTCACCGATCTTGAGCTTCATGAAATCGCTCGATCGCGGATCGAACTCGACGGTCGGCTTTTCCTCCTCGTCGTCGGTAAGCAGGCTCGCAAGCGCCACTGACAACCCGAGGAACGCCGTCAACCCCATGACGTGCCGAGCGTACTCCATGGCGATCATCTTCTTGACTCGTCCTGACACCTTGGTCGAAGGGAGCAGGTAGAACGGCATGGCGAGGTACTGGAACCTAGACGCAACGTATCGAGGAGCGAAGAACACCGTGTTGAGGTTGGCAGCGGCTTGATTGAACTTGCCGAGCTCCGCACGTCCCGTAGCAGCGTTGACGTATGACGCGATGACTTTGGCTTCGTCGATCGTCACTTCACCGCCAGCACCCAGGTTGCTCACCATGTACTTGAAAACTCGGAACCGCATCGAGTTCAGGAACGTGGTGTAGGATCTAGCTGATGGGGCGACAAAAAACAAAGCTTTCAGGCTTAGTTCATTGATCTTCGTGCCTTTCTTCCCAATGCCCCACTTCGCCCACCTACCCATGTACGCTTCCTCTTGCCTTGTGATCTTGCCGCTGTCGGTCGTAATGCTCAGTCCAGCTCGCATAGCAAGAGTGTACAACTCGTCCTTGCTGATCTTGTCCATGGTGTCGAACTCAGCACCCCCTCGCCACAGTGCATTCCACATCTCTCGGCTAGCTGCTGCCGCCAGTCTCGGGTGCGCCAGTGAAGCGATGCCACCCTGTCGGAACACCGCTGACAAGTCAAACGATGTCATGATCGCTCGAGACAGGTGCATAGTCTCTTTCGTCCGATCCCAAAACCGCTCCACCTTGCCCATGTTCCTGAGTCGGTATTCCGCAGCGTAGCGGAAGAACTCGTCCTTGAGGCTCACAAGCTGTCGAGACAGCTCAACCTCCCTCGGACTAAGCGTTCTTGGCTCCTTCTTCGGTTTTGGTCCAAAGTACCCTTGCGCCTTGCGATCCTCGTAGTCGGCAATCCGATTGAGCAGGTTGGCAACGTAAGCCTTCTCGGCTTGTCGCTCCAATCTCTCTGCTCTTTGTTCCCTGTCTGCGTCTGTCATCTGCATCTCCCTGACCGCCTCACGCTGAGCTCGCAGTGACTCCAGCCTGTTCTGCTTGTCCTTGAGCGCCGGCGTCGAGACTGGCTCGGCACGCTCCTTTGCAGCGACATTGCCCGAGGCTAGTTGCTGTTCGATCTTAGTGATCTCGCGATCGACAGCTCGCTCCGCGATGGCAGCACGTTGCTCAAACGTCAACCCAGGCTTGGGGAACGTCGCCTTGTAGTCAGCCATGAGCTCGTCACGTTGCTTGCGCAGGCTCTCGATTTCCTTGGCTTGCTCACCCTCGAAAGTGTTGGGTGTACGTCCTGGTATCGGCTCCTTTGCCTTAATCGCCTTGTTCAAGTCGTAAATACGGTTCCTGAGTGCCGTCCTGGTCGCCTGGAAGATGGTTTTTAACTGAGCTTCGGGATCCGTGATGAAGTATTTGCTGTTCCGCTTCATCTCGTTGACTTCGCGAATTAACTCTCGCAACTCAGGACTTGGCTCGTCCCTCCCCCTTCCGCTCTTCTTTGGAGCGACACCTTGTTGCATATCATCCTTTTTCGCCATTTGCTGATATTGAGCGTTTAGGTCGCGAATGATCTTGTCCACTGGCTCCTGGCTTGGCGTCGAATACTGACCATAGCCGCTCATGGCGTCCATTGCCTCGCGCCGGGTGACATCCTCAAACACTTCCTGCAACGCCTCATGCACGCCGTCGATGACTTCTTCTGGATCCGTGATGCCGAACTCGACCAAGTTACGCTCGACCATCTTGGCAAGCCGCCTGAGTTCCGCAGTTTGCCGTTCGTCGGACATATCGGGAGCGGGAATGTCGCCTTGCGCCTTCAGTTTGTCCCAAGCCTTGCGCAAAGCAGCTCTCGCAGCGACAGGAACGTCACCTTTGATGACAGCCTTGAACTTGGACATGAACTCACCGAACGAGTAGACGCCTGCCTCAACGAAGCTCTTGATCACTTCCTCGCCGTCCTCAGCCATCGCCTCGTCTTCGGTCTGCTGGAGCGTTGTCGTGTCGTCTCGCTTGCCGAAGATATTGACGAACTTGCTGACGAAGTTCTCAACCTTCTTAACCGCTCGATTCGTTGCCGTGTTGCGGACAGGCTTGCCAACTTCCTTCTGGGTGTCGTCGATGCTCTCCTTGGCTGCGAGTTTACGTGCGAGGTCATCCTTCTCCTGTATCTCCTTGGCGAGATCACCCTCGAGTTTGGCAATCTTGTCTGCCAGTTCCCTTACTTCTTGCAGTTGCGCTTCACTTAGCGGTTGACCAGCGTTGGCGACTCGAGCCTTGAGAAGCAGATTGCCGAGTGTGTAATCTTCCGCAAGTGCGATCTTTCGCGCAACCAACGCACGACCAGCCTCAGTGCCGACCTTCTTGGTCATGTCTGTAAAGTCCTCGATTTCGTTGATCAGAGCGTCGGACTCCCGACGAGCCTGAACGATAGCAACGTCTCCCTGCTTGTCGTCGATCGCTTTGAACAATCGATTGGCAGCAGCGTCCGACAGGTTCTTGAGGTGGCGATAGTGCAGATTCAGGACAGCAACATCAACATCGTCGATGCTCCTAGAACTCTGCTGCAACTCCTTGACCAGTCGATTCGCATAAGTCGGATCGTTTCTCATAAGTACGACCGCAGCGTCCAGCCACTCCTGAAACCCTTCGCTCGCAGGCTCAGTCAGGCTCGGCAATTTAAGCCGCTCTCTGGTGGCGTTCGCAGCAGCGTTGGCGAGGCTGGTCAGGTTGTCACCCCATTGGTCGCTTGTCACTGGGAGGTATATCGGTGGCTTGTCCTTGCCGCCGTCTCGTGACCTTGCGCCAGTACGCTGATCGGCAGGCAACTGACGCTGGACCATCTTGTCGAACAGATCGCGGACTTCGGGATCCAACGTGCCGCCAGTGATGCTCATGGCGCTCTGGTAGACCTGTTGCATCCAACGGGAGATCTTCTCGAACAGCGAGTCCAGCAGCGTGTTTGGCGACTTGCCTTCGAAGAAATACTGCTCCCACATCTTGGCAAACTTCTCTTCGGCTGGCACATCCCAATTGCCGTCCTTAACGCCGCACTTCTCCTCGAGCATCGCGATCTCTTCGTCCGTGATGTCGATTCGCTGATCTTGCGGAACGTCCCTGTTGAGCAGGAATCGGCGTATTACGTGAGCGTATTCGTGGATCACCGTGGAGATGTCCGCCTTGCTGGTCGCACCGATCAACGCTCGGGTGCCGCTGATGAACTTCGTCCAGCCCTTGACGTTGCCGCCTTGCTGCTGGGTCTGGAATAGCGTGTTCGGAGTGTCGCCACCAAAAAACTTCTTGATGTCGTTGATTATCCTTTGAGGCTTTGTGCCTTCTGGGTACTGCTGTGACCATCGTCGGCGAGGGTTGATGTAGTACCCGTCAGTTTCCCTCCACTCCCCAAGACCGTCCTCAAGATCGAGAACGATCTCGCCGAACTTGCGCTGCGCCATCCTGGTTATAGCCGACAACTGTGCTGGTGTTGGCATCTTTGCAATGTCCAACGAGCCAGAGTTTTCGTCCATGCGAACCCAGCCGTATGCAATGACTTCCTGCATGCCTGCCGTTCCGCCAGCTTCTCGGTGATCAAACGATCGCGTTCCAGGCTGACCACCCTCCCGCTTGCCAGAGAAGTCGGCTAGAGAGCCATCTGGCTTGATGTAGCCTGCCTCGTTGGGGTTTAGAGTCTCTCCCAGTTGACTCAACCTGCTCCAGTTGACGTGCTTCAGGTCTTTTTTAGCCGCTGCTTTGCCTTGGCGTTCTTGCTCAGAGCCGATTGCGAATTGATACGCCGCAATCCAGTCCTCCTGAAAGTCCAACAGTCGCATTTCCTTGATAGCTTTGCGAACGTCCTCTGCGCCACGAGAGTCGTAACCCATAGACTTCAACCTGCGAGACATCTTGCTCAGCACAGCCTTCGGGATGGTATCTGCGTCGACCTGCTTACCCTCTTGGTACAGCATGTTCGGGTTGTTCGGGTCGAACGTGCCGCGATTGCCTGTGGCGGACTTGATCTGGGTCGGGTCGAAGGCGATCCAAACCCCATCCTCGTACCCAGGCATGCTCTTTGAAGGCTCGATGTAGATACCATCGTACCCCTCATCGATCAAAGACTGCTTCCATTTTTTTATTTTCGCCGCAGACCACACGTTCATATCCATGTGATCCATAACAGATTCGACGTATGGATTTTTAACGGAAAGGTAGACAGGGTAAACCTGAGATCCAGGCTCTCCGCCTGATCGCCTAGCCACATGATCGCTAGCCATTTTTGCAGACGGAGAGAAGAAAAAGCCAATCAATTTAGACGGTGATTTCGTACTTTCCTTTTGAAAGAACTCGTCAAACGTCTTGGCTGTTCCGTGGTACACAACCAGCGGTTTCCCGTCCTTGTCCACCACTGCGCTGTCATCGAACCATCGCACGAAGTTCTGCCACGTTGGCTTGCCGTTGGCCGCCACCGCACTACCCCACTTGTCGCGAGCGTATGACACGACGGCAGGACGGTAGTCGCTCTCGGTGAACTCGTAGTCGGCTGGCTGGTCGAAATCTCCCTGCATGAGTCCCTGTCCAGGCACAGGCGAACCTGCCGGCGCGAAACCCGCAGCCATCTGAGGCAACCCCGTAAGCATCGCCGCCTCAATGCCAGCCTCTACCTGCTCGGCGGGCACAGACGCAAACGCCTCCTTGCCGAGCTGGACGTACTCCTCTTTCGTCATCGGCACGCCGAGGATGTCCTTGACGGGACGGATGCCTGTCATGCCGACCGCTTTGCCTACCATCGCAAGGTAAGCACCCATGTACCGAGTCAGCTTCTCGCCGTTTCTTTCGAGTGAATACCTCACGAAGTCGTCGAATGCTGTGATGCCAGCCTCGTTTGCTGCGATACCTAGATCCAGCGCCTTAGAGCGTATGGTGGCGTCGATGTCAGGATCGCTCTGGAACAACGACTGCGGAGGATCGGTGATCCTGTCGTCGAGTTGCATCAGCAGGTCAGTGTCTCTTCTCAGCGGAGGATTTATGACGTTTCTGACGGCATCTTGAATCGTATCGTAAGTAACGTCGTCGCCGAACAGCGATGGGGTTCGCTCCCCAATACCAAGCGACTCAACGACATCTCGCATCGCATTGCGGAACTTGGTAGGCGTAAAATCAGCCAGCGCATGAACAATCCCAGCCACGGTCACGCTTCCGTGTCCTGGGACGGGAAACATTTGCTTTTGTTCGAAGAAGTAGCTCTGGAGCGAGTTTGTTTTGCGCTCTGCAAGGTAGCCATTGTATGCTTCAATTGCTGCGACTAGATCGTCTAGCATCTGCTTTCCGAACTTTTCACTCGCCAAACCCTTAGTTAAAGGTCCGATAGCAGACAGTATCTTTTGCTTGACTGATGGTGCGACATCGCCAAGCAAACTCACGTTTGGAATCACTCTGGCAACCAGCATATTTTCGATTGCTAGTTTCCCCTCGGCTGTCAAGTCGCCTGTGCCTGGATCGACATAAACAGCAATGTCCTTGTCCGACCAAGCTCCGTCTCTCACTATCGCCTGAACAATCCTGGTGGATTGCCTTGGGTTCGCCATTACTTCTCTGAGGCTAGGCTCGGATTCTGCGCCAAGAATAGAGGCTACCAAGTCTATCGTTTCTTCGCTCAATCGCTTGGATTGCGAAACAACAACAGTGGCTTGCGACTTGGCGGCAGCAAGAGACTCGTTCAGTAGTGAAGATATTGTGTTTTCGTCAAAAGGTTCTTCCATCACGCGAATAATGACTGGGTTGTTCAGCGCATCTAGCTGCTCTTGAGGAATTTCAAACTTAGCGCCTTCAGCTCGCATGTGCGATCGGAGAACATCCGCGTTTGGACCAGCATACGCCAACTGCATCCCCATGGACCTTGCGTTTCCGCCGAGGACTCGTCCGTACAGGTCTACGATTGGCGGACCGTCCGTTGGCGACATAGTGTCGCTAGTCAGAAGATACCTTTTCTCTTTATCAACCTCTGCAATACCCCGAACCGTCTGCCTGGAGTCAGCACCCTCTTTCGGATCCTCGTATGGCCGCTCGTTTTCAAGCGACCCTTCGTTCTTGGCGAAGTTCTTTCGAGCGTCGTGGGAAGGGATTAGGGAGTCGGCTTCGACTGCGTAGTACGTTGCTCTTCGAGTGCTTTTATCCGCTGTGATAACCGACGTGGACTTTCCTTTGACACCATATCCCGATATCGCTCCTCGATCTTGTCCCATTGGTCCTGTGTCTGGTCTTTCTTCGTCTTCTTGGTCTCTCGTTTCATCTTTCACCTCTGATTGTTTAGGCTGAACTTCCGACCCCAGATCTTCCGCCGCCTTAGCGATAAGATCGTTTTTGATTTTCTCTGTCGTAATTCCAAGCAACTCGTCGTTGATCTTATCTAGGTTTGTTTTCTTTTCTTTCCCTGCGTCTGGAGCTACAGCGCCAACCGATTCGAAGTCCTTGTCGAAGTCTAGTGGGACTTGCGAACCGTAGATTTTCCCTTCAACGCTAGAGACAGGCAACTCAACAAAAAACGCCTTGAATGTTTTTGTGTGCTGAACGATAGCTACGCCAACACCCAGCTTGTTTGCGAGGGATTGCGCTCGCTTTCTCGCCGCAGCACCGTTCCCTAGATCCATCGGCACACCACTACTGTTGCCGTAGACTCTTGTCGGCAACTCGCCACCGTCAAGCCACGCCTGGATTTTGTCGTCAAGCGATTCGTCCTGAGTCTGATACCAGGTCTTTTCCTCCTGCATCGCTTTTCCGATTATCGGCATCCTATCCGCCTGATACTGCCGCTCCACAGCCTTGTCAAGAGTCTGCTCGTTACCCCACGTTTCATTGATGACTTGCGTGACGTTTAGCTTTCCAAGTAACGGCTCCCAGTAGTCCAAGATCACTTCGAGCTCATCAGTCAGCGTCTGCACCAAGCTACTGTCGATCGCATTGCCTTTAGCTATCGCCGTTTGCAGTCGCATGGCGGGATCGGCAATGTCTCGCTTGTACGATTCGCCTTTTTCAACGTAGGGCGCGGCACGGTCCAACAAAAGTTCGTGACGTTGCTTTGCAGGATTGATGCGATTCTTTAGGTCGGCAGCTTCCCTCTCCGTAAACATCTCGTTCGCTTGACCATGCTCGATGATCTCTATTAAACGATCGTCACTTACGCCATTCTCTCTGGCTTTCTCAAAGTCCTTTCGGAAAAGATCCTTAGCCGCCGTGACTTCCCTTGGGCTACCCTCAAACGCCTTAACCCAATTAGCCAACTTCTCGCCTTCGCGTTGCCTCTTGTCCTGCCGCATCTTTTCCTGGTTTGATTCCATGTCGGCAAGAATCTTCGCAGCTTTATCCGACTGCTGAACCGACTCCGGCTTGCTGTCAACGAGGTCAACTACGCTCACTCGCTCCGCAGGCACGCGGACTGCCGCATCGAACCCGTCTCGCTGCACCTCGATCGTCTCGCCTTTGTTTAGCACGCGAACAACCTTGCCAGCGTAACCCTCCTCCTTGCCTTTGGCACTGACGTTCACCGAAGTTCCCGCCCAGCGTCCTTCGTCCTCGACGGTAGCGTCAGACCACGGCGCAACCGACACGTTGTCATCGACCACCGGCGACTCCTCAAAATCGAAGTCCCTGATCTGCTTCGCTTCACCACTCTTGCGACCCTGCACTGCCGCAGCCATCGATCGCATGCGAGATCCAACGGTCTTGCTAAGCTCGCGGTCAAACGGAATGTTGCTTGCGAATAGCCACTCAATGTTGACAGGCTTTGCGGTCCCGTATCGAGCCAGCCGACCAGACACTTGCTCGACCTTTGTTCCGCTCCAAGGCAGGTTCATATTTACTTGGTAGCGAGAAGGCATCTTGCCAGTCGTGTCGTGGAACGACAATCCAGTACCGCCCTTGTCCATTGTTGCGACGATCAACTTGGCTTCGTTATTTTTCCACTTAGCGAGGTTGTCAGAGTTTTGCGATGCAGTTCTACCAGAATACTCAACGGCCTGACCTGGGAACGCATCCATGATCTTGTCGATCACGCTCGGGAACTTCTCCATTACCCCAGCGGCGTCCATCGCCATTGCAATTTTGTGGACAAATGGCGCAAACGGCGGAGGTCCAGCATTATCACCCATCTCTTTCGCAATTGCTTTTGCTTCGTACCACCGCTGCATCATTTCATCCATCTCGGATGGAGTGTATCGACGCTTGGCATCCTTGCCTTTGATTCCGTACTCTTTTCGGTACGGTTCGCTAAGCGTATAAGTCCCGATGTCGGTATCCGCTTTCGTGTTGACGAAAATAATGACCTGCGGGTCGTTCGTTTCGCCTTTCCCAATGAGATCCTTGGCTCTTGCTATTGCAGCATCTACCTTAGACGCTTCTAGTAGCCGCTTCAACACGTTTGCCTTGTGCGCCTTGATCTGACCTCGCTCAACGTTGCTCTCGGCTTCCGATTCGGCATCAGCGTAGATATCAACCACTTGGTTAGAGATGTCTGCCCAGTACGGGTCAGCTTCTATTGATCGCAACTCGCTGTTAACCATTCCGACAGGAAGTGCCATCGGTCGTTGCACGTAAACGCCACGCTTCTTGAGCCATTCGTTTGCGGCAAGTTGGTCCTCTTCCGATGTCTGCTGTTTATCCCACCAGACAACTGGCACAAAACGCGTCTCTCCGTTACGGTCTTCTTGCTTCACGAAGTAGACGTTTGCGCCAAACATCCACGCCCAAGCCTTAAAGCCGTACAGTTCATTGCGGAACGGTCTCCCTCCTGGCTTATTGGAAGGTCTGTCAAACTGAACCTTCAAGTCGTCAAATATACCGCTGTAGCCGATGTACTCAGCTTCCGTGACGTTTTCAAATGGAGTAGCTGTTGCGTACACAGTAAAGTCAGAGGACTGCACCATGCTCGATAGCTTTTTGCCAGTCTCTCTATCAAGGTTCTTTGCCGAATGTGCTTCGTCTAGCAGCAGTACCGCGCCGGAAGTGCTTGGAGGTGCTGTCCTGGCTTTCGTGTACGTGACAAACTCCACGCCTTCAAGACCGTAGTCGGCTAGGTTGTTTTGCACTTGCGAAACAAGGTCTTGATTTTGCGTGACGTAAACAAACTTCTTGAACCCGCGTTTTCGCAACTCCCTAATCACACCACCAAGCACGAACGTCTTGCCAGTGCCTGGAGCAGATCCGATCACAAACATAGGACGACCGTTTTCGGCAGCGTTCACAACTCTACCGACATCCTCAATCTGATTACTGACAACCTCCTCGGTCATTCCAAACTTGAGCCCTCTTCCGATAAGATCTCTTGTGGACTGATCAACACTGGCAACATAAGACTCGCTAGTTGTTTGGACGTCGGGTTTCTCGTCCTCGGCACGTCTAGCACGTTCGCGCGCCATCTGTTCAGCGCTGACTCCATCATCGGCGGGTTCTGTTCCAACTCCTTTGCTAACGAGTCGATCAGCAATTGCTCGTCGAGGGTCGGCTTTGAACGTCCACTTCTTGCCGTACTTGTCCCAATATCCGCCAAGCTCCCGTACTTCGCGTTTAACATCGCCTATCTCCTTGCTGTGTTCGTAAGTGTTTCCAGTGATCTGCCACGTACCATCAGCCAGCTTCTCGACGTTCAAGCCAGCTTGCCTTAGCGTCTTGTCAACTTCGCTTTCTTTCTCTGCTTCGGGTTGCTCCTTCGGCTCTGGCTTCTTAGCTTCGGGTTGCTCTTGCTTAGGTTGTTGCGGCTTCTTCATGTAGTCGTCGAATTTACCGCCAGCATCCTCAGTCATCTTGTTGCGGTGCGCAGTCCTCCATGCCGACTCAATGTACGGCTTGAGACGATCAAGCATGTCGCCTGGAATGTTAGCTACTGACGCTTTTACAAACTCCGCAAACGTCAAAGCACCGTCTTCGATCACCGCAATAGCTAGTTTTGCAGCAATCTTTAGTAGTTCTGGATCGAGTCCTGAAGGAAGCCTGTTTTTAGACTCGCTTATTAACTGATTCCAAAGATCGCCAATCTCCTTCTTGCGTTCTTCTTTCGATCGAATTGCTTGCGGTGGCTTCTCCGTTGAAGGTTTCTTTTTGCGAGGCGATCGCTTCTTTGGTGGCTTGCCTTCGCTCGGAGGTGGCTGCTGGTCCTTGCTCTTTTGCGCAAGTTGCCTCTTGAACTCCTCCTCCATCGCCGCATCGATTTCCGACTCCGGCGACACAACGTCGCTTGACTGTGCTTGCTCACCGGAAGGGCGATCATCTGGCTTGCGACCCTGCTTTGGCATAACTGCAATTTGACCGTCCTCTGACTCCCAAGACGGCTCCTGATCTAAAACCGTCTCCGATCTCACCACGCCCTTTTTCGATGCTTTGGAGAGCAGGTCGATCATTCGCTTGTGCTTCTGCTCCCCTTCCTTGGTGAAGTAGAACACGCCAGACGTACCGCTCGCTGGCTGCTGCAGACCAAAATCCATCAACTCGACCAACTCCGCTTCCTCGTCGTCGGTCAGCTTCGAGCGATCTAGTCCGTTGTTATTTAGCAGTCCAGACCCATCTTTGTGGGTATATCGCACAACGGTATCGCCAACTTTCGCTTTTGGCACTTCCTCTCGCTTAGACGATTTCGACTCGCGCTCTTTGTCGTAAGCGAACAACTCGTCCCGCACTGATACTGGAACGTCTTTACCTTGATCGATGCCTCGACGTATGACCGACGACCAGCTTTCGCCCCAGCCTAACTCCTGAGCCTCGGCGCGACTCATTTGCCACGAATTTTTTAGCGGTGGCGCAACTGGAGGTTGTTGCGACTCTGGTTCTTTGACACCAGCAAGATCCATCGAGTATTTACCGCTCGAAGTCATTTCTGTTTCGAGCCCTTGACTTGCGGCAGCAGACATCACCTTGTCGTATATCTGCTTGTAGTCGCCAGTAAGCGGATCTCCCTTGTAGAGTCCGGCATAGGTGTTGCCCATCAACATGACTAGCAAATAGGAAGCAGCGTTTTTCCTGGCTCCCTCAAGTTGCTGATTGCGGACATTTTCTTTGTCGTCAGCCTTTACTGTGTCAACAAAATTGAACTGCTGTCCTTCGCTGTCGATCAACAAGTTGCTTGATTTAGAAGGGTCTACTAGGTAGCCAGCGTTGTTTATCTGCAACATCGTGCTCGCTAGCTCGTCGTAAGCCGATTGCGGCATCGCAGCCGCTTTCTTGACGCGACTGCTGTAAACCGCATCTCCTTGGCCTTCTGGCACAAGGCGAGGCAGGGAGAGACCGGCTTCTTCGCCTCTTTGCCGCTGCAATACCCCAACGCCTTGCGAGTTTTCAAACGCCGCCTGACCAGCTCTAACTCCAAGTTTCGTCAACGGGTGATCTACTGGCTCGAAATCATCGATAATCTCCTTCACGCCTTTAGGGACTCGCAACACTAAGTCGTCACTAATTCCGTACACAGAAGCGTTGCCGCCTTTGCCAATAGGCTGACTGGATGCAGCTTGCCGTATGCTGTCGATGGTAAGACCGGATTGTGGCACCTGCTCAGCAGCCTTGCGATCAGCGAACTCCCTATCCGACTGGTCTGCTTGCTCGGGTGTGAGTGCTGGCGTGCCGGGTGCCTGCACCAGCTTTTGCAGTTCAGCCTCAATCTCCGCAGCATTGTTTATGCGGTACTGCTGGTCTTCTGGCGATGTCATTTGCTCGCCTCTAGCCATCCTCGCAGCAAACGAGGCTGGAGTCTGCTGCGGAACCACTGGCGGCGTTGTCGGAGTGGAAGTTGGCGGTGGAGTGGAAACGTTACCACCCCGAGCAGCCATCCTTTCGGCAAACTCCCTGTCTAAATCGGTCTGGGAAGCCTGCGGAACAAGCTCGCCAGCTTCGTCGACCTGCGATCCAGCACCCATTTGCTCGGGTTGCACGCCAGCTTGCGGCTGTGGAGCCTGAGCCTGTTGCTGCTGCTGGTTGATGAACTCCTGGTCCAACTGCGTGGTGATCTGCTTCTCTTGGTTGTCGAGATCCTGCATCTCACCGTTCAGGTTGTCCATGCGTTCGCGCCGGCTGGTGCCTTCAATACCAGCTTCCTTGGCGTCCGACTCCGAGACAAAGTTCTTGGCACGAATCTGCTCGAGTTGGTATCGGCGAGCTCGAATTGCCGACAAGCCAGCACCACCGACCGCAGGAACGCCAAGCAAGAACGCCATCGGCAACGCTGCTTCTTTGGTTTGCTCCCAACCTTTCTTGAACGCATCGGCGATCGTTTTTTTCTTCACGCCGTTGCTTTTGACGGTCTCTCCATCGCCAAAGTCGAGGTCCTTTTCACTTGCAATGTATTGAGCGACGTACTCACCGAGTCCGCTCGTAAATCCTTGCAGTCCTTCTTCCGTAAGTTCAGCAGGAGCCTTCTTAATTGCTTCCCACAAATACTGGCGAGCTGCCTTCATCGCTCCTTGCTTGAGCGAGACAGTGCCACCAAACGGATTTGGAACGATACCTTCAATCAAACCTCCGACCGTTGCTGTGCCGCCGGCGAGCAATCGCAACTTCCAGTCGTCCTGCATGCCGAGTTCTTTGAGCGAATCGACCTCTTGAGCGTACTGTCCAGGAAACGACGCTGCGGTGATGCCAGCGAGACCGCCAGCACCCTCGAACACGCCCCTTGTCGTCATAGCTTGGCGACCGAGGAGAGTTGGAGCCCTACCAACCGCGCCCGCAGCCTGAAACGCCGCTTTGGCTCCAGGAACACCAGCCGCAGCACCCCTAGCAAGCAACTGACCACCGATCTTACCAGCCGCAGTACCCGCTACGTTGCCTCCGACGACGGTCGCCATCCATGGAGCCATCTGGGCGGCTTGCAGGGGACCGCTTTCATACCAAGGGTCTCCTGGGCGAGCTGGTGCGAACTCCTGAGCCGCTATAGCGTCAAGTTTTCGAATGTAGTCGATTTCCTCTTGCGTGCCACCCATGCCAACGAGTTCCATGATCGGCTGGGAAACGCCTTTAGACACGCCAAGACTCAATGCTCCGAGGGTTCGACCAGCCGCACCACCACGGTCGTCACCCATCTGCTGAGCCACCCCAGCAGCCAATCTCAACGTCTCCTCTTTTTGCTCTGGTGTCATCTTGCGGACAATACCAAGAACCTTGGCGCGATCGCCGCTACTCGAAAGCAGTTCTTTTACTGGCGCGACTACTTCTGGCGTCGCTTGCTCAGCGTAGGCTCGCTGCTGCCGACGTTGCTGAACCTCTATGTCTCCAGCCGCTTCACCCGCAAGCTTGTCGTCGGCAAAAGACGCTAGGTTGCGATCGATAATTGCTTGCTCGCGACTATCGTATTTTGGCGATAATTGAGAATCAATTGAGCTCCCTGCGGCTTTCGATTCAACCGCTACCGAACCTTGCTTTATCTTTCCGACAAGCCTTAAAACGTCCCTGGCCTCAGGAGTCAGCGAATTAGGATCAACGGTCTCGCCACCTTGTTGCTGACCGTAAACCAAAGATTTTCCTTCGGCTGGCGAAAATGCTCCCGCAGGCATTTCACTCTTCACTTTTTTTACTAAGTCTAGTATGTCGGTCGTGCTCATTTATTTGATTCTTTAGATTTGCGAGACGTTTATTTGCAGTTAAATTGACGCTAGGGTCACTACAGTATTTCCGATAGGTCTATTCCTTGAGTCAACAAGAACCTAATGGCGTTCTCTCTGGCTCTCTCGCTCAGCTTGGAGTCGTATGCTTCTTTGATGGCGTTTTGGACATCAGGACGCTGCTTGCTTGCAAAGTCAGCTAGTGATTGCGACATGCCTGTCTGCTGCGGAGAGGCTTTCTTTTGCTGTGCAGCCGCCGAAGCTCCTTTGCCTTTCGGCAACTTATCACCCTTAATCGGCTCGTAACTACCTGCTGCGCGACCTGTGCCACCGAGACCAATCCCCCCCATGGTTTTGTTTCTGTCGAGAGATCTTCGCATTTCCTCCATCTCTTTGAGGGTAGGCAGTCCCAGTCTCTTTCGCTCCGCATCACTCATTGGCTCAGGCGAAGGCGAAGTTGCGATCTCCACCGCTCGTTGCTGCTCGTTAGCCTCGAGTTCCTCTCCAGCTTGCATCGCAGCGTCTACCTCTCGACCTAACGCACTGGTGGAAGCCGATCTCCCGTACTTGCTTGCTGGAGCCGCAGGAGCACTAGGCTGGGGTGAGCTCATTGCAGCACTTGCGGCTTGAGCGAGCGGACTTTGGTACTGGTAAGCCGCAGCATCAGAGCTATTTGCAGGCGTGCTAACAGGGAGAGCTGCGTACTTAGGGTCAACACCTTCCCCTGGAGAAACCTCAACACCAACACGCTGCGGCTCCGCAGCCGGTGCAGACTTGTTCTTGCCACCCATGACCGTCACGCCGCCCCTTCTTGGACCTCCAGTTGGCTCGTCGTATTCCAGCCCACCACCTGGACGCACTGACATGGTGACACGGTTGCCCGTCGCGGGATTGATGCCGTAGTCCACCCCGCCCAATCCGAACCTACCCTTGAACTTCCCAACGTTCTTTGGTGGGTTTATGATGTTTGGGTCGGCACCACGCATCCGAGCATACTCTGGATTTTCTGGGTTAAAATAGTTGGTCCCAGGGCTCCTGTCCATGTTGGCAAGATCGTAAGCCGTATCCAGGTTGCTGCCCAGGGCGGCGTTGAAAGCAGCATCACGTCCATTGGTCGCAACTGGCGGCTTAGCTGCCGCAGTCGGGGCTGCTTGCTGCCGAATGTAGTTTGCGCCGGCTTCGTCGTAAAGGCTCGGATCACCGAGGAACTTGCCGTCTGGACTGTACACGCCGGTGCTCTTTGATTTCCAACCGCCAGAAGCCTGACCAGCAGGTTGACCAGCAGACTGACCGCCACCAGGAGCGATGGAGATGTAGCCCCGCTTGCCCTTCTTCTCGGGCTGCTGTTGTGCTGGCATAGCTGGCGTTTGCATTGGAGCAGGCTGCTGCTGCATAGGTTGTGCAGTGTTTGTCAGCACGTTCGGCGCACCAAACACTTCTTGCGGGGTGTAATCCCCTGGCTGATACGCACCTGGACCGGCAGGAGCGTTGGATTGCTGAACCCCACCCAAATCAGGCTTAAAAGATCCGTCGCTCATTTGCACTGCACCCACCACCGTGCCATCTGCCAGCTTGTATTTTGGAGGGTAGCTTTCAAGCTCTGCAATAACTCGCTTTGGATCTAGCCCACCACTAGAAATCGGCACAGCAGCATTGCCCATGTTTGCCGTTGGCTGCATCCCGCCTTGTGCCATCACTGGAGACCCACCAAACGTCGGCTGACCTCCAGAGTACGACGCTTGGGGTTGACCCGCTGGTGCTGCCGCAGGAGCGTTTGGCTGAGGCTGCGACAGGCCTTGCAGGAACTTCTGCTTCGCCAAGTAGTCGTTGTGCATCTGCGCCTGGATGTTCTCTGGAGTAACAGGGGTGTCTGGACCTGCCGCTTCGAGCCTAGCCTGCGCGGCTGCATACGCATTGGCGTAGTTCTTCTCGTCGCTGAAATACTCAGCCTCAGTCATGGGTGGCTTCGTTTGCAGTGCTGCTGGACCCATCTGCTGCATCATCGGCTGAACCTTGCCAGTCGACCTGGACATTCGCATGCGGGATTGCAGGTTCCCCAATGCTTGCGCTCGTTGAGTGCCGTCGATGTTCGTGTCTCGCATGATCTGCCTCATGGCACGCTGATCTTGCCGTAGCGCCCTGACCGTATCGGGATCGTACAAACCGCTACGGATCTCCTGCTCGAGCATTGCGTCGTCTTCCCCGATCGACGGCTCACGCATCTCCCGCATTGCACCCATCGCGCCCATGCGCTGCATGTCGTACTGCTGGTCTTGCGTTCTCTGACGCATCTGCTGGTCGGCTCGCTGCTGCTGGAGGACCATCGCCATGCCGTACTTGGTCCGTGGGTTCTCTTGTTCTGGCGCAATTCCAGCGGCTTGGTGTCTGAGTACGATCGGCATTTACAGAATCCTTAAATCAAACGTTTGTGTTTTAACCAGCCACTTGCTGGGTCCGAATGTAATCTTTGATCAACGCCAAGCGATTCGATGCGCTAGAAAAGTGAACAATATAGGCGTTTTCCAGTCCATCGGCAAATCCCGAGTACCAGTATTGCCAGTTCCATCGATAATCGAGGTGCCTGAGCGAAGCCCCAAGTGCGACCAAATCGTCGATCTGCTTGCCTACCCACACTTGCTCTGCGCAGTGCATGGTGCCAATGTCAACTTCCGGTCTGCGCCAAATACCGCTGGATTCCCGGCGACACAGGACCACGCCTGAGTTGACCGAACGCTCCGTGTCCTCGATCTTCACTTTTGAACGAGACTCGACGGACTTTCGCTCTTTCGTCATCCATTCTCGATGTCGGTGTGAAAACTTGCTGGATTCGTCGCAAATACCGATCGATTCGGGATTCTCATCAAAAATAGACGGCGATTGCTCTCGGACCACGCAATCGGCATCCAAAAACAGCGTTTCGTCATACTGGCTCGCAAAATGACCCGTGCGGAACTTCTCGAGCCCCCACCAGTCCTCTGTGTCGTTGTCGAGTCCAATGAAGTCGGCTCCGCACCGATCGGCGTAAGCCTGCATGAGCGGCCACGTCTCCTTGGCTATCTCTAGCATCTCAAGACCAACGGCGACAGACACAATGCAACGAGTCTTGCTTGTGGACGGCCTGCGGTTACGCCAAAGCACGTAGGCACGCTCCATCGACACAACAGGCTTCTCCAATGCTGTATTCACTTCGTTGTGAAACTCCACGGTCCACTCAAACCACTCCTCGGGAGATCCGTACCTCGGCGGGAGTCGGATCAAAATCGCAGCAACCTTCTTGCGGCACTCGCAACCTGCTGGCATGTACCGCTTCCACTTCTCGAAAGCTTCGGGAGTCCCGAGCTCAATGCGATGCAGCTTCGACCACGCTCTGCGTCCCTCAATGGCTTTCTTCGCCTCGCGGTCAAGAATCACATTGCCACTGATCGGCTTGACTGTTACGGTAGTCAACCAGCCTCGCTTGCCAAGCACGGCACCACACGTACAAACGTATGGACGGATGTCATTTGAGCAAGCCTTATCGCAATGCGGACAGCTACACACCACTGCAATCTCTCCTTGAGCAACAGTCATCGGAACTTACCGTAACGTAGTAGCCGCACGAACCAGTCCCGAAGATAGTGTCGCGACAAAGGCAAGCAAAATCTAGCTCGGTTATCACGTATGGACCAAAAAGGAAGCATGACTCCCCCGTCTCGCTCGCACATCTGTAGTCGATCGGGTTGCGAGTGCTGGTGCCTTCACCTGTCTGCGTGCAACCGCCAATGTTCGCCAGCACGTACTTATTGATCCCTGTCGCAGCAGCGCAAGAAAACTCGACGATGAACTGACCACAACACTGCTGCTCATCATGCTTCCACGCATTGCTAACTCGATCGTACTCGATCTGAAAGCAACACGGCTCGAGGTTTATCAAGCGAGCACAATCTTCTGGGTCAGGCCAAATGCAAACGTTCAGCACTGCGGGTAGTTCAATCTGGTTGTCGGTTCCTTCTTCGGTGTTGTCGTCGCAAAGGCACAATCCGCATCGCGGACAATTAAGATCTCTGGTTTCAGGTGGGTTGCTGTTGTAGTGCCGATAGAACTCAAAGTTGTCGGCGAGCATGTCTTGTTCGCTCATCCCAAAGCCGCTGTACCATCCATTTGCAAACAATCCTGGCGACTCCATCGACACGGAGCCAAGTACGGAATTGTCGACACCGGCGCAGAAGCTATCTTCGTCGATTGTCGCCCAGAGACGCCTTGAGTCTCCCGTCTCGGAGAAAACTTGCAGTTGTTTCAAGATCGATTCGCTGCCTCCGCTGCCAACTCCAAGTCGGATCCAACTCCGGTCGGCGGGATCCGCAGACCCTCCAGCAGCCCCACCAAGCCGCTCGTACTCCGCGAAGTAGTACGAAGTCGCCTCGCACTCTTCCGGATCGCCCGAGACCGTCCTGACGACGTTTAGGTAGATTCGCCACTTCTGACCGTCAGAGTATTCCGAACCAGCTCGGTTCTCTTCCTCTTGAGTCACCACAGAGACGTACATCGAGCCAACTTCGTCAGGGTGCTTCACGTTGCAGATCGCTTTCGCGTCTGGGACTTCGCACCTGGCTCTCCACGTTGGGGTATCCACGATGTAGTAGTCGCCAGGAGTGTCGCACCAACCCTTGCCTGAGAACGGAGCTGAGACTCGATTACCCAACGGAGTTCCCGTCTCGTCTCTTGTGAAGTCGTCGGAGAAGATCAGGCATTCGTTTGAACAGCAGCACTTTTTCCAAGCCATGTTATGCTCCGCTACATTCGCAGTCGTTCTCGCCGCTTGGCTCGCACTCGCAAGCCTCTATCTCCTCGGGATCGCACTTGGCGTTGATGATGTAGTATTTACCTTCTTGAAACATGACGTACCCTTTCGTGCCTGCCAGCATTCCGTCAAACACTCTATTCGGGTCGTTGATCGTTGCAGTGTGCGGCCAGTAACCCGACATTTGCCTGACGCACGCCTCGCACGAATCCGAGTCGGTCAAGTCCTCAGTCGACTGGAACCGAAACAACTTGTTTTCTGTGTGGACAGCTATCCAGTTGATCACCTTGCCGTTGTGATCCCGAAGAATTGCTATTTCATCCTCGAGACACTTCGGGGGACCGCCGTAGGGAGATCCGTCGACCACACCTGGGTTTTGACCAAGCCGCCACTTAACCTCGACAGGCGACGGTGGTACGTAATGTACGTCGATATCTGCCGTCCCTTGGGTTGGCAGGAAAGCTGGAAAAACCTCTCCGATGCGGTATCGCTTGGCTCCACCGGAGGTCACGCGACACCCAAAAGGCTTGGCTACCGATATCCCAGGCTTCTCGGCGCTGTTCTCTTTGTAGTCGATGAACTTCAGGATCCTCGGATCGAATCCACGGCAAACGACGTAGTTCGGATATTTGTCCTCGCAAGCCACTTGCATCATCGCACAGTACGGCCAATCGCCGTGCATCTGCAAATCATCATGATCGCCACGCATCGCGTTGTACGGCGGCGGCACTTGAAACCCTGGCGTTGGACGTCGTCTTTTACGAAACATCTTAGTTTGGCGTCAGCCAACCCCCTCCACTGTCCCCGAGTCCGGCAATCATCTTCGCCATGTCGTTCCATTCAGGTCCGATGTCCTGGCGACGCTCGACGAATGCGTAGACCGCCATAAGCAGCTTGTTCCGCTCGTCCAACTGGTAGGTCATCAGCCGCATGTTCTCAGCGGCAACACCCTTCCAGCCTTCGAGACGCTGAACCTTTGCGTTGACCATCTCGGCAATCGCACGGTGCTTGTGATCGGCGAGCGTGTTGGCGTTCTGCATGAGCAGCACCGCGTATCGTTCTTTGCCAGACATCAGCGAGGTCAAAGCAGCTTGTAGTTGCGACAACAGGGTGTGCTTCTCGGACATCTCCACCTTGGTTACATCCTGAGCCGAAACATACTGACGCTGGATTCCCTCAAGGAACTGAGCCTCGATCTGCTGGATCCGCTCATAACGTCGGTTGGCTTCTTCCGTACTCCACTTGGCGAACACGTCCCGAAGTTGGTAAATCCGATCGACCGAATCGATTGTCCGCTGTCTGACATCCTGGAGTTTGCCGTACAGGTTCGAAGCAATCTCGACACCGTACTTGGAGTTCGAGTCCTTGGCAGCAAATATCGCCTGCCGGCCAGCAAGGATCCGGTTGGTGGCATCGCTGCGGAGCGAGTAGATACTATTGACAAGCGAGGCTTGGTATCTGATCACTTCCTGGCGAACTGAATGCAACCGATCGGTGCCGTCCAGCCGCCTTGACCGCATTGCAACTTGCTGCTCGTAAAGCTTGTGCTGGTTGTCCAGTTTCTCGCGGTTCAAGCGGTCGTTAAGTTCTTGGATATTCTCGTCACGGTCCCTGGTGTTGCGAGCCGTGATGTCGACCGGAATTGTCGACGTGTACAATCCTTTGCTCACCAGCATTTGCATTTGAGACGAAAGGCTACCTGCGAACTGCTCGTTGATCCTGGCTAAATCCGTCTGTCCGAGGTTGACTAGGAAGTTTCGAGCGATCGGTGCGTGCGTGTCGTAGTCGGTTTGAAGCAGAATCAGTATCGCGTTGTAGTCTCCCGCATACTGAGAAACCAAACTTCCCGTTTGCGTGCTGAGTGCATCAAGATCTTCTGCCACCTGTTCGTAGTCAGTCTCAAGCAACGTGAGTATCGCATCTACTTGCGCAACGTAGATATCAACGTTCGCCTGAACCAACGCGAGTTGTGACGCAATGTCAGCCGCGTGAGCCGTGTAGTTGGTCGCCAGGATGCCGAACTGCTGGTTGTAATCTGCGATATGGCTATCGAGGTCGGAGTCGAGGGATGAGATCTTCGACAAGACATCACCCAGGTACGTTGCAAAGTTCTGGTCGAGCTCCGCAAGTTTGCTGTTGTAGTTATTGACGAATGTCGCCAAGTTCGCGGCTTGTACGGTGAAAAGCGATTCAATCTCCGAAGCGTTGTCAGTGGCATTGGTCTCCAGGTCGCCAAGCCTATCGAGCATTTCCCCCAACGCAATCTTGGAGTTGTTTGCGTCGATGACAATCTGAGCCTGATTGTCGTTAATCATCGCCTCAATTGCGTTCATGTACTCATCGAGGTCGGACAGGAACACACCTGACTGCGCGTTTTGCTCGGCAATCTGAGCATCAAATTGGACTTGAGAACTGTCGACCATCACCTGCATGTTTGCAAGTATTTCGGCGTACCTGACCTGGTTTTGATCTCTCGCGTTGTTTGCCTCGATGGTGTAGGAGTTGCAGAGAGCCAACAGCACCCCAGGAGGATACAAGCCTTGCTTCTTAACCGAAAAATAGTTCGTTGGCGGGACGGTGGTGTTGTCCTGCCGAATGTTTGTAATCTCGAACCCCTGTGCAACAAGCCATCCCATAACGTTTTCTGGGATGTCAGAAAGTGTTTGAGTTGTGAACCATTGCGCAACCGAAGTAAACGGATTGGCAATGTCTGGCAGCTCGTAAAAAAACTGGTTAGGCGTAACCTCTGGTACTACAGATACGTCATTTTCAGTCGACATTATCCACCCCTTTCGTTAAGCGTTCGCAGCTTTGGCTGTCATGTCAAACACCGTCCAGGTGTCAATCGCAGAGCAAAAACACCGAACCCCCTTGCTGGCTGGGATAACAATACCTGCGTTTGCTGCTTGACCGTTCAACACCCCAGTTGTTGCAGGGTACAGCTTCGCAGCAGTCGCACTGGTGTTGATCACTTCCATGATGTCACCTGGAGCACCAGTCGGCAACTTCACCCCTTTGGCTGCACTATCCGAGGTAATGTACGTTGTGTTTGTAGCTGCCAAAGCTGCCGCATCCAAGTAAGTGCTTCCAGTTGCCGCAGTTGCTATTGCTGTGGAACTGGACGAAGGAGCCCAAGTTCCGTCACCACGCAAGAACTGCCTTGTGTTGTTGCTAAGTTTCGGCAAAAGACCGTGCGCAGACGAGGTGGCGTTCAGGTCAGTGTTGTCGTCGCAAGCCGTGAAATCGTCAAGTTTGATCGTCTTGGCATCGAGTAAATAGCGGCTGTCCCACAGGTCGCCAACAGTCAGCTTTCGAGGTGTGCCAGTGCCGATCATGTACAGAATATCAGCGTCAACCGCAGTGGTCGCAGCCGTCAACCCTGTGACGTGAGCTGGAAGTGCATCCCAAAAGTTTGACCGCAGATTTGCGAGCGTAACTTTCGTGTTCGTCGCTCCCTCGTCGACAAGAAACAGGTCGCCATCGGAAAGTGCTGCTGCCGTCAACGCACCCACATCGATGCTACTCGTCACAATGCCAGCAACGTAGGTGGCAAGAGCTCCAACGTCCAGTTTGTAACTCGTCGTGCTTCGTCGCATCCACAGGTCATCGCCAGCCTGAACCGCAGGACTTGCATCAGCTTTATCCCACATCTCGGTTTCGATGTAGGACGCAATGTTTGCTCCAGTGATCCTCTTGGGGGTGGTCCCTTCGATGACATAGAACGTGTCGGCGTCCTCGAGTGCCGTCAAGGCCGTCAAGCCAGACACGTAGGTCTGGAAGTCAACCCAGAGCTTTGTCTCAAGTTCCGCTAAGGTGGCTTTCTTGGCTGTTGAACCATCCCCGACCAGGAATAGCGATCCCGAGGCAAGCGAAGCACTCGTCAAGCCGGTAAGGTCAAGTACGCTCGCCTGCACGCCAACGAGAGCAAACGTCTTGAGTTGGTCGACTGTGACGCTGAAAGTGACCCCGCCCCTGCCGATCGTAATCTTGTCGCCAGTTGCCACTGGGTTCCCGCTTGCTGCCGACCATCCAGAAGCCAGGACATAGGTAGCCAACTGGCCGATATCCATTTTGTTCTGCACTCCCGATCGGAAGATCAGGAAGTTGTCTCCAGCCACTCCGCTACCGGCGCTCGCCGCACTATCCTGAGTCCCTACAACGTATGACGCGAGATTTGCTCCAGTTGCCGTCCTTCCTGTTCCGCTTCGCTCGAGAAGAAACACATCGGTTGCGTTCGCCGCCGCTCCGAGCGCCGAGTAGGTATCCCATGCGCCTGAAACAACGCTGGCTCCAACTTTGCCTTGCACGTAGGTCGCGATCGTTTGCGCTGTGACTTTGCTTGCCACCCCGCTATCGCTCACGTAGAACGTGTCCGCATCAGCGAGCGTTGCAACAGCCGAAAGACCAGCAACATACGCTAAGAACTGCGAGTGGACCCTCGCCGCAATGTCAGCAAACGTCGTCTTGCGTGCAGTCGTGGTTTGCGCAACGACGTACTGATCCGTGTCAGCCAATGTTGCAGCAGACAAGCTGGCGATTTGATTCCCGAGGGAAACAGCCGAGGAGTTGAGGAACGTCTTGACGTTATCGATATCGATCTGCTTGAGAATGCCGCCGTCGTTGAACACCAACTTGTCGCCAGAGACGATCGTCGCGCTCGTTTCAATCGCTTCGAGTTTGTCCACCACCCAATTGAAGAAGTTCTGAGCCGTGATGATCTTTTCGATGTCCGATTGAAACACGTTGAGTTCATCGGCGTCAGCAACCGTTGTGATCACTGGAGCTTGATGGAGCGTGTCGACGACAAATGCGGCAAGCAATGTCGCCGTGACATGACGAGACGTCGTGCCGTCAAGCACCGGAACCTTTTCTGGTCCCGTAAGCGTATCGACTGGCAAGCCAGCAATCCATTCGGAGAATGTCACATCAGGCACGATCTACCTCCACGCCCCAGAAGGCTCTATCACTGCACTCGCACCTTCCCACGCCCAGTTGCCACTTGCAGCCGAGATGAGCAGGATCATGTATTTACCCCTGGCGCGAGGGTAGCAACGGTGATTTACACCTGCCGTCCAAACGCCGCTACTGTGAACATTCGATGGCGTAGTGCCAGCAACCAAAGCCTCAATCGCCGCTTTGGCGTTGATGCTCACTTGCTCTGCCGTATCAGCCACCATAACCCTCCAGGTGACATTCACACTCCCAGAAGCGGTGATGCCATGCAACTGAATCAACCTGCCGTAGCTGTTGCTGTTCCCGAGTTGAATTGGACCCAGAGCGACATGCGAGCTGGAGTTCCCAACCTTGAACGGCCAGAACCCCATGCGCTCGGTATCGAACATCCAGGAAACCGCCGCTGACGGTATATGAATGCGCACCGACCGAGTTTCGTGGTCGTATTCCAGCACAGTGGACGCATCAGCAACCCCTGTGAGTTGCTCAGGGACAACATCCTCGGAGATCGCTTGCAGACCGTCACCAGACGCCGACACGGTGTAAAGACCATGCGACGACAGGAAGTAGTACCGATCGAGGTGATCACGGCACCAAGCCTTTGGACCCACCATGCCGACTTCTCGAGAAACGTTTCGCAACGTTCCATCAGCAGTCGGATCCCCCTGAACCACCCAAAGCGAACCGCTCGTTGCCGCCAACAGATAAGCGTCTTTGTGCGGAATCAGTGCCACAATGTCAGTTCCGATCTCTCCAGCCTCGGACAACTGGATAACAAACGGACGCGCCATGTCGCTGACGTCAGCACTCAACGACCAATCGGTGTAAACGCCCTGCCGGCTAGCGAAGATAATCCTTCCCGAAGGACGGATGAATCGATCGCGATAGACGCATTGAGCACCGTGGGACGCCGGAGCGTTTGATCCTGGATCTACGTAAACCACCCCTCCACTGTGAACCGCAGCAACACCAGAGCTCGCAACAATGCGATTCCCGCTGTCGTCTACAATCGCATTGCTACCGCTGACAAAGTAGTTGCTTTGTGTCGCAGGCACCGATCCAGCAGCAGAAGGGGACCAAGATCCTCCACGAAGGCGACCCTGGAAGTCCTCCATGCGACAATTGACAGACCAAGGACTGAAATACCGATCGCGCCTGCCCACTTCTTGACGAAATGAGAAGCGTCGATTCACGCCCGAGGGGAATAGTATCTCTTTGGTTGGCATGTCAACGATTAAGCTGCGGCTTCGAGTCCTGCGGTGGTTCCGTTGCCGGCGATGGTAAACGCCTTCCACGAAGTCGCAGACTCGCAGATGCAAATAACCATCTGGTTGGCAGCAACCGCCGACTCAGCAGCAGCACCAGTGCCTCCGTTAATCGCAATCGTTGCTGGAGCCGTGGTTCGCAACTCGCCTCCAGTTGCCGCGCCGGCAATGATGACGATCTTTCCTGGCTCTGGATTCGGAAGAATCAAGATGTTGTTCGCGTTACCCCAGGTTGGGATGACGAACTGAACCAACCGCTCGTCAGGGATTTGAGTTCCAGCCGTCGAAGCGATCAACGGAACCAAACCAGGACCGTTACTGCTAAACGCACCAAGCAACTCATTCAAAATATTATGCTCCGACATGCTTACTCTCCTTTGAGTAAAAAATCAATCTTTCATGGTGATGCCAGCAACACCCGCAGCGTTGCCGACGATCTTCAAAAAACTTGCGCCAATCAAAGCCGCTGGGAACGCGTAATTGTACCCTGCCGCCACGGTCGACGTAACGTCAGCATTCGAGCCATCCCTGACTTGGGTGTAAACCCCATTGTCAGTCAAGCTAGCATACCAGTTCAATGTCGTCAGAGACGAACCCGCAGGGATATGTACCCTCCCAGTTTCGGAGCTACTGAAATCAATTACTGAACTCGCGGCAATCGAGGTTCCAATCGTCACCGCTGGAATCTGAGCACTGTATCGTTGTGTTGTCACTGAATCTGTCCTCCAATTGTCAACCGTCCAATTCGCTGTTCTCGGCTACGGTAATCATAATCGAAAACGCTACGATTTCCATACTCGCCGCGGGGTGCATCTGGTCCTAAACTTGTCGGACTTGACCGTTCCATGTCATTTCGGATGGCTAAAGCGATCATTTCCAGGAATCGCTTCTCGTGAACGTGCTCCCTCTCCTCGTAGTTGTGCTCTGCCGAAGCCAAGCAAGCCTCCAGGATGACTTGACTCAACATCTCCCCTCCAATGGGGTAGGGGTTTGCTTCGCTCAGATCTACTGGACGCAAGATCATCGGAACCCGCAGGACGTAAGCTGCATCAGGCGCAGGGTAAAACGCAAGCGACTTTCGGCTCCCCACGGTTGGGTCGAATCGATCGGTCCTTACTGAGTAGAAGCAAGGTCGCCCGAACTCTGTGTTTTCGGTCTCGAGCTTTCTAACTGTCGTGTCGTGCCTTTGTTTCACCGATGGATACCATTGGTCTGGACCTGGGTAAAACGTGAGGTCGCTGTCGTTTGCGATCGAATCGAACGCTACGTCCATAGGAATGTCAGTTCTTGCGATCTGATAGGCAGACGCACTTGACACCGTGACAGTCGTATCGTCGAGTGTTACCTGCGAGTTGCTTTGCCGGCTCGCCACTGAGTAGTATTTGCTTGCAAGGCGAATGATTCCGTTTGCCACCCACGAAGGAAACGTCCCTCCAACGAGCGTAACAACACCTGCTGCCACGGTTACAGTTCCCGTTGCGTAGGGTGCCGTAGTCGCCACGTCCACCAAGGGTCTGAAGAAAGACCACTCGTGCGCCGAGTAAACACGCCGCAATCCATCGCTGATGCAATAGCCGATCCGCGTAAGCTGATCAGGCGAAAACGCCGCACCTGCCTCTGCGCCGAACAAATAGTGACCAACCCTACTTACCAAACTTGAGTAGCTTGCGGGACCGCTGACCGAGCTCGTGCGAGCAGGGAAGTCCAGTTCGAAGCGATACGTTGCGCCGTCATAAACAAACTCGACGTAAGCGGTGTAGTCGACATTGACCACATCGCTGAACTCGTACTGGTACGTTCCGGTAGAGACCAAGGTCATTGCCGTTCCATCAGCCACAACTACGGCGTTTGTGTCGTTCCTTTTGACCCCAAAGGTACCCGTTGGATCCGATAGCAATGCGGAAGTAACGTCAGTCGGAACCCCGTCTACCTTGAATACTTTGCGAATTATGCGAGCCATGGCTACTCCAGTGTTATGCTCCGGTCTTCAACCGTGAGATTAGTGACGCCCCCAGCACCACCACCGCTAGTCCAAGCCGCATCTCCGCGATCTCGGATCGCTTCGAGCGAGTCTGTCGTCTCGTTGAAGCTCGCCCCGGCTGCTGTAGCGTTGATCTGCGAGCGAGTGGTCGAGTCAGCGGTCTTACCTGCAATGGCTCCGAGCCAGTTGGCTAGAGACGTAATCCCTGCAAACTTGATCGCAACGGCGGCCAACGCTGTGCTGGTAGCCAAACCGTTTTGGATAGCCGCGATTGAGTGAACGTGGTTGGTTGGCTTGATAATAAACTCATCGCCAACAGTAGGAGCAACGGTAAATGGTTCTTCGACCGTGAACACCCCATTGGTATTAACGTAGCCGAGAATCGGACTGTTCTGCTCGTTGATCGCCGCCGAGTTTGTAAACACCAAAACAGCGTGCTTGAAGGCCCCGGTCGGGTAGTTCACGTTACTCGAAAAGCTCGTGGTCGTTGGCGTCACTGCATTGGTCACAGTACCTTCGACAATCGTGTTTGCCTTCTTAATAATGCTGATGTACTTTGCAAGGCTGTGAGCAACCCCATCGTGATCGTCGACGCTTTCCTCTAGGACAGCATCGGCGATTTGAGCAGCCGTTGGAATGTCCGAAACCGCCGCAGGGTTTGCAGGTAAGTTGACTGTTTTTGCCCCAATTGCATCAGCACTGGTTTGACTGGCCCTACTGCTTACCGTTGCGTTCAGGTTGTCGAGGATCCACTTTCCGATCGAACCAGCAGTTGTTAGGCCCGAAGTAAGAAAATCCCAAAACGATTGGATTGCTCCTGCCGTGAGTGTTGCGACCGTCACTTGACCGCTTGCATTTCCAGTCGGCAAAGCTCCGCTACTTCCCTGCGCGACGTTAGGCAGCGATGTAAGACCTAGCCGAACCGGATCGCTGTAATCCGCTGCATCAAGCTCAATCATCAGGGTGGTTGCAAGCATGTTCGTCACTCCGCGAACACGCAGAGCAACCCACTCGACGCCAGCCTCCGAAGCGTATGCCGCATCCGGGAAATCAACCTCGTAGTTCCCCGCTGGCGATCCATCCGCGACAATGCCACCCGACAGATAGCTTCCGAGCGTTTTTCCTGATTGCGGTGTCACGCTTGTCCAGGTTGACTGGCCTTGTCTGCGGTACTCCATCACCAATCCAGGCGATGCCGACGTAACACCGCTGAGCCCGTCGCCCGTTGATGACGTTGTGTCCGCGAAGAAAAAAGGCGTAGAGAATTGTGTCTTTCCCCTTGTGCGCTTATTGAGACTCACAACAGACCTCCATTCATCGCCCTAGGCAAAATCAAGCCGCCACCGCCACCGCCAAAACTCGGCCCGTCAAACTCAAAGAGCTGATAGACCCGTGTTGAGCTAGCCGCTGCCGTTGCCACCGTGGTAGCTGCCGTTGCCCAGTTCGATAGCTGGCTTGCGTTGGTGTCGTGCAAAACCGCTTTCCAAGCGCCGCTCGATGATTCCACCGCCACGTTCGCCATTCCGCTCGGAGGTGTCTCTAGGGAGTTCGCTGAGTTCAATTGCATGGCAATTCCGATGTACCAATTGTCCAGGCTACCGTCGCGATACACCAATCCGTTTGTTAGCGCTGGAAACGATACCGAAGTGCCTGTCGCGTTTGCTCCGT
>Ga0315900_10000641_pt1 | contig 59673 bp, 61 predicted proteins | sample LakEriMetagenome_FD_203521 | JGI IMG/M metagenome (GOLD analysis project Ga0315900, IMG submission 203521) | Freshwater fungal communities from buoy surface, Lake Erie, Ohio, United States - Buoy 12 MA114 | ecosystem: Environmental > Aquatic > Freshwater > Lake > Lake biofilm | place: USA: Lake... | reverse complement strand
AACAACGACACAACACCCAGCGATGAAACACCGATCCAAGGGCCGTTCTCAGGCCCCCATCAGCAGGCGATCAGGTGGACCAGTTTTCGTGTCGCCAGAGGACCAAAAGCGGATGTCGCTTGACAACTCCACTGCTAGCAACGGCCCGCACTGCAGTCGACGGCAGAGGGCAACGGACTGCCTATGCCACGACCTGCACACAGGCGGCCACAACCAGCAGGAGGTTCATACCTTTGAAGCACTCGCTGCCCAGCCATGGCGCCGGAACGGTTCTTCCTCGAACTCGATCCACCGGGGACCACCAGCGCCGAGCTGCCCCACGTGGTGATCGTGGGCGGCGGTTTCGCCGGACTCAAGGCCGCCCAGGCCCTGCGCGGCCAGCCGGTGCGGGTGACGCTGATCGACAAGCGCAACTTCAACCTCTTCCAGCCGCTGCTCTATCAGGTGGCCACCGGCCTGGTGTCGGAGGCCGACGTGGCCTCGCCCCTGCGCCAGCTGCTGGGCAAGGCCCCCAACATCCAGATCCTGCTGGGGGAGGTGGAGGAGATCAACACCACAGCCAGGGAGGTGGTGTTCAACGACCGCCGCTTCCGCTACGACCACCTGATCCTGGCCACCGGCTCCGGCAGCACCTACTTCGGCCATGAGGAGTGGCGGCCGGAGGCGCCGCCGATGAAGATCATCGAGCACGCCGACGAGATCCGCCGGCGGGTGCTGATGGCCCTGGAAGAGGCGGAGCAGACCCCCGATCCCCAGCGCCGCCAGCTGCTGCAGACCGTGCTGGTGATCGGCGCCGGTCCCACCGGCTGCGAGTTGGCCGGCTCGGTGGTGGATCTGATGAAGAACGCCGTGGCCAACGAGTTCAAGCAACTCGACCCGAGCCACAGCAAGGTGGTGCTGATTGACCCGGGCGACCGGGTGCTGCGGGCGATGCATCCCAGCCTGTCGGCGGCCGCCGGAAGCTACCTGCAGTCGCTGGGAGTGGAGCTCGAGCTCGGCGGCAGGGTGCAGTCGATTGAGGGCGGCAGGGTGACCCTCAGCCAGAAAGGGGCCGATGGCAGCAGCAGCACCCGCACGCTCGAGGGCGGCACCGTGTGCTGGACCGCGGGCGTGCGCGCCTCCCACCTGGGCAAGCTGCTGGCGGAACAGACCGGCTGCGAGGTGGACCGGGGCGGCCGGGTGGTGGTGCAGGCCGACTTCTCGATCCCGGAGCATCCGGAGATCCGGGTGGTGGGCGACCTCTGCAGCTACAGCCACACGGCCGATGGCAAGCCCCTGCCCGGCATGGCCGGCCCGGCCGTGCAGATGGGCACCTGGGTGGCCCGGGACATCCTGGCCCGCAGCCAGGGCAGGGAGCATGGACCATTCCGCTTCACCGATTTCGGCAGCATGGCGGTGATCGGCCGCACCTACGCCGTGGCCGACCTGCGCGGCCTGCGCCTGAGCGGCTTCCCCGGCTGGCTGCTCTGGGGCGTCGCCCACCTGGCGTTCATGCCCGACACCGAGAATCGCCTCACCCTGCTCACCAAGTGGCTGTGGCAGATCGCCACCAACCAGCGGGCCGCCCTGGTGATCACCGGCCGGCCGGGCCAGCACATGGGCGTGGAGGTGGGCCTGGAGCGGCGTGAACTGGCCTCAGATCCGGCGGCGGTGGAACCGGCCCAGACTTGAGGCGATCCGCTCCACCCCGTCTGTGCGGCTGGGCCTGGTGCTGATCTGCTTGGCTGGCGAGGCTGGAGGGTGGCTGAAGAACGTGGCTGAACTGAACGCGGCATTGGAACCCCTGGGCCACTGGCTGCTGCAGCTCGATCGCGGCTTCGAGATCCTGCTGCTCGTGGGCCTGTCGATGTCGCTGGCCCACCTGTTCTCACTGGTGGCGAACCAGCTCACCCCGCGCCAGATCGTGGTGCAGTTGCTGCTGGACGCCCTGGTGCTGGCGGTGGCCCTGCTGCTGGCCACCCTGGTGGACATGGCGCTGCTCGCGCTGGTGGTGGAGGGGCCGCTGCAGCCCTGGGCGCTGTTCGAGAGTCTGGGAGCCGCCCTGCTTCCGGGCGTGTTCTACGTGCTGGTGGCGGCGCCCTACGTGAGCGACCTGATCGCGGTGACCATCTGGGTGCTGATCCACCTGAACGTGGTGGCCCTGCTGCAGGCCCGCTTCGCCCTACCGGCCAGCCAGGCCTTGGCACTGGCCACCCCGGGGTATGCCCTGGCCCTGCTGCTGGTGAGCGCCCTCTTCTACCAGGGCTGGCAGCGGGGCTACCGGCGCCTGGCTGACACCCTGGGCCGATGAGAGGACGGGCGACCCGCTTCTTTGCCCTGGGGCGGCGCTGGCTGCGGATCAGCCTGAGCGGCTGCTTGTTGCTCGGTGCCTTGTTGGTGCTGGCAGCCGTGGTCCATGGTGGTTTGGAGCGCTTTGGCCTTGGCTCAAGCAACGACCTGCAGGAGCTGGCCCTCCTGCTGGCCGGCTTGGTGGGGCTGCTGGTGCCGCTCGCAGGGATCTACTCGGTGGCCGGGCAGTACGCCTTCTGGAACGGCTGGCTGGGGGGGCTGCCCGATCCGGCCAGCCTGTTCGGCCAGGCCGATCAGCCGCTAGCCGCCTCCGCCGAAACCTCAACGGCCACCGATCGGTTTGTGGTGTATCTCGACGGCATCCACCAGAGCACGGAGGAGCACCCGCCGCGGGTGGCGGCCCTGCTGGCGGAGCTGGGAGCCCAGCTCCCCGCTGGCACCGCGCTGATCGAGGGGGTGCAGACCTACACGATCAGCCCGGCGGAGCTGGCGGCCGATGCCGGCAGCCGCTGGTTCTGGCGGCGCCTGTTCGCCCTGCAGGAGAGCCATCCCAATCCGCTGGTGAACTGGACCTGCGGGGCCCTGGTGCAGGCCAACAACGTGATCAAGGTGGGCATCTCCGCCGACCGGCGCTATGGGCCGATCCTCAACTACGAACTGGCCCTGAAGGTGGCCCAGCGGCTGGTGGAGGCCGGCCTGCGCCAGGGCAGCGGCCAGCGGATCGTGCTGCTGGGCTACAGCGGCGGCGGCGAGATGGCCATGGGCATGGCCGACGTGCTGCAGGTGCTCTGCCGCTGCCCGGTGCAGATCCTCACCTGCTGCGGCGTGTTCAGCGGCAACCAGCGCCTCGACCAGGTGGCCGCCATCGCCATGGTGGTGGGCAGCCGCGATCCCGTGGCCGCCCTCGGACCGCTGCTGTTTCCCGGCCGCTCCCCCCTGCTGCCCCTCTCCAACTGGAACAAGGCCCGCCTGGGGGGGCGGGTGAAGCGGGAGGTGGTGGCCGGCATGGGCCACAACGGCCGCCGCGGTCCGTTCTCCCCTCGCCATCGCCAGACCGTGGTGGCCCTGATCCTGCGGAGCCTGGCCTGGATGGATCAGACCAGCTGAGCCCTAAACGCCGAAGCGCTCGCGCAGCTGTTCGCCGACCCGCAGGGCATGGGCGATCACCGTGAGCCCCGGACCCACCGCCGGGCAACTGGGGAACACACTGGCGTCGGCGATCCAGAGGTTGGCCAGTTCGTGGCAGCGACCCTGCAGATCCACCACCGAGCTGGCGGGATCGCTGCCCATCCGGCAGGTGCCGCAGGCAAAGCCCATCACGCTCAGGGGCGCCTCGCCGCGGGGGTAGATCGGCGCCCGTCGTACCACCTGGGTGTGGGGGTCGGCCTCGGTCTTCTGGATCGTGTCCAGCCAGCGGTACACCAGCCGGTCGTGGGCCTCGCGGTTGTTGGCGATGTAGGCCACATCGATGCGATCGCCCCGCACGGTCACACGGTTATCGGGATCGGGCAGCACCGCCGTCATCGCCCACCAGGTGATCGAGCGATCGGCCAGCCACTCCAGCGCCCCATCGGGCAGCAGCCGGCTCACCAGCGACAGCAGCGGCGGCGATTCGGCAAACAGCGGATCCTGCAGCACGCCACCACCGTTGCGGATCGAACCGAGGGCGTAATCCACATTCTTGTCGCCCCAGTAGTAGTCGGTGAGGCCCAGGGCTGGGGAGTAGCGCCCCGAATTGGGCACGGTGGCCCGCTGCAGGATCGCCGTGAGCTGGGGCTTCATCAGGTTGCGGCCCACCTGCCCGGAGCCATTGGCCAGGCCGGAGCGCAGCAGGATCGCTGCGCTGTTGATGGCGCCGGCGGCCAGCACCACCTGCTGGCCCTGGAACAGCCAGCGCTCGTCGCCGATCCGCGCCTCCACACCCTTCACCTCCACGCCGGCGGCGTCCACATGCAGGGCCTCCACCAGCGCGCCACTGCGCAACGTTGCAGGGATGGCCCCCGGGCCCGAGGGGGCCAGGGCCCGCTCCAGGCCGAACAGCTCGGCATCCCCCGTGGGATCCTCCACGCTCTCGCTCCAGCTCAGAGGCAGGCTGTAAGGGTGAACTCCCTGGCGGTGCAGGTCGCTGCGCAGGGCCTCCAGCACCGGCTCCAGTGGTCGGGGAGGAAGGGGGTAGTCAGCACTGCGGGCTGGGGCTGTGGGGTCCTCGCCGGCCACCCCATGCACGCGGTAAAGCGTCTCAGCCCGATCGTAATAAGGGGCCAGGTCGGCGTAGCGCAGCCCCCAGTCCGGCGAGCGGCCCTCCTCCATCGCCACACCCTCGAATTCCGCCTCGCGCAGCCGCTCCAGCACCGCCGCCCAGATCTTGGTGTTGCCACCGCGGGCATACACCATCTGGGGGTTGAAGGGATCACCGTCGCTGCCGAACCAGGGCGCTTCGGGGTGGTAGCGCTGCTTGCGGAACAGGTCGACATCGGCCACGTTCTGATCCAGGAGCGGCAGCCGGTGACCGCGCTCCAGCACAAGCACCCGCCGGCCCGCCTCGGCCAGTTCGGCCGCCAGGGTGCCGCCAGCAGCCCCGCTGCCGATCACCACCACATCGTAGAGCGTGTCATCGATGATCATGAGAATCGCCTCAGGAACGCTGCCACACGTAAATCAAGACAAACAAGATGATCCAGATCACATCCACGAAGTGCCAGAACAGAGACACCATCGTGACGCCGGCGTCACCATTGTCGTAGTTGCCGGGGCGGAAAGAGCGAAACAGCATCAATCCCATCAGCAGCACGCCGGTGATCACATGCAAGCCATGAAAGCCCGTGAGCAGATAGAAACTGCCACCATAGATTCCGCTCTGCAGCGAAAAGGGCAGACCAGCCCATTCCACTGCCTGGCCGAACACGAAGTAAGCCCCCATTGCCATCGTGAGACCCCATAGAGCGCGAAATCCCCAGAGGTTCTGGCTGCGCAGAGCCCGCTCGGCAAAGTAGGCAACAAAGCTGCTGCTCACCAGGATCACGGTGTTGATCAGGGGCTCGCGCACCTCCAGGCCCTCCACTCCCTCCGGCAGCCACACCGGCGAGGAGCTCTTCAGCACGGCGTAGCCGGCGAAAAAAGCCAGAAAAATAATGCTCTCCGAGAGCAGGAAGATCACCATGCCTGTGAGGTTGTGGCCGCCATGGACATGGCTTGGATGGCCGCCTTGGCCAGGCTCGGCAGGCAGGGGGGTGGAGCTCATCACAGGAGTGCTGCTCATCGGTCAGGCCTGCTGGGCGCGGGTGATGTAATGGGCCTCGTTCTCCACCAGTGGCCGGTCCAGGCCATAGCCGTAGGGGCCGCTGATCACGGTGGGCACGTCGTGTTCGAAGTTTTCGGCCGGCGGCGGCGAGGGCAACAGCCACTCCAGGCCGATCGCCTGCCAGGGGTTGGGCGGCGCCTTCGGGCCCCGGGCCCAGGAGCTCACCATGTTGAGGATGAAGGGAATGGTGGCCACCCCCACCAGGAAGGCGCCGAGGCTGGCCAGCACGTTGGCCAGGGCGAATTCAGGGTCGTAGGAGGCCACCCGGCGCGGCATGCCCATCAGGCCGGCCCAGTGCATCGGCAGGAAGTTGAGAGCGCTGCCAATGAAGGTGAGGGCGAAGTGCAGCTTGCCCAGACCCTCGTAGTACATCCGGCCGGTGAATTTGGGGAACCAGTGGTACACACCGGCGAACACGCCAAAGGTGATCGTGTTGAAGATCACGTAGTGAAAGTGGCCCACCACGAAATAGGTGTTACCCACGTGGATGTCCACCGGCACGGTGGCCAACATCACACCGGTGATCCCGGCAAAGATGAAATTCACCAGCCCGCCCAGGCAGAACAGCATCGGTGTGCTCAAGCGCAACCGCCCGCGCCAGAGGGTGGCGATCCAGGCGAACACCTTGATGCCGGTGGGCACAGCGATCAGCATGGTGGTGACCATGAACAGGTTGCGCATCCACTGGGGAGTGCCGCTGTAGAACATGTGGTGCACCCACACGATCAGGCTGAGCACGGTGATACCGAAGGAAGCAATCGCCACCACCTCATAGCCGAACAACGGCTTGCGGGCATACACCGGAAACAGCTCCGAGAAGATGCCGAACACCGGCAGCACCATCACATACACCGCCGGGTGGGAATAAAACCAGAAGAAGTGCTGATAGAGCATTGGGTCTCCGCCACCCTCCGGCCGGAAGAAACTGGTGCCGAAGCTCAGATCAAACAGCAGCATCAGGGCGCCGCCCGTGAGCACGGGCAATCCCACCAGCTGGATCGTCTGAGCCGCCAGGGCTGTCCAGCAGAAGATCGGCATGCGAAAGAAGGTCATCCCTGGTGCCCGCATCCGCAGGATCGTGGTGCAGAAATTCACCGCCCCCATGATCGAGCTCACCCCCGAGAGGGCCACCGCCAGGATCCACAGGAACTGGCCGTTGATGAAATGGCCCAGGGGGTTCTGCAGGCTCACCGGCGGGTAGGCCCACCAACCCGATCCAGAGGGCCCGCCAGGTATCAGGAAACTGGCCATCAGGATCACACCGAACACCGGCACCAGCCAGAAGGCCACGGCATTCAGCTTCGGGAAGGCCATGTCCGGAGCGCCGATCATCGGTGGGATCAACAGGTTGTTGAAGCCATTGAGGATCGGGAACAGAAACAGGAACAGCATCACCGTTCCATGCATGGTGTAAAGCCCGTTATAGACGCTGGGATCCACCAGATCGGCCGGCGGGGTGATCAGCTCCCCGCGCATGATCATCGCCAGCAGACCTCCCACCAGCAGGAAGAACAGGGAGGTCACCATGTACTGGATTCCGATCACTTTGGCATCGGTGTTGAAGCTGAAGAAGCGCTTCCAGTTATCCGGTGCCCCGGGCACCGGATGGGGTGCCTTGAGCACCCGGGGATCGAATGCAAGGCCGGAGGATGAGGCCATGGGGGGAAAGGGAAGCGAGCGCAGTGGGTGAACCGTGATAGTTGCTGGTGGGATTGAGACGTCCCGCTCAGGCCTCGTGGGGGGCCGCCGGATCGGCACTCACGTTCACCCGGGGGGGAGGCGCAGGCGGCACCACGGCCCAGCCCCGGTCGCCCCGCTCCAGCCGGCGGCGGTAGAGCGCATCGGCGGGGTTGGGGGCCGCCTGCAGGGGCAGCCCGGCCGCCGTCTTCAGCCAGGCCTGGTAGGCCTGCTCGCTCTCCACCACAACATCGGTCTGGTTGGTGGAGAAGTAGCCCCCGCTGAACTGGGAATCTCGCAGCCGGTAGCGGCCCTCGCGGGTGGGGGTGAGCCGGTAGGTGATCTCACTGCCGGGGATCAGGTCCTGCTTGAGCCGAAAGGCGGGGATATAGAAGCCATGCAGCACATCCATGGAGATCAGGCGGAACTCGGCCTGGCGGTTCACCGGCAGATGCAGCTCGGTGCTGCGCACGCCATCGGGATAGCCGAACTCCCACGACCACTGGCGGGCGATCACCTCGATCGGCCCCACGCCCCCGGCCTGCTCAGCTGCGGCAGAGGACGGGCGGGCCACCAGCTCGGCGCCATGGTCATGGCCGCCGGTGGTGCGCAGCTTGCCGCCCAGGGTGGCCAGGGCGCCGTTCACCTGGATCGCGTGCCAGGCGATCGCCATCACCAGCACCAGGGGGATCAGGGTCCAGGTGATCTCCAGGCGCAGGTTGCCCTCGATCGGATCCCCGTTCTCCATGTCGTACTTGGGCGCACGGTTGAACAGCAGCGTCCAGAGGATCACGCCGCCGCAGCCCAGAAAAATGAAGGTGCCGATGCCACTCTCCAGAGCGAAGAGGTCGTCGACCAGCGGGGCGGCGCTGGAGGCCGCCACAGGCAGCCAGCTGTGGGAGAGCCGGGCCACACCCACGCTCAGCCAGATGATCAGGGCTACCGCACCGGTGATCAGAGCCAGGCCGGCGATCGGGAACCGGCGGGGAGAGCTGGCAGTCATGGCAGGGCCTCACGCAGGTCGGCGCCGGCGGCCAGTAGTTGGTCGGCGGCGATGTGAACGCCGAATTCGGCCGCCAGCTCGGCCCCGAGGGTGCCGTGCAGACCGATCACGCCGAACAGCACCAACCCGGCGAGCAGATAGCTCCACTGCACCTGGCGGCCCAGGTCATGGCGCCAGGAGAAGCGCTGATACCCCCGCCACACGGTCATCGCCACGATCACCAGCAGGATGGCCACCCCGCCCACACCATGAAAAATCATCGTGGTGGCGCTGTCGAGACCGATGCTGCTGCGCACACCATTGATCGGTTGGGCCAGCAACATCTCGTAGAAGCCCGCCGCCACCGTGAAGAAGCTCACGGCGGCGCAGGCGAGCAGATTGAACCAGCCCACATCGTGCAGGCCGGCACGGGTGACGGGCAGCTGCAGGAAGCGGAACAGTCGCTTTTCCAGAGGAAACAAGGCCCCCGCCAGATCAAAGGTGATCGCAATCACGAACAGCCCGATCGTGAAGTGCACCAGGTTGGGATGGATCGGCAGGGCATAGGGCAGGCCGTTGGGGCCGTAGGAACGGGCCAGCTGCTCGATCGGCGACTGCGCCAGATGCCGGACAAGGATCAACCCCTCCATCACACCAGCCCCGCGCGGATCGCCTCTACCACCGGGACGGTGTGCAGGCCGTAGATCCAGATCAGCTGGTTGCCGAGGGTCACCTGCACGGCCACCAGCGCCACCAGCAGTCCGCCAGCACCCACAAAGGCAAAGGGCAGACGGGTTGGGTCCTTGCTGCGGATCACGTAGCGCCAGGCCGTGAGCACCGCCAGCACCCCGGCCAGCGACCAGCCGATCGTGCTGTGCAGGTTCAGGATCTCGCTTGCGGCGCCGTAGGGCTCGGCCAGGCCTGCTTCCACCTGGCCGAAGATGATCGCCACGAAAATGGCCGCCGTGGCCACCAGCAGGTTCCAGAAACTCACTTCAAAAAGGCCGGGACGGCGGGCCAGGCTGCCGATCAGATCGAACAGCACGGCGATCACGGCCATGGCGATCACGAAGTGCACCACGATTGGATGGATCGTGTCCATCCAGGGCAGGTTGTGATCGTTGAGCGGCGGCAGCAGCTCAAACATCGGCAGCGGATCCGGTGATCTCCTTCACCTTGCGGAATCCGCACACCCGGGTGGTTGAGCTGTGATCTTTCTCCATGGTGAGTGCCGCAATCCATCAGCAATCACTGATCAAGTGGTGGCCGGGACGTGGAGGCAATGGCTGGACAGCACGTAGTTTTGACCTTTGCTTCTGCCCCGGTGTCGGTTCCCGCATCACCCCAACTGCGCTGGATCACGGCGATCGCCCTGTTCGCGGCGGCCGGCCTGTCGATTGCCCTGCCGTTCGCCTCGGCCACATTGCTCACGATTGCCGTGGGGGCGGCGGCAGTGATCGCCGGCGTGTCCCAGGTGCTGCGCCTCACAGGGGAAAGCGACGTGAAGGGCAAACTCTTCCGCCTGCTCTCCGGCCTGCTCTACCTGGGCGGCGGCATCTGGGTGCTGGCCTTCCCGATCGAGAGCGAGGTGAGCCTCACCCTGTTTGTGGGCTTCCTGCTGGCCTTTGAGGGGGTGATGGAGCTGGCCGCCGCCGCCACCAGCAACACGCCGGCCCGGGGCCTGGTGCTGCTCGATGGCATCGTCACCGCCGTGCTGGGCGGCAGCGTGCTGATGGTGGATCCCCAGAGCCCGGCCAGCCTTCTGGCGGCGCTGAAGAGGTTGCAGGAGAAGGGTTGAGTCGCCCTACCCTGGAGCTGACCGCGGCGATCGATGGATTACCAACCCCCACGCCATCTGCTCGAAGTTCTGCTGAAGATTGAGTACGAAGAGGCGTTGCCGAACGGGGATCCCCGCTATGTGGCTACGCGTGAAGCACGGGGCAGCGAGAAAACCTATACCCGCCTGGCGCGCAAGTTTGGCTGGGATCCCGCCAGCAACGCGTTCTTCGCGCCCTCCGAAAAGCACATCCTTTTCTTTGGTCATATCGGCAGCGGCAAGACCACCGAATTGCGCCGTTATGCCGCGGATCTGAACGCATCGAGGCGGTTTTATGTGGTGGAAGTGGATGTGCTGGCCAGGTTGGATCGCAACAATCTGCAATACACCGAAGTGTTGATGGCCATGGCCGAAACCCTGCTGGAACGGCTCCACGGCGATGGCGTTGCCCTGGCAGACGAAGCCCTTGCGCCCTTGCAACGCTGGTTTGGCAATGTGGTGGAAACGAAGACCACATCGACTGAGCTCAGCGCCGAACTCAGGACGGTGGCTGAGGGTGGTGGCGGAATCCCTGGCCTGCTCAAGTTGCTGGCAAGCTTCACGGCCGCGTTCAAGACAGGATCGAGTCAGAAGAGTGAATGGCGGCGTGAAATTCGCAATGATTTCACCTCCCTGGCCCAGGCTTTCAATGACCTCATTCGTAAGGCGGAAGCCTATCTGGCTCAGATCGGCAGGGCCGAGCGGGTGCTGTTTCTGATCGATGGCACCGACAAGATGCGCGGCGAAGATACGCAGCGTTTTTTTGTGCAGGATGCGGAGCAGCTGCTGGCGATCGAAACCCTGGTGATCTACACGGCGCCGCTGCACCTGAAGTACGACGGACGCCTCGGCGGCAAGCTCGATGCCGATCTTGTCTTGCCGATGATCAAGCTGCAGGAGCGCGATGGCAGCCGCTTGGAGGTTGGCTGGAGCACGATGCGGCGCCTGCTGCTGCTGCGGGCCGACCGCTGTCTGTTTGCCAGTGATGCGGAGGTGGAACGTCTGGTGGAGTTCAGTGGCGGCCATCCGCGCGAGCTGTTGCGGCTGTTGAAACTCTGCTGTGAGCTGGCCGATGATCAGATTGATGGCACCGTGGTGCAAGCGGCGATTGAAAAACTGGCGGCCGACTACCGCTATTTTCTCAAGCCGGCTGATTACGTGCTGCTCAAGGCGATCGACAGCAACCCTGCCGATGGCGGTAACGATGAACAGGCCCAGGATTTGTTGCATCGCCTGGCGTTGTTGCAATACAACGACGGCACCTGGCGCCGCAGCCATCCGGTGGTGCGCACCCTGGAGGGCTACCGGACGGCCGATGGCTGAGCCGCAACCCCATCAGCGATGGTGAAGTCTGCCTTCGCGATCGATCAGGCGCGGCTGGCGGAAGCCCGCCAGCTGCCCGTGCCGTGCCATGACGATTTCCTGCGCCTCAGCCGCACCCTGCTTCATGGCCCCCCGTTTCAGTGGCTGCTGGTGGAGGCGCCGGATGAGGGGGTGCGGCGGCAGGTGATGGCCGCTCTCGACCGGGTGCTGCAGCGCGCCGGCTTGCGCAGCGATCGGCTGCCGCTAAGCGACAAGATTGCGGATGTGACGATGCTGGAAGCCCGGCTGGTGAACAATGCGCGCCAGGCGGCTGTGGTGCACGTGATCGGCCGCCCCGGCTGGTTTGACGCCGCCCGCTGGGATGCGTTCAATGTGCGCCGGGAGCGTCTGGCGGCCGAAGCCCGGGCCCGCTTGGTGTTCTGGCTGGATGGGGAGGCAATCGCCCTGGCCTCCCGCAGCGCACCCGACCTTTGGGCCTGGCGGAGCGGTGTGTATGCGTTTCTGCCCGCAGCCGCCCCAGGAGCCCAGCCCCTCCAGAGTGTGGAGATGCCTATAGCAGCGCTCTCGCCAAGCGGCCATGGGGCTGTGGACAGCCGCTCGATGGCCGAGCGCAGCCGGCGGGTGGCCGAGATCCGGGCCTGGCTGGCGCAGCACCCGGAAGCGCCCGATGAGCTGCGCGTTACGCCTGTCGATGAGCTGGGCAGGTTGCTGTTCGATCTGGGGGATTTCGATGAAGCCCTCACCCACTGGCGCGAGGTGGAGATCCCCCTCCATCGCCGGCTGGGGAATCCCAGGAGCGAGGCCATCACGATGGGGCAGATCGCGGATGTGTTGCAAGCGCGCGGGCAGCTCGATGAAGCGCTGCGCATCCGCCAGGAGGAGGAACTGCCCGTCTATGAACGGCTGGGTGATGTGCGCTCGAAGGCCATCACGATGGGGCAGATCGCGGATGTGTTGCAAGCGCGCGGGCAGCTCGATGAAGCGTTGCGCATCTATCAAGAAGAGGTTCTTCCTGTCTATGAACGGCTGGGTGATGTGCGCGCGAAGGCCGTGACGATGGGGCAGATCGCGGACATCCTGAAGGCGCTCGACCAGGGAGACCGAAGGCCTACGCCTGACTGAGGCTCTCGTTCACCCGCTCAGCCCCGCAGCAGTGAGCGCAGCCCCTCGCTGTAGAGCAGGCCGGTGCAGAGGATGGCGCCGGCCCAGCAGAGGCTGCGCAGGGGGGGCACGTTGGCCACGTAGGCGCTGATGTAGCCGAGGCGCAGGAGCGGATGGAGCCAGGCGGCGATGGCGCTGAGGCCGGCGGTGGTGGTGAGGGTGGGGGCGGCGATCAGCACCAGCTGGCAGGCGGGGGCGTGCAGGGTGAAGGACTCGGTCACCAAGTGTTGGTGACACCTCTTGATTGAAAACCTGCAGGCGCCGATGCGCAGCACCACCAAAGGGGTGGTGTCACCGCTGCCGGCTGGTGTCACCCTGCCGCCGCCCGAGAAGGCGGATGTGATCGAGTTCAACACCGAGCTGCCGCGCCAGGAGCTCACCCTCCACGACGAGAAGGGGTTTTCGACGGAAACAGCGCAGCGGCACCTGCTCAAGCCAGTCCCGCCAACCGGTCGGCCAGCACGGCAGCGATCCGCTCCACAAGGCCGTCAGCCTCGTAGAAGCCCACCAGCAGGCTCCAGCTGAGCACGAGGGGTAAGTGAGATCCACGTGGCAGGCAGCCACCCAGAACAGCTCGTGCAGCACCGGGTGGGGCACCCGGCCCACGAAGTGGATCCGGCCCAGATCGGGCCGGCCGTCCAGCTCCTTCAACAGCAGCTCCTTCCAGCTGCCGCCTCCCGCTGGCGGGATGCCGTAGCGCACCGATCGATCTGGGTTCAGGTCTCTCCGGCGGTTTCAGCCTGATGTCTGGTCTCGTCTGCCTGCTGAGCGTTCTTCAGGCGTCCAGCTCACCGCGCCGGTAAGCCGCCGGCACCAGCACCAGAAACAGCCACCACCACACCAGCACCACGGCGGCGACAGCTGCACTGATCCACCAGCGATGCAGGATCAGCCAGCTGCCCGCCACCACCGCAACGCCGGTGAGCACGATGCTCCAAGGCTGGCACCACCAGGGTTTGTGCTGCCAGATCGTGTTCTCCTCTGCCACGTTCACCCCGTGATCCCCGAGCCATTCTGTGGCGCCACAACGCTGGCACCGTGCGCACGATGGAGTTCGAGCAGCCGCCGGCCGAGCTGCAGGTCGATCCGGCAGGCCACTGGAGCCTTGGACCCGAGCGCATCGGCTCCTTGGCGTGGGTGCGCGAGCTCTGCCTGGTGCATGGCGATCGCCGTCGCTGGGTGGTGGTGCGCCATGGCCATGACACGATCGAATCGGTGCCGTGCTTTCGGTGCCGTGCTTGTGGATGTCGCGGCCGCGGGTCACCACGCGTTGGTGACACCCATTGATTGGAATCCGTGCTGGGCAGCCTGCTGATCACCCAGTGCCCCACAGACAGCCTCTGGGCGATCGGCCTGCTGTTCGGGATCGGCCTGGCCTTCTCGGCCGTGAACCTGATCACCGCGCCGAGCGCCCCGGCCAGCTGAGGCCGAGCTTCCTGCTGGCGGGCCCGGCAGCGCCCTACTCGGCCACAGCGGCCGCATCCAGACGGCGCGGATCGGCCACCCCGAGGCTGCCACCGCCTGGTCCCGCAACGGGAGGCAACACCTCCACGCTGTTGGCCGAACCCATGGCCGGCGCCAGCTGCAGCTGGTGGCCGCGGCGGCGCAGCAGCTCCAGGGTGTCCGGGCTGATGCCCTGCTCGTGGCTGATCTGGTCGGGCCAGAGCTGGCTGTGCACCCGCGGGCTGGCCACGGCGCCGGCCAGGTTGAGGCCATGCACCAGCCGGCCCAGCAGCACCTGCAGCACGGTGGTGATGATCCGGCTGCCACCCGGGCTGCCGGTGGCCAGCCAGGGGGAGCCATCGGCCCGGAACACCAGGGTGGGACTCATCGAGCTGAGGGGCCGCTTGCCGGGGGCGATGGCGTTGGCCTGCCCCTGCACCAGCCCGTAGGCGTTGGGCTGGCCGGGGCTGGCGGTGAAGTCGTCCATCTCGTTGTTGAGCAGGAAGCCGGCGCCGGGCACGCTCACGCCGTTGCCGTAGGCGAAGTTGAGGGTGGTGGTGAGGGCCACCAGCCCCCCCTGGCGGTCGGCCACCGAGAGGTGGGTGGTGTTGGGCCCCTCCCGGCTGGGGGCCACGGGCGGGGCAAGGCTGGCGGCAGGACGGTGCCGGTTCAGATCGAGCTGGCGGCGCAGCTCACTGGCATAGCCCGCACTGAGCAGGCGCTCCAGGGGAATGGCCACCAGATCCGGGTCGCCCAGCCACTGGTTGCGGTCGCGGTAGGCCAGGTTCATCGCCTCCACCAGGGCGTGAATACCGGCGGCGCTGTTCAGCCCCCAGCGCTCCAGGGGCAGGGGCTCGAGGATCTGCAGCAGTTGCAGCAGGGTGAGGCCACCGCTGCTCGGCGGCGGCATGCCCAGCACGCTGGCGCCGCGGAAGCGGGCGCGCAGGGGCCTCACCAGCTGGGCCCGGTAGACATTGAGATCGGCCTGGCGGATCAGGCCTCCCCGCTCCTCCATCAGCCGCACCAGGGCCTGGGCGCTGGGGCCCTGGTAGAAGCCCCCCTCACCACCCGCGGCGATGCGCCGCAGGCTGGCGGCCAGCTGGGGTTGACGCAGCAGCTCACCAGGCCGGTAGGGCCGGGGCTCGCCTCCCGCCTCTTGCGGCGACTGGAAGAACAGCTGGCGGGAGGTGGGGTCCGCCTGCAGCAGCGGCGCCGCCTGGCGCAGGGAACGGCTCAGTTCGGGTCCCACCGCGAAGCCCCGTTCGGCCAGCACAATCGCCGGCGCCATCACCCGGGCCAGGGGCAGGCGGCCGTAGCAGCGCTGGGCCAGCAGCAGGCCGGCAGGCGTGCCGGGCACGGCGGTGCTGAGCAGGCTGCGGGTGGCCCGCTGGCGGTCGACCTGGCCATCGGCGCCCAGGAACATCCCGGGGGTGGACGCCAGCGGGGCGGTCTCCCGGAAGTTCACCGCCACGGCCACGCCGCGGCCGATCGCCAGCTCAGGGCCGCTCTGGCCCGGCCGTTGAACCGGCAGGCAGCCCCGCTGGCGGGCGGGCGAGGGACCCGGCAGCCAGAGCACAGCAAAACCGCCACCTCCCAGGTTGCCGGCCTGGGGCAGGGTCACCGCCAGGGCGAAGGCCGTGGCCACCGCCGCGTCCACCGCGTTGCCCCCCTGGCGCAGCACGGCTGCACCCGCCTCCGAGGCCAGCCGCTCCTGGCCCGCCACCATGCCCCCTGCCGACCACTGCGGCTGGAAACGCTGGCTGCCCTCCTGCAGGGGGTTGGCCCGGCCCGCCGTCGGCAGCGCCAGCACCAGGGCGATCAGAGCCGGAGTCGACCGGACCCGCTGGGGTAGGAGCTGGGAGAGGGACACGGGGTCCTGGCGACGGCTCATGACTGATCTGTGGTTGGCAGACCAGCGAGCGCCTCAGCAGCTGGACGTTGCGGGTCGGCGGCGGCGGAAACCGGACCAAAACCGCCACCACCCGGGGTCTCGATGCAGAGCGCGTCGCCGGGCTGCAGCTCGATGGTGCAACAACCCGGCAGCTCCTGAACGCTGCCATCGGCGCGCAGAAGTGCGTTGCGGCCGCAGGCCCCCGGGGCGCCCCCCTCCAGCCCGAACGGCGCGACGCTGCGGCTGCCGGAGATCAGCGACACCGCCAGGGGCTCCAGGCAGCGCAGCTGGCGCACCACCCCGTCGCCCCCCGGCCAGTGGCCGGCGCCGCCGCTGCCCCGGCGGATGGCGAAGCGCTCCAGCCGCACCGGGAAGCGGGCCTCCAGCACCTCCGGATCGGTGAGGCGGGAGTTGGTCATGTGGCTCTGCACGGCCGAGGCGCCGGCAAAGCCGCGGCCCTGCAGGTCGCGGCCAGCGCCGGTGCCGCCGCAGAGGGTTTCGTAGTACTGCACCCGGGCATTGCCGAAGCTGAGGTTGTTCATCGTGCCCTGGGCCGCCGCCTGCACCCCGAGCGCCGCGAACAGGGCATTGGTGAGCGCCTGCGACACCTCCACATTGCCGGCCACCACGGCCGCCGGCGGCCGGGGATTGAGCAGGCAACCCTCGGGAACAATCAGCTCCAGGGGCTCCAGGCAGCCGGCATTGAGCGGGATCGCCTCCCCCAGCAGGCAGCGGAACACGTAGAGCACCGCCGCCTTGGTGACGGCCAGGGGCGCGTTGAAGTTGTCAGGGCGCTGGGAAGAGGTGCCACTGAAATCCACCTGGGCCCGACCCTCCTGCGAATCCAGGCGAATCGCCACGACGATCTGGCCGCCGCCGTCGAGATCTACAGTGAAGTGTCCAGCGCTCAGCCGGGCCAGGACCCGCCGCACCGCCGCCGCCGCGTTGCGCTGACCGTGGCCGGCATAGGCGATCACCTCCGCCTGGCCATGGCGGTTGACCAGCTGCTGGAGCTGGTCGACACCGAGCTGGTTGGCAGCCACCTGGGCCTGCAGGTCGGCCAGGAGCTGGTCGAGGTTGCGCACCGGCCAGGGGCCGGCGGCCAGGCGCTGCCGCCAGGCCCCTTCATCCCAGCGGCCCGCCTGCACAAACGGCACGTTGTCGAGCAGCAGCCCCTCCTCGGCGATCGAGCGGCTGAAGGCCGGCATCGAGCCGGGGCTGATGCCGCCCACATCGGCATGGTGTCCGCGGCTGGCCACGAACAGAACAGGTGGCCCGGCGAGATCTGCGCCGGAGCCGGCGGGAACGAACACCGGCGTGATCGCGGTGATGTCCGGCAGGTGGGTGCCGCCGTTGTAGGGGTCGTTGCTGAGCACCACATCCCCCGGGGCAAGGGGGTCCCGCTCACCGCGGCCGATCGCCGCCAGCAGGCCGGCGACGCTGTCGCCCATCGAGCCCAGGTGCACCGGAATGTGGGGGGCGTTGGCCACCAGGGCGCCGCGGCCGTCAAACACGGCACAGGAGAAGTCGAGGCGCTCGCGGATGTTCACCGAGCGGGCGCTCTGCTGCAGGCGCGCGCCCATCTGCTCTGCCACCGCCATGAAGCGGTGGTTGTAGAGCTGCAGCAGGGTGGGATCCGGGGCAGCTGCAAACTCGGCAGCAGCAGCAGCGCCAGCCCCGGCCAGGGGGGCCTGGGATGCCTGTTGCTCCAGCAGCAGGACACCGCCGCGCAGCAGGCGCGCCTGCCAGCCGGCCTCCAGCAGGCTGGTTGAGGTGGGATCGGTGATCAGCGCCGGCCCCTGCAGCCGCTGGCCCAGCTGGAGCTGATGGCGCTGCCAGTGGGGCACCTGCAGCCAGCGGTCGTGCTGCCAGAGCGGACTGGTGGCCGGTGCTGACTGCTCGTGCTCGGGCCCCCCTGGTTCTGCCACCGCAGGCTTTGCCACCTCGGAAGCACCGCTGCCGGCCGCGGCTGCCGGAGCTTCGCCGCTGCCGGCCTCCAGCTCCACCAGCAATCGCTCCACCACCAGGGTCTCGCCGCCTGCCTCCGGCAGGTAACCGAAGCGCCGGCGGTGGCTGGCAGCGAACTGCCGCCGCAGCTCCGCCAGCTCGGCATCGGCCGCCACGGTGGTCACCGCGGTGGTCGCCATGGCGGGCCAGAGCACCTCCAGCCCCTGCTCCCGGCCGGGATAGCGCAGCTCCAGCCGCACGCCCACGCGGGCCGGCGGCCCGTCCCCGGCCAGCTGCCTGGCCCCTGCCTCCACCAACTGGTCGCGAGCCTGGCGCAGCCGGGGCAGCAGCTCCGCGCCGAGCGGTGCGGCCAGGCTGCGCTCCAGCAGCAGGCGCTGGCGGGCCATGCCGATGCCATAGGCCGAGAGCACCCCGGCCAGCGGGTGCAGCAGCACCCGGCGCACCCCCAGCACCTCGGCCAGGCGGCAGGCGTGCTGGCCGCCGGCACCGCCGTAGCTCACGAGCAGGGCGCCGCGCAGGTCGTGGCCCCGCTCGATCGAGATGCGGCGGATGGCACTGGCCATGGTCTCGATGGCGATCGCCAGGGCGCCGGCCGCCACCTGCTCGGGGGTGATGCGGGGAGCCACCCGGGCCATCTGCGCCGCCAGCTCGGCGAAGCGGGCCCGGGCGGCCTGGGGGTCGGCGCCCTCGTCACCGCCGGGACCGAACACCGGTGGCAGGGCCGTGGCGGGCAGCCGGCCGAGCAGCAGGTTGGCGTCGGTGACGGTGGCCGGACCACCGCGGCGGTAGGCGGCCGGCCCCGGATTGGCCCCGGCCGATTCGGGCCCCACCAGCAGCCGCTCGCCGTCGAAGTGCACGATCGAGCCGCCGCCAGCGGCCACGGTGTGGATCGGCAGCATCGGCGCCTGCAGCCGCAGCCCGGCGATCTCCGTTTCCGGCTGCCGCTCCCAGGCCAGCTCCCCCAGCTCCGGCGCGAAATGGAACACGTCGGTGGAGGTGCCACCCATGTCGAAGCCCACCACCGGCTGGTCGGGCAGACCTTCGACCGCCAGCGCCTGACGCGCCACGGCCACGGCGCCGACCATGCCACCGGCCGGCCCCGAGAGGATCGTGTCCTTGGCGTGCAGCAGGGCCGGATCCGCCAGGGCGCCGCTGGAGCCCATCACCCGCAGGCGCGGCCCTGCTGGCGGCTCCCCGCCCAGGGCTGCGCGCACCTGGGCCAGGTAGCCATCCAGCACCGGCGCCACCGCCGCCTCCACCAGGGTGGTGTGGCCGCGGGGCACCAGGCGCGGCTGGGCGCTGAGCTGATGGGAGAGGGCGATCTCGGCAAAGCCGAAGGGCGCCAGCCAGGCCGCCAGTTGCTGCTCATGGGCCGGCTGGCGGCAGCTGTGCAGCAAAGCCACCGCGCAACTCAAACAGCCGGCAGCCTGAGCCTCGCGCACCGCGGCGCGCAGGGCCCCATCGAGCTGCAGAGGCTCCAGTTCCCGGCCATCGGCGGCCAGCCGGCCGCCCACCTCGATCACCCGCCCATCGAGGGGGCGGGGCCGCTCGATCGCCAGGGCGAAGATCTCGGGACGGTGCTGGTCGCCGATGCGGAGCAGATCGGCGAATCCGCGGTTGATCAGCAGCAGCACCGGCGCACCGCGGTGCTCCAGCAGGGCGTTGGTGGCCACGGTGGTGCCCAGGCGCACCTCCTCCACCAGGCCGGGGGGCAGGAGAGCATCATCGGCCAGCCCCAGCAGCTCGCGCAGGGCGCGCACCGCCGGATCACCGGGCCGCTCGGGCTGCTCGGAGAGCACCTTGCGCACCCGCAGCGCACCGGCCGGATCACAGGCCACCACGTCGGTGAAGGTGCCGCCGCGATCGATCCAGAACCGCCAACCGCGCCCGCTGCCTGCAGCCTGCTCCGCCATGGACGGCAGCGTAGGCAGCCGGCCCAGCCCCCGGGCTCAGCCGGGCGGCTCGAACACCACCTGGCCGAACACGTTCTGCACCACGAACAGCAGCACATACCCCAGCAGGGCAGCCAGCACTGGCGTGGACACCCAGCCCGAGGCGATGCGGGCCAGCATTCCCCAGCGCACCTGACGCAGACCACGCGGCCCCTGCAGCAGGGCCACCCCCACCACCGCGCCGATCACCGCCTGGGAACTGGACACCGGGATCAGGGGAATCGGCGGCAACCCCAGCCCCGCCAGGGCAGCGGCGAGTCCCTGGGAGGAGAACAGGAACAGCACCAGGGCATTGGCCAGGACCACCACCAGCGCCCCGAAGGGCGAGAGGGGCATCAGCCGGTCGCCCACGGTGAGCATCACCTGGCGCGAGTGGGTGTACACGCCCACCGCGATGGCCAGGCCACCCAGCAGGAACAGCTGCTGGGTGCCGCTCACCACGAGCCCGCCCGGCAGGAGCACGGCGGGAAAGGGGGCCGCGGGCACGAACACCCCCATCACGTTGCCGATGTTGTTGGCCCCCAGGCTGTAGGAGCCGAACACCCCCGCCAGGATCAGACCCAACCGCAGCACGGCATCCAGGCGCAGCAGATGCAGCCGGCTACGGCGCAGCAGCCCGGCCCCCACCACATACAGCACGGCTGCCGTGGAGGCCGCCAGCAGCGGGCAGAGCACCCAGGTGGCCACGATGCGGCTGAGCTGGCTGAGATCGGTGGCCGATCCGCTGAACCAGTTCCAGCCCACGATCGCCCCCACCACCGCCTGGGTGGAGGACACCGGCAGGCCCGCCCGGGTCATCCAGGCCACAGTGAGGGCGGCGGCCAGGGCGGTTGTGAAGGAGCCGGCCAGGGCATTCACAGCCCCCAGCTGGCCGAGGCCTTCGCTGGCGCCGGCGCCGGCGCTCACGGCACCCAGCACCACAAAGATGCTGCAGAGGAAGGCTGCGGTGGAGAAGCGCAGCATGCGGCTGCCCACCGCCGAGCCGAAGACGTTGGCGGCGTCGTTGCCCCCCAGCGACCAGCCCAGGAACAGACCGCTGGAGAGGAACAGCAGACCGGTTGCCAGCACTACAGAGCCCGCTTGATCGCCAGGATCGAGAGCTCGTCGCTGATCTCCTCGGCCAGGTCGGCCAGACCATCGATCAGCGCCAGGGCATCGCGGCCGAGCAGCTTCTGGTCCAGGGTGCGGGCAGAGGCGAACAGGGCGGTCTTGAGGCGCACGGTGATGCCATCGGCCTCGGCCTCATGGATGCGGATCTGGTTGATGTGGTCGCGCACGGCCTCCGGGTTGCGGAAGAAGGCCCGGGCCCCGAGCACCGCCGCCTGCACGCTCTGCACCACCACGGCCACCAGATCCTTCACATCGGCCAGCGACTCGCGGCGGGTGAGCACCTCGGCATAGGCAATCAGAAACTCCTGGAAGGCGTTCTTGAGCGCATCCACCAGCCCGTAGAGATGGCTGAGCAGGCGCAGCACATCGCCGCGGAACTCGGGAATCAGCATCTCGCTGTAGAGGGTGTCCACCACCCGGCGACGCAGCTGGTTGCAGCGCTCCTTGAGCTGGATCAGCTGCTGCAGCTTCTCCTCGGTTTCGGGGGCCAGGCCCCGCTCCAGCAGCAGCACCATCCCCCGCTCGAACTGGATGCCCCCCTCGGCCACCTTGTCGAGGAACTCATCGATCCGCAGCTCCAGGGAACGGGTGTGGGCGAACAGGGCCTGGGGGTGGTGCATCAGCGGTAGTTCTCGAACTGGAGCGGCACCTCCAGATCCTTCTCCTGCTCGCGCAACAGGGCGATCACCTGCTGCAGGTCGTCCTTGCTCTTGCTGGTGATCCGCAGGCTCTCGCCCTGGATGGCCACCGTCACCTTCTTGATGCTGTCGCGCACGGCCTTGCTCAGCTTCTTGGCCAGCTCCTGGCTCAGCCCCTTGCGCAGCTTCACCTCCTGCTTCACCTTGTTGCCACCCACGGCCTCCGGGTCCTGGAAGTCGAAGATCTTCAGGGAGAGGTTGCGCTTGGTGGCCTTCTGCAGCAGCACGTCGCTCACCGCCTGCAGGGTCATGTCGCTGGCGGTGGTGATCGTGAGGCTGGTCTCCTCCAGCTCGATCGCGGTGCCGGAGTCCTTGAGGTCGTAGCGCTGGCTCACCTCACGGCGCACCTGGTCGAGCGTGTTCACCAGTTCCTGGCGGTCGAAGTCGGAGACCACGTCGAAGGAAAAGGTGTCAGCCATCGGAACGGTTGCGGCCTGGGGCGGCGGGAGATTTCCCGGAGCCTAGAAAAGCGCTGACGCTCCGGCCCGCCCCTCCCGGGCCTGCCATCGTTGCCTGATGCGGGGGGCTCTGACAGCTCAGACTGGAGCGCGCTTCCAGCTGCACTGCTCACCATGGCCACCACCGCCGCCCTCGCCCCCTTTGCCTGGTCGCTGCTGCTGGCGGCCGGGGTGGTGGTGTTCAGCACCGTGCCCCTGGGGGCCGCCCGGTCCCAGGCCAACTTCCAGATGGCCGACCTGGCCGCTCCGCGGGCGATGTTCGAGCGGCTGCCGGCCTGGGGCAAGCGGGCCGCCTGGGCTCACCAGAACTGCTTCGAAGCGTTCACGCTGCATGCCCCGGCGGCCCTGCTCTGCCTGCTGGCTGGTGTGGGCAGCCCGGTGGCGATCGTGGCGGCCTGGCTCCACCCCGCCCTGCGGCTGGCCTACATCGGCGCCTACGTGGGCAATAGTCCACCTCTGCGCGGCCTCTGCTGGGCCGGCGGCCTCACCTGCAGCGGCATCCTCTATGCGGAGGGATTGAAGGCGGTTCTGGCCGGCTGACGGCCCCTCAGGCCGCCTGCAGCTGGGCCAGCTGGTCGCGAAGCCGCTGGGTGAGGCGGGTCTGCACCAGGGCGCAGAGATCGTCCACCAGATCCCCCTCCACCTGCCAGATGGTGCGGGCCCCGTCCCGGGTGCAGCGCAGCAGCCCAGCCCTCTGCAGCTGGCCCAGCTGGCGGCTGATGTGCGACTGGGAGAACCCCGTGGCCTTGATCAGGCTGGCTACGTCCATGGGCCCCTGCTTGAGCTGGCAGAGCAACTGCAACCGGGCGGGCTCACTGAGCAGCCGAAAGAACTGGCTGTATTCCTCCAGCAGCTCTGGGGAAGGCATGGAACCCGGAGCGCCCATGAAAGCGGGATATGACGATACTGGCATTATGCCCCAGTTCCTGGCCACGCCTGGGGCAGGATGCCCCACACGTTCAGCCGCAGCCCCTCCTCCGATGATTCCGCCCCTCACCACCGGCCTGCAACGCTCACCGGGCCCGCGGGGCGGGGGCTGGGTCCTGGCCATGCTCACCCTGCTGTTGGCCAGCGCACCCCTGGCCGTTGACGCCAGACCCCGACTGGCCCAGGCCAGTGCCAGCCCAACCGTCCGACAGACACCCACCTGGGCGCGGCATGACTGGCAGCGTCGCCGCCCCTGGAGCCACGGCTGGTACGGCATTGGCTGGCAGAACAACGTCCCCACCTGGGGGTGGTGGACGCCCCAATCCGCCGCCTGGGGCCTGCCCAATCTGGCCGCGGCGGCTGAGATCAACCGCGCGGTGACCAAGGCCATTGACGCCAAACAGAACACGATCGCCGTGGCGGACAGCAGCGATCAACTGGTGTACGGCTCCCTGAGCGTTCCCAGCGAACGGCAGGTGACCTTTGTGGTGCTGCGCAATGGCGAGCGTTTCAGCATGACGGCCGACTGCCAGAACGGGCGTCTCAACGGCAGCGATCCCAGCAGTGCCGCCGCTGCCCAGCTGCTCCATGCGGCCTGCCAGGTGGCCTTCGGGCCGGGGTGAGGGCGGTCTTCAGTCGAAGAACATCAGGCTCACCACCTTGCCCATGTCCTCGGCCACACGCACGCTCGCCAGCAGGGTTTCGCTGTCGTGAAAGGCGTAGCAGATCAGCTGGTCGCAACGGCTGATGATGTCCTGATTGCAGAGGCTGCTGGCCATCGGCAACGGCAGTTCATCGTGTTCGGGCTTCTCCACCAGGTGGAGCACCTGTTCGAGCTGGTCACGGGATTCTGTGGGCTGGCGGTCGAGGCTCTGGGGCAGAAGCACGGTGAGCCGACCGGGATCGATCTCCAGCACACTCCTGATCACTGCTGCGTTCACCCCCTGGGCACCGGAGGTGATCAGGTTGTGGCCCTCCTGGGCCAGGGAACGGGCCACCAGCTCCACCAGGTGGATCGACACCACCGGCACGTGGCGGCTGCCGAGAATGGCAATCCGACGCTTGCTGCGGTCCTGAAGCATGGCCAGCTCCTGGGCCAGCGTATCGATCCGATCCAGTGAGGGAATATCCAGAGACCGGGTCACCACAGGCCCACGGGCGGCCTCTTGAAACTAGCAGCGCTGCAGGGTGATCAGGGAGTGGCGACGGGCAGGCCAAGCCGGGCGAACAGGCCGCTGAAATCGCAGTGCTCCTCCACCAGCCGCACGGCATAGCTGGCCTTCACCGCCTCGTGCAGGCGCACATGCCCGAAGGCCTGCTCGATCACTTCCACCGTGGTGAGGGTGTCGTGCTCCACCTTCAGCAGGGGCACCTCCAGCTCCTCCGCCCGCGAGACGAGCTGGGGCAGGGGCTCCCCGGCACCGGTGAGGATCAGGCATTGGGTGGAGGCCTCCAGGGCCGCCAGCTGGATGTCGGTGCGGTCAGCGCCTGTGACCACGGCCATGTTGCGGCGGCGACGGAAGAACTCCATCGCCGAATTCACGTTCATGGCTCCGATCGAGAGGGTTTCCACCAGCAGATCGAGCCGGTCGTGGCAACAGAGCACCTGGGCCTCCAGTCGCCGCTCCAGCTCCTCCACCGTGACGCTGCGCAGCAGGGGACTGCGGGGCATCACGCCGAGCACCGGCAGTCCCAATCGCTCCAGGGCCGGTGCCACCTGCGCGCGAATCGGGCCGATGGCCTCAGGATTCACGGCGTTGAGCACCACCCCGGCCAGCCGCTGGCCGAGGTCCCGCCGGGCAGCCAGCAGGGCATCGAGGCTGCGGCTGTCAGTCCAGGGATGCACCAGCAGCACGTCGGCCCCCAGGCCGCTGGCCAGCTCGGCCAGGCTGAGGCCATAGAGCAGGCCTTCATAGAGGCTCCCCGCAGCTTCCAGCAAGGCCAGGGAATCCGCAGGCCCCTCCGCCAGCTGCAGGCGCAACTGCTCAAAGCCGGGTCCCGGTGCCAGCTCGCCGCTGAGCATGCGCCGCTCTGCCGCCCCGGGCTCGAGCGCGTGCAGGGAGGGAATCAGCCGCTCCTCCGCCAGGCCCAGGGTGGAGCCCACAAAGCGCACGTCCGCATCCAGCAGGGCATCGCCTGGGGGCAGCATGCCGGGCTCGGGGGTGGTAGCCAGCGGTTTGCCGAAGCGCAGGGGCACGCCCGCCTTGATCAGCTGGCGTCCCAGCCCCAGCACCACGGCGGACTTTCCGCTGAAGGGTTCACAGGAGCCGATCAGCAGAATCGGGGCCATGGAGCAAGCTGCGGCTCAGCACAAATTAGGTGACCCGCTGCATCGATTCAGCTGTCACTCTCAGGAGCGCCCGGTTGTTCGCCGGTGAGCAACCAACGCCAGAAGCTGTCAGGCAACTGACCGTCCTCACGCTGCATCAACCAATACACAACCTCATAGGCTGGGATGGTGAAGCTGTAGCCGAAATCAGGGAGCTGGGGAAACTGCAACGTGCAGGCCAGGGGTTCGAGCGGCGCCGGCTCGCCCTGCCACCCCAGGATGAACGGGTGGCTGCGGCCATCGGCCAGGCGCCGCTCCCCCCGCCATTCCCCCTGGTGGAGCTGGGCAACAGCCGGCTGCAGAAGGTGGCGGTAGGCCACCCCCCCGCAATAGGGGGCGAACAGAAGCACCTGGGGCTCCAGTTCCGGGGGGGTGGGGACGCGGTCGGCAGTGGCAGTCATGGTGTGCCCGACAGGGTGGGGTGCCCGACAGGGCTTGGTCGCAGCGCAGCACGGCACCAGCCCACAGCCAGACCCTAGCCGCGGCCAGCACGGCAGAAGGGCCTCGGGGGGTCGCCCATAGTGGGGACTGATGCCCTGGCAGAGGGGTGTGGCGGTGGTGAACAGTCCCTGTGTAGCGATCACCGGCGCCAGCGGAGCCCTGGGCCAGGCCCTGCTGCGCCGCTGGCATCAGCGTGGGGCCCGCCTGATCGCCCTGAGCTGCGGCCCCCGGGATCTGGCGCTGCTGGACGGCAGCGGCCAGGCCATCCCCCTGCGGGACGAAACCTGGTGCGTGGGCGATGAGGAGCGCCTGCGCCCCCTGCTGGCTGAGGTGGACATCCTGGTGCTCAACCACGGCATCAACGTGTACGGCAACCGCAGCCAGGACGCCTGTGACCGCTCCCTGGAGGTGAACGCCCTGAGCAGCTGGCGGCTGCTGGAGCTGTTCGCGGCGGTGGTGGCCGAGCGCCAGACCGCCGCCGACCCCACAGACTCCGCCGCCCCCAGGCCCCGGGCCGAGGTGTGGATCAACACCTCCGAAGCCGAGATCCAGCCTGCGCTCAGCCCGCTCTATGAACTCAGCAAACGGCTGCTCGGCCAGCTGGTGAGCCTCAGGGCCCTGGATCTGGCCGGGCCTCAGCTGCGCATCCGCCGGCTGGTGCTGGGGCCGTTTCGCTCGGCCCTCAACCCGGTGGGGCTGATGGGTGCCGACTTCGTGGCCGGTGGGATCCTCCGTCAGGCCCGGCTGGGCTGCAACCTGATCATCGTCACCCCCAACCCGCTCACCTATGTGCTGATGCCGATGGCCACCCTCAGCCGCTGGCTCTATTTCAGGCTGCTCACCAGGGCTTAGACATCGCGATCCGTGAGAATCTCGCAGCCGTCGCTGGTCACGGCGATGGTGTGTTCCCACTGGGCCGAGAGGCTGCCGTCCACGGTCACCACCGTCCAGCGATCCTTCAGGGTGCGGCAGGCCTTGCTGCCGGCGTTGAGGATCGGCTCCACCGCCAGGGTCATCCCCGCCCGCAGCTTCATGTTGGGGAGCTCGCGGGTGCGGTAGTTGAACACCGAGGGCTCCTCGTGCAGATTGCGGCCCACCCCATGGCCCGTGTAGTCCTCCACCACGGCATAGCCATGGGCCTCCACGTGGTCCTGCACCGCAGCGGCGATGTCGAACAGGGTGTGACCTGCCCGGATCTGGGCCAGGCCCTGCATCAGCGACTCCTGGGCCACGCGGGAGAGACGGCGCGCCTCCTCGGGGGTCTCCTCGCCCACGCAGATGGTGACGCAGCTGTCGCCGTGGTACCCGTCGAAATAGGCCCCGGTGTCGATCTTCACCAGGTCACCGGCCTTGATCACCCGCTTGCCACTGGGAATGCCATGCACCACCTCGTTGTTGATCGAGGCGCAGATGCTGGCCGGAAAGCCGTGGTAGCCCTTGAAACTGGGGGTGGCGCCCATCTCGCGGATGCGCTTTTCCGCATAGACATCCAGGTCGCCGGTGGTGAGACCGGGGGCAGCCAGGTCGATGATCTCCCGGAGCACCGTGGCCACGATCCGGCTGGCCTGGCGCATGGTCTCGATCTCACGGGCGCTCTTCACCTCCACGCCCCGGCGGCTTTTCTGGATCCTCGGACCGGCCTGCACCAGGGGCCTGGGTGTGCTGTCCTGACCCATCCCACCGCCGCCGGCCTGGCTGCGGCCCGTGCCGGTGGTGCTGGCAAGCAGGTCGGCAAAGAGGTTCATCGGACGGCCTGCGGGCAACTGGCTTCTCCAGGCAAGCTATCAACGGTTGCAGCCCCCCTGTGCCCGCATCCAAACCCAGACCGCTGGCCCTGAGGCTGCGCCAGGCCCACGCGGCCCTGGCCCCTCTGGTGGTGCTGCCCCTGCTGATCACCGTGGTCACGGGCCTCGGCTATCGCCTCCTGCGGGACTGGGGCGGGCTGGGGCGGGATCGGGCCCACCTCCTGATGGTGTTGCACGAGGGTGAGTGGCTTACGCGCTGGTTGGGCAGCAACGGCGAAACGGTGTACGTCCTGCTGAACGGCCTGGGATTGCTCTGGATGCTGGCCAGCGGAGGGGCGTTGCTGGTGCAGCGCTGGCGCCGAGGGGTGGGCTGACCCCCCAGCCGTTACAGTGGCGGTTTGGAAAGCTGCCGCGGCATCGCCGCAGCCAGCTCGCCCAATCTGCGCAAGCCCAGCCGTCCCAAGCGAGACCCTGACGTCGATGACACCCGAAACCGTAGAGCCCGCCTTGGATGCGGCAGTTGACGCAGCGGAGCAGGCCCCTGAGCCATCGAGCGCTGAGCCTTTGGCCTCCGAGACCTCCAGCGCGGAAGCCAGCCCTGCCGCCGTGGCCGTGACCACTGGCAAGTTGTGCGCAGCCGAGCTGATCCGGGCCTTCGAAGCCGAACAGCTCAAATCTGAGCTTCCCGACATCTATGTGGGTGACACCGTGAAGGTGGGCGTGCGCATCCGTGAGGGCAACAAGGAACGGGTCCAGCCCTACGAGGGCGTGGTGATCGCCAAGCGCCATGGCGGCTTTAATGCCACGATCACCGTGCGCCGCATCTTCCAGGGTGTGGGGGTGGAGCGGGTGTTCATGCTCCACAGCCCCCAGGTCGCTTCCGTGAAGGTGGAGCGACGCGGTAAGGTTCGCCGGGCGAAGCTGTTTTATCTGCGTGACCGTGTGGGTAAAGCCACCCGCGTCAAGCAGCGCTTCGATCGCTGAGATCAGCTCCACAAGGAGCTGGCTTCACCACCTCCAACTGGGGATATCGGGCTCTGCGCCGTTAGTTCAGTTGGTAGAACGCAGGTCTCCAAAACCTGATGTCGGGGGTTCAAGTCCTCCACGGCGCGTTCGATGTCCCCCGTAGACGGATTCAGCTTCCATTCCTGACACCCAGACATGGGTTTCTGAGCTTGGATTGTTTTGCTCCCGTCCTTGTTAGCCCTGCTGTTTTCCCTTCCCGAACATGGAGTTGGATCTTCAACCCGGAGATGTGGTCAAGGTGCTCGAGTCCGCAGCCCTTGGCTGGGTCCGGGCCCGTGTGATCCGGGTCAAATCCGGTGGCCGTGTCGTTGTGCAGAGTGATCAGGGCAGGGAATTCACCGCCCGCGGTAATCAGGTGCGCCTGATTGAGCCCGCCGGTTTTCGTCCCTGAGTGCTCGCACCATCCATGGTCGCTCCCCGCGAGGTCCGTTGCGGCCTCGCTCCCACTCCTTCGGGGGTGGGTTTTTTCTGGTCTGGATCGCCATGCAGTTGCCCCCAACACGGCCAGTTGACGAGAGGGGGGGCGGCAATGGATACTTTCTTGGTCGCGGCGCAGCAGCGGCGATCAGCCTGATCCAAACAGGATCATTCAACTCCATTCAGTCGCCCGGGCCACGTCCCGAGTCCGCTGAATATCCGGCCGCCAGGAAGCTTCCTGGTTCAGGACAAGTCTGGGACTGTAGTTCAATCGGTTAGAGCACCGCCCTGTCACGGCGGAAGTTGCGGGTTCGAGCCCCGTCAGTCCCGTTTTTTTTCAGGAGAGCCAGCGGTGGCAGCTGAGGCCAATCCAAGGCGTCCAATCCGCGTGCGCCTGGCCCCCAGTCCAACTGGCACCCTGCACATCGGCACGGCCCGCACGGCGGTGTTCAACTGGCTGTTTGCCCGCCACTGCGGCGGTTCCTTCCTGCTGCGCATCGAAGACACCGACAAAGAGCGCAGCAAACCGGAATACACCTCCAACATCCTCGAGGGCCTGCAGTGGCTGGGCCTGCACTGGGACGGCGACCCCGTGATCCAGAGCGAGCGGGTGGAGCTGCACCGCGCCGCCATCCAGCAGCTGCTCGATTCGGGCCACGCCTACCGCTGCTACGCCAGCGAGGCCGAGCTCACCGCCATGCGCGAGCAGCAGGCCGCCAGCAAGCAGGCCCCCCGCTACGACAACCGGCACCGCGATCTCACCCCGGAGCAGGAGCAGGCCTTCATCGCCGAGGGCCGCGAAGCGGTGATCCGCTTCCGCATCGACGACAGCCGCACGATCAGCTGGAGCGACCTGGTGCGCGGCGACATGCGCTGGAGCGGCAGCGACCTGGGCGGCGACATGGTGATCGCCCGCCGCGCCCCGGCCGACCAGATCGGCGATCCCCTCTACAACCTGGTGGTGGTGGTCGACGATGCGGCCATGGCGATCAGCCACGTGATCCGCGGCGAGGACCACATCGCCAACACCGCCAAGCAGCTGCTGCTCTACGAGGCCCTGGGCCACCCCGCCCCGCTCTTTGCCCACACGCCGCTGATCCTCAACAAGGAGGGCAAAAAGCTCTCCAAGCGCGACGGCGTGACCTCGATCAGCGATTTCCGGGCCATGGGCTACACGGCCGGAGCCCTGGCCAACTACATGACCCTGCTGGGCTGGTCGCCGCCGGAGGGCATGGGCGAGCGCTTCTCCCTGAAGGAGGCAGCTGCGGCCTTCAGCTTTGCGCGGGTGAACAAGGCAGGCGCCCGCTTCGACTGGGACAAGCTCAACTGGCTCAACGGCCAGGTGCTGCGCGAGCAGGGAGCTGCGGCGCTGCGCGAGCAGCTGCTGCCGCTGTGGGCCGCTCGGAGCTGGGGCCAGCCGGGAGCGGCCAATCCCGTGCACGCCGATCCGGCCTGGCAGCTGGAGCTGGTGGACCTGCTGGCCCCCTCACTCACCCTGCTGGCTGATGGGGTGGACCAGGCGGAGCCCTTCTTCGAGCGCCCACCGCTCAACACGGCGGCCGAGGGCCAGCTCGCCGCCGAGGGCGCCCTGCCGTCCCTGACGGCTCTGGCGACGGCCCTGGAGGCCCGCGATCCGGCCGAGACCCTGAGCGCCGATCAGGCCCAGGCGCTGCTGGGCGAAGCTGCCGGGGCCGCCGGCGTGAAGAAGGGGGTGATCATGAAGAGCCTGCGCGCCGCCCTGCTGGGTAGCCTGCAGGGCCCCGACCTACTCACCACCTTGCGGCTGCTGCAGCGCAGCGGCGACGCCCTGCCCCGCATCCAGCGCTGCCTCTAGCTCCACCAGGCCGAGCCTGCGGGCCAGTGGCCCGGCCGTCAGGCCCTGCAGGCCGACGGTGAGCAGGATGGTGAGAAACACCAGACCCTGAAGCCGGCCGGCCCCCAGCACGCCGGCCTGCTCCAGGCGGATGGCGAACAGGCTGGCCACCGCCGCGGTGACCACCCCCCGGGGCGCCAGCCAGGCGAGCAGCACCTGCTGCTTGAGCGAGAAGCCCATGCCCCAGGTGGCCAGTCCGATCGTCAGGGGGCGCTGCAGCACCATCATCGCGAGCACACAGGCCACGCCGCCCCAGCCCAGGGGGCTGAGCTGGGCGAAGCTCACGTCAGCGGCCAGCAGGGGAAAGAGCATGGTGATCGCCAGCTGGGCCAGCTGGCGGATCAGGTCATCAAGCCCGGCGGCATCGGTGTCCGGCCGGCGGCCCACCACCACCCCGGCCGCCACGGCTGCCGGCAGGCCGGACTCGGGCAGCAGCAGCTCGCAGCCGGTGAACATCAGGAACAGGCTGCCCAGGGTGAGCTGCAGCCGCAGGGCGCTGGCCTGCTGGGCGGGGATGCGGCGCAGGGCCTCGGCCAGCAGCCAGCCTGAGGCCGCCCCGATCGCCACCCCACCGCCAAGTCGCAGCAGCAACCCCGTGGCCAGCCCCCGCCAGCCCTGCAGATCGCCGAGGGTGAGCTCCAGCAACAACAGGGCCAGCACCGCCCCGATCGGTTCGAGCACCAGGCCCTCCCCCTCCAGCACATCCCCCAGGGGGGGCGTGAGACGGATCTGGCGCACCAGCGGATTCACCACCGTGGGGCCTGTGGCCAGCACGATGGCGCTGAACACGGTGGCCAGGGCCCAGTTGAGGCCGGCCAGCCAGTGGGCCAGCACCAGGCCGCCCAGCAGGGCCAGCACCAGGCGCACGGCGCAGATGCGCAGCACGGCCTGGCGGGTGCCGTCGGCGGGCAGGCGCAGGTTGAGCCCGCCCTCGAACAGCACCAGGCTCACCAGCAGGCCGGTGATCGTGCCCAGACCATTGCCCAGGTCGAGCGGCTCCACCAGGCCCAGGCCCGCCCGGCCGATCAGCAGACCGGCGCTGAGCAGCAGCACCACCCCAGGCAGCCCCGTGAGCCAGGCCAGGGCCTGGGCCAGCGCCCCCGCAAACACGGTGACGCCCCAGAGCAGCCCCAGCCGCTCAGGCGTCATTCATCGTCGAGGGCGTTGAACCGGGGCTCCACCCGGATCGCGATCACCGAGCTGGGGCGCACAACCAGGTACTCACCCTCCAGCTCGGAGATCGGCACGTTCACGTAGGTGTCGGCCGTGGCGGCGGCGGTGAGCACCCCGCCGTACCACTGCTGGAAGGCATCCAGGGTGGCGAACATCACGGTTTCCGTCTGGCCTCCGCTGAGATGGAGGTGGACGGCATAGCGCCGGGGGATGCGCGACATGGCTCCTGGCCAGGGCAGCCCTCAGGATGCCCCAAGGGTGCAGCCGGCGACCAGCGCCAGACCTGCAGCTGTTGATCCCCGGCCAGGTAGAGGGGGTGGCGGGGCCGGCCGGCAGCTGTGACCCCCAGGCAGAGGCAGGCGCGCCCAGTGCCCTCCGCCACCAACCTCTCCTCCAGCAACGCCAGCACTGCAAGGTCGCGGCCATGCCATCCCCCCTGGTGGCCCCAACCCAGCCAGAGGTGCGCCTGGGGCTGGGCCTCCAGCCGGGCGCGGATCCAGGCGTCGGTCTCGCTCCCCACGGGATCCGCGGCCCGGCGCAGCCCCGCCGGCGAAGCACTGATGCGGGCAAACAGGTTGAGCACCTCCAGGGCGCCGTAGCCCCAGGAACGGGCAAAGCCCTGCAGCCGCCTGAGGGTGGGGTCGTCGCGCCGCCCGTCGGCCCGCGAGGGATTGAGGCCGATGAAGATCAGCCGCGGCCGCCCATGGGCCCACATCCGCTCCAGCCACCAGCGGTAGTGGCCGCAGGGGCTGAAGGCGGCCCTGCCCAGGGCAAGCGGCAACTGCTTCATCGCACCGGATCCGTTGCCATCCACAGTCTGGAGGCTCCGATGGGGAGCACCGCGACCCAACCGCCGCCCCGAGCTCTGGCAGGCTGCCCCCACGCCAGCGCCGCTCCCCAGCCTCCGAAACCTGGCCCCGAACCCTGGCCCCCGAAATCTTGGCCCCTGAAACCGTGGCCCCTGAAACCGTGGCCCCCAGCCCCAAGCCCCTGCTGCTGCTGATCGACGGCCACTCGCTGGCCTTCCGCAGCTACTACGCCTTCACCAAGGGGGGCGATGGCGGCCTGAGCACCCAGGCAGGGATCCCCACCAGCGTCACCTACGGCTTCCTCAAGGCCCTGCTCGACAACTGCAAGGGGCTGCAGCCCGAGGGCCTGGTGGTGGCCTTCGACACGGCCGAGCCCACCTTCCGCCACGAGGCCGACGCGGCCTACAAGGCGCACCGCGACGAGGCGCCGGCGGAGTTCTTCCAGGATCTGGCCAACCTGCAGCGGATCCTGCAGGAGGGGCTCGACATCCCCCTGGCAATGGCCCCCGGCTACGAGGCCGATGACGTGCTCGGCACCCTGGCCAACCGGGCCGCGAACCAGGGCTGGCGGGTGCGCATCCTCTCGGGCGACCGCGACCTGTTCCAGCTGGTGGACGACGACCGCGACATCGCTGTTCTTTACATGGGCGGCGGCCCCTACGCCAAAAACAGTGGCCCCACCGAGATGCGCCGCGAGGGGGTGGTCGCCAAGCTGGGCGTCACGCCCGAGGAGGTGGTCGACCTCAAGGCCCTCACCGGCGACAGCTCCGACAACATCCCGGGCGTGCGCGGGGTGGGCCCCAAGACCGCCATCAACCTGCTGGCCGCCTACAAGCACGTGGATGGCATCTATGCCGCCCTGGAGCAGCTGGAGCAGGCCGGCCCCAAGGCCAAGGATCCCAGAGGGGTGCTCAAGGGCGCCCTGCTGGAGAAACTGCGCGAGGGCCGCGACAACGCCTACCGCTCGCGCATGCTCGCCGAGATCCTGGTCGACATCCCCCTGCCCGAGGAGCCCCGCCTGGCGCTGGGAACGGTGAACAGCGAAGCCCTGGCCGGCAGCCTGGAGGAGCTGGAGCTCCATTCCCTGGCGAGACAGGTGGGCAAATTCGCCCTGCTGTTCTCTGCCACGCCGCCGGAGCCCAGCGAGGGGTCCAGCCCGGCGGGCAGCGCGGCGATCACAGCCGCCGCTGGGGAAGTCAACAGCGCTGCCAGCGAGCGTTCCACAGCGCTTGGCACGAGCACCCCATCGGCCGCAAGCGGCACCACGCCCCCCTCCACCAACCAGCTCGCCGCGATCCCCCAGCTCCAGCCCGAGCTGATCACTTCCCCCGCGGCGCTGGAGGCCCTGGTGGCCCGACTGCTGGCTGCCACCGATCCCGCCGCGCCGATCGCCCTCGACACCGAGACCACCGCCCTCAATCCCTTCAAGGCCGAGCTGGTGGGCATCGGCCTGGCCTGGGGCGAAGGGCCAACCGAGCTGGCCTACATCCCCATCGGCCACCAGGCGCCCGCCGCCGAGGATCTGCTCAGCGAGCCCCCGCCGGCCCCCCAGCAACTGCCCCTGGCTGCCGTGCTGAGTGCCCTGACCCCCTGGCTGGCCAGCGGCGAGCACCCCAAAACCCTGCAGAACGCCAAGTACGACCGGCTGATCCTGCTGCGCCACGGCCTGGCCCTGGAGGGTGTGGTGATGGACACGCTTCTGGCCGACTACCTGCGCGATGCCAACGCCAGGCACGGCCTGGAGGAGCTGGCGGAGCGCAATTTCGGCTTCCGGCCCACCAGCTACGGCGACCTGGTGGCCAAGGGGGCCACCTTCGCCTCGGTGCCGGTAGAGGCAGCGGCCCAGTACTGCGGCATGGACGTACACCTCACCTGGCGGCTCACACCCCTGCTGCGGGCGCAACTAGCGGCCCTCGGCGAGCAACTGCCCCTGCTGTTGGAGCAGCTGGAGCTGCCGCTGGAGCCCGTGCTGGCCGCCATGGAGGCCACCGGCATCCGCATCGACACGGCCTACCTGGGCGAGCTGAGCACGGAGCTCAGCCAAACCCTGGACCGCCTTGAAGCGGAGGCGAAACAGGCCGCCGGCGTGGATTTCAACCTCGCCTCCCCCAAGCAGCTGGGCGAGCTGCTGTTCGACAGCCTGGGCCTCGATCGCAAGAAGAGCCGGCGCACCAAGACCGGCTGGAGCACCGATGCGGCCGTGCTGGAGAAGCTGGAGGCCGACCACCCGGTGGTGCCGCTGGTGCTGGAGCACCGCACCCTCAGCAAGCTCAAGAGCACCTATGTGGATGCCCTGCCGGCGCTGGTGGAGCCGGAAACCGGCCGGGTGCACACCGATTTCAACCAAGCCGTCACCGCCACCGGCCGCCTCTCCAGCAGCAACCCAAACCTGCAGAACATCCCGGTGCGCACCGAGTTTTCGCGGCGCATCCGCCAGGCCTTCCTGCCCCAGCAGGGCTGGCGGCTGATCTCCGCCGACTACTCCCAGATCGAGCTGCGCATCCTGGCCCACCTCAGTGGCGAGGAAGCGCTGGTGGAGGCCTACCGCACGGGCGATGACGTGCACGCCCTCACGGCCCGGCTGCTGCTGGAGAAAGACAGCGTGACCCCCGACGAGCGGCGCCTGGGCAAGACCATCAACTTCGGGGTGGTGTACGGCATGGGCGCCCAGCGCTTCGCCCGGGAAACGGGCGTCAGCCAGGCCGAGGCCAAGGACTTCCTGAGCAAATACAAACAGCGCTACCCGAAGGTGTTCGCCTTCCTGGAGCTGCAGGAGCGGCTGGCCCTGAGCCAGGGCTACGTGGAGACGATCCTGGGGCGCCGACGTCCCTTCGCCTTCGATCCAGGTGGCCTGGGCAGGCTGCTGGGCAAGGATCCGCTGGAGATCGATCTCGAGACCGCCCGCCGCGGCGGCATGGAGGCCCAGCAGCTGCGGGCGGCGGCCAACGCCCCGATCCAGGGCTCCAGCGCCGACATCATCAAGCTGGCCATGGTGCAGCTCCACCGGCGCCTGGGCGAGGGCGGCCTGCCGGCACGGCTGCTGCTGCAGGTGCACGACGAACTGGTGCTGGAGGCGGCCCCCGAAGCCCTCGACGCCGTGCTCCGCCTCACCCGCGACACGATGGAGCAGGCCGTCACGCTCAGCGTGCCCCTGGTGGTGGAAACGGGCGTCGGCGCCAACTGGATGGACGCCAAGTAGGGCCAGGGCCCAATCGGCAGCCAAGCCGAGATCGAAACCAGAGATCGAACCCAGTGTCAGCGGCGCACGCCGTAGAGCAGCCGCCCGATCCACTCCCGCAGGGCCCGGCTGCTGCTGTCGAGCCCCCCGGCCGACGGCAGATAGCGCAGGGGATCGGCCAGCGGCTGGCCCGCCCAGCGCCCCGTGGCCTGGAAGTCCACCGGCAGCGGCAGCACGCGCAGGCCCTGGCGCTCGAACAGCCGCTGGGCGCGGGCCATGTGGAAGGCCGAGGTCACCAGCACCACGGCGCTGCCTGGAGGCAGCTGGGCGGCGATCTCCTGCGCCTCCTCGGCGGTGTTGCGCACCCGGGCGGTGCTGCGCAGATCCGCCGGCGGCAGGCCGAGGGCGATCGCCTGCTGGCGCAACACATCCCCTTCCGGAGGCAGTTCGGGCATGGTGGGCCACCAACCGCCAGTGAAGACCAGCAGTGGACTCTGGCCCCGCCGGCGCAGCTCCTGATAGGCCTCGATACCGGCAAAGAAGCGATCGGCATCGCCCCACTCACTCAACCGGGCCGGACCCGGCGCCGGATGGCGCCCGCCCCCCAGCACCACCACCGCCGCCAAGGGCAGGCGGGGCGCAGCCGCCAGCACCGCGGCCGCCGTCTGCCGCCGGTGCGGCCACTCCAGGCTGCGCCAGAGCCCTTCGGCCGTGAGCGGGGTGGCGAACAGCCAGAGAATCAGCAGGGCGGCCCGGGGCGGCCAGCGCCCTGGGCGGAGGACGCCATAGAGGAGCAGCAGCAGCGCCAGGCCCAGGGGCAGCACCAGCAGGGGCAGCAGCTTGCTCAGCAGGAACATGGCGGTCAGAACAGGGGGTGTGGTGGTGCAGGCGCCTGCGGCGGGCAGATCGGCCGTGCCAATCCTGGGCTGTGCGGCTGCCGCGGGGGCACCCGTCCGGCCCGCTGTGGCACGATCCAGATCCAGCCAGCCGGCACCCGTGACCCTCCAGCTCAGCAACACCCTCACCAGGAGCGTGGAGGAGTTCCGGCCCCTCGAGCCCGGCAAGGTGAGCATCTACTGCTGCGGGGTCACGGTCTACGACCTCTGTCACCTGGGCCATGCCCGCAGTTACATCAACTGGGACGTGCTGCGCCGCTACCTGATCTGGAGCGGCTACGCGGTGACGTTCGTGCAGAACTACACCGACATCGACGACAAGATCCTGGGCCGCGCCGCCGAGGAGGGCAGCTCGATGGAGGCGGTGAGCGAGCGCAACATCGAGGCCTTCGTGGCCGACATGGCCCGGCTGAACATCCTGCCGGCCGACCGGATGCCACGGGCCACCCAGAGTCTGGAGGCGATCCGCGCCCTGATTCAGGAGCTGGAGGCCAGAGGGGCCGCCTATTCAGCGGATGGCGATGTGTATTTCGCCGTGATGAAGCACGCCGGCTACGGCAAGCTCTCCGGCCGCGATCTGGCCGAACAGCAGGACAACGCCTCCGGCCGCGTGGCCAGCGAGGAAGAGGCCCGCAAGCAGCACCCCTTCGACTTCGCCCTGTGGAAGGGGGCCAAGCCCGGAGAGCCCTGTTTTGAATCCCCCTGGGGCCCCGGCCGGCCGGGCTGGCACATCGAGTGTTCGGCGATGGTGCGCGAGGAGCTGGGCGACACGATCGACATCCACCTGGGCGGCGCCGACCTGGTGTTTCCCCACCACGAGAACGAGATCGCCCAGTCCGAAGCGGCAACGGGCTGCGAGCTGGCCCGCGTCTGGCTGCACAACGGCATGGTGAATGTGGGCGGCGAGAAGATGAGCAAGTCGCTCGGCAACTTCACCACCATTCGCGCCCTGCTGGATTCAGGCGTCTCGCCGATGACGCTGCGGCTGTTCGTGCTCCAGGCCCACTACCGCAAGCCCCTGGATTTCACCGCCGAGGCCCTGGAGGCGGCCGCCGCGGGCTGGAGGGGCCTCAACGCCGCCCTGGAACTGACCAACCGAGTGACCCATGCGGCCGTTGCCGATCGCGACCCACGCCCTGCCGACGTGCAAACCCCTGCCCGGCGGGCCAGCGATCCGGCCGGGCTCCCTGCCGACCTGGCCGCCGCCCGGGCACGCTTCGTGGCGGCCATGGACGACGACCTCAACACCGCGGCCGCCCTGGCGGTGCTCTTCGAGCTCGCCCGCCCCCTGCGGGGCCTGGCCAACCGGCTGGAGCGCGGCGATCCAGCCGCGGCCGAGGAGGTCCAGGTGCCCGCCCTGGGCGCCCAGGGGGCTCTGCTACAGGAACTCGCGGCGGTGCTGGGTCTCAGGCTCGAGCCCCAGCAGCCCCCGGCCCTGGATCGGGCAGGTGGGCCCAGCGAGAGCGAGATCGAGGCCCTGATCGCCCAGCGCCAGGCCGCCAAGGCCAAGCGCGACTTCGCCACGGCCGACCGGATCCGCAGCCAGCTCAAGGAGCAGGGCATCGAGCTGATCGACAGGCCCGGCGGCGTCAGCGAATGGCTGCGGAGCTGAGCCAGGGCCCGGCCTCAGCAGGGCCCTGGCTCAGCCTCCAGGCCGCTGCTGGTCCTTCATCGTGCGCTCGATCCGGCGGATCCGAGCCAGGGTGAAGGTCCACACCTCCAGCTGGAAGCTGCGCTCGCGGTCACCGGACGCCACGGCATCGCGGCACTCCTGCACCAGCGACTCCAGATCGTCGCCCCGTTCAAAGGCTTCCCAGAGCTGGCGCTCCAGCCGGGCCCGCTCGATGAAATTCCAGCGTTGAAAGATGCTCATGGCGGCATCTTCGCGCAGACGGAGTGCCCAAGCTCAGCCCGCCCAGTGGCGCAGCAGATCAGTGAGCGACACCACCAGGCCCAGACCGATCGCCGGCGGAGAGATCCAGCGCAGGGCCCAGAGCAGGGCCCGCACCTGGCGCGGATCACTGCCCGCCTGCAGCAGGTCGGTGCGGTAGCGGCCCGGCACCTGCCAGCCCAGTAACAGGGCCATCGCCAGGCCACCTGCCAGCAGGAGCACGCCGCCGAACAGAGCATCCATCCGCTCCAGCACCCCCACATCCAGGGCCGAGGGCAGGCCGAGCACGGCGATCAGCGCCACACAGAGCCACACGGCCCGGCGGCGGCTCCAGCCCAGCCGGTCCATCAGTGAACTGGCCGGCACCTCCAGCAGCGACACCGAGGAGGTGATCGCAGCGATGTAGGCCAGCGCGAAGAACAGCACCGCCACCAGCCGGCCGGCGCCCCCCAGGGAGGCCAGGCCGGTGGGCAAGGCGATGAACAGGGCACCCACCGTGCTGCCGCTCACCACATCCCCCAATCCGAAGCTGGCCACCACCGGGAAGGTCACGCAGCCGGCCATCAGGCCCACGGCCGTGTCCATGCCCACCACAGCGGCGGCCTCACCGGGGATGCCGCTGCGCCGGTCGAGATAGGCGGCGTAGGCCAGGATCGCTCCGATGCCGGTGCCGATCGAGAAGAAGGCCTGGGTGAAGGCGTTGCGGATCGTGGCTGGATCCAGCAGCTTGCCGGCGTCCCAGCGCAGCAGGAAGGTGGCGTAACCCTGGCGTGCCTCCGGCAGAGCGGCCGCCCACAGGGCCAGGGCCAGCAACAGGAGAAACAGCAGCGGCATGCCCCAGCGGCTGAGCCGCTCGATGCCGCCGCGGATCCCGGCCGCCACCACCAGGCCTGTGAGACCGAGGCTGACCAGGTGGCCGAGCAGCGCATCGCCACCGCTGCTGATCGTGGCGAAGTAGGCCTGGGCTGCGCCGATATCGGCGGGCAGGGGGCTGAGCAGGGCGTGCAGCAGGCTGCGGCCCGTCCAGCCCATCAGCACGGCGTAGTACGAGAGGATCCCCATCGCTGCGGCCAGGAACAGCCAGCCCAGGGGCTGCCAGCGGCGCCCACCGGCGGTGAACGGGGCCAGCAGGGGGGCATGGCCGGTGCTGCGGCCCAGCACCATCTCGGCCACCAGCACCGGCAGACACACCAGCAGCACGATCAGCAGATAGAGCAGCACGAAGGCCGCCCCGCCCCCCTGGGAGGCTCGGTAGGCGAAGCCCCAGAGATTGCCCAGGCCCACGGCGCTGCCCGCCGCCGCCAGCACAAAGCCCAGACCCGACCCCCAGCGCTCCGGTGGCTGGCCGCGCCCCCGTTGAGAGATGCTGCTGATCAAGGGCATGGCTGCGGCGTCAGAGATCGGCCCAGTTTCCGGCACACCGCAAGCGCAGGGGCCGGCCCGTGATCGGATGCAGCAGCCGCAGGCCGGCGGCATGGAGCTGCAGGCGGCTCACCGGTGGACCGCCTGGGCAGCAGGTGTGCGCGTAGAGCGGATCCCCCAGCACGGGATGGCCCAGCCAGGCCAGGTGCACCCGCAGCTGGTGGGAGCGGCCGGTGTGGGGCTGCAGCACCAGGGTGCACCAGCCCAAACCGCGGCTGCAGGGCCGATCAGGCCCACCCGGCCCAGGGCACCGGTGCACCTGAAGCAATCGGTCGAGGCGGCGCCAGCGGCTGAGGGCCGGCTTGCCCCCGCGGGCAAGGGGCACCACGCCGTAGCGGGGCGGCCGGGTGGCGATGCGCCCCAGCGGTTGCTCGATCCAGCCGCGCCGTGCGGCCGGCACCCCGTGCACCCGGGCCAGGTAGGTCTTGCGCACCCGCCGCTCGGCGAAGGCCGCACTCAGCCGGCGGTGGCTCTCGGCATCACGGGCCAGCAGGATCAGGCCGGAGGTGTCGCGATCAAGGCGGTGCACCAGCCTGGCCTCCGGCCAACAGCGCTGGGCGCGGCTGATCAGGGAGTCGGCCAGCTGGGGCCCCAGGCCGGGCTGGCTGAGCAAACCGGACGGTTTGGCCAGGGCCAGCAGCCAGGGATCACTCCAGAGCAGCTGTGGCTCAAAGCGGGGATCGATCGGTGGGTTGCGATCCCGGACTGGGAGGTCTTCAGCCACCCATCTCCGCCACGCCCGCCCGCTGCTGCAGCCACTCCAGCCCCACCACCAGTGCCACACCCACCGCCCCCAGCAGGAGGGCCGCCAGCAGGGCACCACCATCGGGGGGAGCCGCCAGGGCATCGCGCAGCACCACGAGCTTGCCCTTGGCGTTGGTGGTGCTCTCCAGCACGGTGCGGAACGGCCAGATCTTCCAGAGCGAGCCGGCCATCACCCCCACCAGCAGGGCCACGGTCTGGCCATGCCAGCGCTCCAGCAGCCAGCGCAGCAGCCGCACGAAGGCCGCCAGACCGATGGCGCAGCCCAGGGCAAAAGGCACCAGAGTGGCGAGATCCAGGGCCTTCACTGCCTCCATCACGTGCTGGTACTGGCCCAGCACCAGCAACAGGAACGAACCGGAGATCCCGGGCAGGATCATCGCCATGATCGCCACCGCCCCGCTCCAGAAAATGGTGAAGGGGTCGTGGGGCATGGTCACCGGCACCCGAGTGACGAACACCAGGGCGGCTGCCGCGCCCAGGGCCATCGCCACCAGGCCACTCGCGCCCCAGTGGGCGTGGCGGGCGATCAGCACGATCGAGCCCACGATCAGCCCGAAGAAGAAGGCGAACAGCCACACCGGATGGGCGTCATAGAGCCAGGTGATCGGTCTCACCAGCAGCAGCACCGAGCCGGCGATCCCGGCCAGCAGCGGCACCAGAAAACCCAGGTGCACCCGGGCCATTGCCTCGCCCCAGCGCCGCTGGGCGAGCAGGCGCAGCAGCTGGAGGTCAAAGCCTGCCACCGCCTCCAGCAGCCGGCCGTAGATGCCCATGATGAAGGCCATTGAGCCGCCGCTCACCCCGGGCACCACATCGGCGGCGCCCATGGCCAGGCCGCAGCCGAGCACGTAGGGCCAGCCGGGCGTGGGGGAGTGGCGAGGGGCGTCTGCCATGACAGGAGGCCTGTTGTTGAGGGGCATCCTGCCGGGCGGAGGCGCCCGGTGGGACACTGGTGCCCCTGCAATCTGGAGCCCCGCCGTGAAAGCCCTCTCCGTGCTCGGCTCCACAGGCTCAATCGGCACGCAGACGCTGGAGCTGGCCGAGGAGTTTCCCGATCGCTTCCGGGTTGTGGCCCTCACCGCCGGTAACAACCTCGACCTGCTGATCCAGCAGATCCAGCGCCACGCCCCCGAAGTGGTGGCGCTGGCCGATCCCGCCCGCGTCGCCGAGCTGCGCGAGCGCCTGGGCGCCCTGGAGCCCGGCGCCCGTCCGGCCCGTCTGCCTGAGCTGCTGGGCGGCAATGAAGGCCTGGAGGCCGCCGCCGCCTGGCCCAGCGCCGATCTGGTGGTCACCGGCATCGTGGGCTGCGCCGGCCTGCTGCCCACCCTGGCCGCCATCCGCGCCGGCAAGGATCTGGCCCTGGCCAACAAGGAGACCCTGATCGCCGCCGGCCCGGTGGTGCTGCCCGAGCTGGAGAAGAGCGGCTCGCGCCTGCTGCCGGCCGATTCCGAGCACTCCGCCATCTTCCAGTGCCTGCAGGGCACCCCCTACGCCGAAACGGCGCGCCTCTCCACCGGCACCCCCACGCCGGGCCTGCGCCGCATCCAGCTCACCGCCAGCGGCGGCGCCTTCCGCGACTGGGACCCCGCCGATCTGCCCAAGGCCACCGTGGCTGACGCCACCAGCCACCCCAACTGGAGCATGGGCCGCAAGATCACGGTGGATTCGGCCTCCCTGATGAACAAGGGCCTGGAGGTGATCGAGGCCCACTACCTGTTCGGCCTCGATTACGACGATATCGAGATCGTGATCCACCCCCAGTCGATCATCCACTCGATGGTGGAGCTGGCCGATTCCTCGGTGCTGGCCCAGCTCGGCTGGCCCGACATGAAACTGCCGATCCTCTACTGCCTCAGCTGGCCCGAGCGGCTCGCCACCCCCTGGCGCCGGCTCGATCTCACCGAAGTGGGGCAGCTCACCTTCCGCAAGCCCGACCCGGCCCGCTACCCCTGCATGGAGCTGGCTTACGCGGCGGGGCGTGCCGGCGGCACGATGCCGGCGGTGATGAACGCCGCCAATGAGCAGGCCGTGGCCCTCTTCCTCGACGAGCAGATCCACTTCCTGGAGATTCCCAAGCTGATCGACGGGGTGTGCGAGCGCCACAAAGCCGACCTCACGACCAATCCCTCCCTGGACGACGTGCTGGCCGTGGACGCCTGGAGCCGTGAGGCTGTGCGCGAGGCTGCAGCCCGGCTGAACGCCACGGTTCACGCCCAGGCTCCGGCGGCGCTGCCGGCCTGAGCCAGTCGCCGATGGATTCGCCACCTTCCCCCCTGCCATCCCCCCAAGCCACCGCCGCCGGGCCGATCCCGGTGAGCCATCACCTGCTCCTCTGCGCCACCCCCAGCAAGGCCCTCTGCTGCCCCGATCCCGCCATCGGCGCCGCCAGCTGGGACGCGCTCAAGCGTCTGGTGCGTGAGCTGGGGCTGGAAGACCCCGCCCGCCCCGGTGGCATCGTTCTGCGCAGCAAGGCCGATTGCCTGCGCATCTGCACGGACGGCCCCGTGCTGCTGATCTGGCCCGATGGGGTGGTTTACGGCGGCGTGACGCCGGAGCGGATCGAGCGAATCCTGCGCGAGCATCTGTTGGCAGGGTGCCCCATTCCTGGCTGGATTGTGCGTGAATACAGCCTCCGTGAAAGCTCCGAGCGACGCTCGGCACATGATGGGCCCCATGGCAGGATCCCGAAAGGGCCCAACGAGATCGGTCGATGGTGATGCTGCGTTCACTGCTGGAGATCCCTGCCAATCATCGATCTCTGTTTGGCGAATCGGAGGTCATTGCACCTGAGCCGCTGATCATTGAGGAGGGAGCAACCGTCATCCCACGCCACTTCAATATTCCCGAGAGCAAGGACTGGGCCATCCGCTTCAGCCAGGGAGTATTTAATGCCAATGGCGATCATATTGAGGCCTTGAGCGACATGCGGGGCAACCGCAAGCTCTTCTTCCCGGCTGCGCGCCTTGAAGAGGCCGTTGGCTACCAACCAGCCAATGTTAAAGGGCGCAAGTTCATGCTCTATGGAGGCACCCTCTTCGAACATTTTGGCGACATGCTTGTTGACACATGCCGTGCCTATCAACTGCTGCGTCTTTTTCGCCACAGCAAGGAACCAATCTGGTTTCATTACGCAGCACCACGATCAGCCCGCAGCTTTCGCGCCGCCACCATTGAACAATGGCTGCAATGCCTCGGACTCGCCGAGCGCTTTCGGCTGATCCGCCGGCCCATGCGAGCCAAACGACTGGTGTCATGCCCTCAGATCTACCGTGACCTGAAATTCATCAGCGAGGACTATGCGCCTGCAGCGAGAGCTGCACTGCAGCCAAAATTGCGTCGCCAACTGGCGGCGCTCGCCCCCGAGGGCAAGCGCATTGCCTACCTTTCGAGGCACAAACTAGCAAACGGAACCAGCAAGTTTATTCAGGAAGGTGAACTGGTCGAACAGCTTCGAACCATCTCAAGAGTTGACATCATCTACCCTGAGGAACTGAATTTTGAAGAGAAGCTCTCCCTATGGCGAAGCCATTCCTACATCGTCGGCTTTCCCCAGGGCTGCATGATGCTCAAGCCATTTGTCCCTTGTGAAGAACCAGGGCGAATTGCAGGCATGATCTTTCTAGTGGCGGGGCCAAAGTGCCTGCCAAGCAACTGGCTGAGCGTGGAAAAAGTCTGCCGATTCGGCGATTTTTACCTCGACTGCCACGGCCACCCCCAGCAAGACCCCGACCCCAACACCTCTGGCTTCACCCGGGCCAACTCCATCGATGTGCCCCGAATTGTGAAATCCATTCGTGAATTGGCGGCCTCGCTGTCCTAACTGTCATGGGCAGGCTCAGATCAGCAATGCCAATGGGCAGCTGTTGAGCGTGCCTTGAACCAGCCCGCCACCCAGATGTCGGCCCAGCTGGCCTTCCCCGCCTGTGCCCCCCGATCGACGGCGTGAAATCCGTTGTGGCCACCATGGCTGGGCAGGCAGAGATCGAGCCATGGCGGAGTCTTCGCCTGCAGAGTCAGAACGGAGGCAGCGGGCACCCACGGATCATCCAGGGCGTGGACCAGCAAGGTGGGCGGAAGGCAAGCACCGTTGAGCAGCGCCATCAACGGTGAAGCCTGGCGGTAGTAGTGGTCCACCGTGGGATGGCCCCAGCGCGGTGCGGTCACGACCGCATCGAACTGGCGGATCGAACGCAGCTTGCGCAACGGCACAGCGAAAGTCTGGGGCTGACGATCGGCCAGAGTCTGGCGGATCAAGCCCCGCAGCAGGACCTTCTGGTAAAGGCGGTTGCGTGGCGCGTCGATCTGCCTGGCGCAGGCATCCAGATCGAGGGGGCTGCTGACGCAGGCCAGGGCGTCGAGGCCATCCGGCTGCTCCAGCAAAGCGTTGAGCAGCACCGTTCCGCCCAGGGAGAGCCCCGCACCCAGCAGGGGCAATCCGGCCGCCCGCAGTCTCGCTGCCGCCAGCACCGGCAGCAGGTCACGGTTACAGGCCGCCGCGTAGGTGCCCGTGGCCAGTCCCCGGGCTTCGCCGGCACCGCGCAGGTTGAGGCGCCACACCCCAAAGCCCTGCTCCTGCAGGATCAGCGCCAGACGCCGCACCCCCGGCCTGCCGCTGCACCCCCCCAACCCATGCACCAACAGCACCCAGGCCCGGGGCTCAGATTTCACAGGCCGGTCTTCCAGAAGCAGCAGACTGCCACCGGTGGGGAGAGAAACGGTCCAGGGCCTGCCCCGATCGGCGGGCAGCCGGTCGGGATGCACGGTGTCACGGATGGTCTGCAGGTCCGGCCCGATCCAGGGCCAGCGCTGCCGAAAAGGCGGGGGCGGCCCATGCGGTGAGGGTTGCATGCCGGCCTTCAGCGGGCCCTCAAGCGGCGCTGCGCAGTTCGGTTACCAGAGACTGAAGCACCGCCTTGGCATCGCCGAACACCATGGCTGTCTGGGGCAACTCGAACAGGGCGTTGCGGATGCCCGCGTAACCGGCTCCCAGGGAACGCTTCACCACGAACACCTGGCGGGAGCGGTCCACCTCGAGCACGGGCATGCCGTAGAGAGGGCTGGCGGGGTCGTTCTTGGCGTCCGGATTCACCACATCATTGGCCCCCAGCACGATCACCACGTCGGTGCGCGGAAATTCGGGGTTGATGGTGTCCATCTCGGCCAGCTGCTCGTAGGGCACATCGGCCTCAGCCAGCAGCACGTTCATGTGGCCCGGCATGCGGCCGGCCACGGGGTGAATGGCGTAGCTCACCTCCGCCCCCTTGGCCTCGAGAAGCTTGGCCAGCTCGCGCAGGGCATGCTGGGCCTGGGCCACGGCCAGGCCGTAGCCAGGCACGAACACCACGCGCTCGGCCCCCTCCAGGGCGAGGGCGCATTCCTCGGCGCTGCAGCTGGTGATGCGGGTGTAGCCGGCCTCATCGCCGCCACCGCCCACGTGGCCGCCTGCCGAGGCACCCAGGGCACCGCCGAAGAGCACGTTCAGCAGCGAGCGATTCATCGCCGTGCACATCACCTGGGTGAGGATCAGGCCGGCCGCCCCCACCATGGCGCCCGCCACGATCAGCAGCGGACTGCCCACCACAAAGCCGGCCGCCGCCGCCGCCACCCCCGAGTAGCTGTTCAGCAGGGAGATCACCACGGGCATGTCAGCCCCTCCGATCGAGAGGGTGACGCCGATGCCAAGCAGGGTGGACGCGCCAACCAGGATCCAGAGGGCCTCTCCGGCCGGATTCCCGGGCAGCGCGATCGCCGCCACAAGCGCCGCCACGGCCAGGGCGATGTTGAGGCCATGGCGCACCTGTCCCTGGGTCCAGCCAGGGGTGCCGATCCACCCCTGCAGCTTGCCCATTGCCACCACGGAACCACTGAACGTGATCGCGCCTACGAACACCGACACCACGATCGAGATCGCCTCAACCAGACCACCGGGCTCCTGGAACAGGGCCACCCCCAGGGCCACGAGCAGGGACGCCATGCCTCCACAACCGTTGAACAGGGCCACCGTCTCAGGCATCGCCGTCATCGGCACGCGCTGGGCTGTGAGCAGGCCAGCCAGGCCACCGAGGGCGGTGCCGATGGCAATCCACAGCCAGGCTGCAGCGGTAAGCGGCGACTGAATCAGCAGGCCGAGCACGGCCAGGCCCATGGCCAGGGCAGCCAGGCCATTGGCGGAGCGGGCTGAGCGAACCTTGGAGAGTCCCTTGAGCCCCAGCGCCAGCAGCAGCACGGCCAGCAGATCAATCGCCCAGCCAAGGGCCACGTCAACAGTCATCAGGAGTCGTTCCGGGAAGGGGATTTGGCGGGCTTGCGGGAGAACATCGCCAGCATCCGGTCGGTGACCAGGAAACCTCCCACCACGTTGAAGAGAGCAAAAGCCAGGGACGTCGAGCCGAGCACCAGCAGGGCGGTGTTGCCATCGGCCTGAAGGATCAGGGTGAGCGAGGCGAGCACGGTGATGCCACTGATGGCATTGGCTCCGCTCATCAGCGGCGTGTGCAGGGTGGGCGGCACCTTGCCGATCAACTCGAGCCCCAGCAGGCTGCCCAGCAGCAGCACCCAGAGGGCCTGATTGAGGTCGTTCATGCCGCCACCTCCAGCACCTTCTCGGCGGCCTCGCCCAGCACGTCGGTGCGCAGGCAGTCGCCGGCATGGGTGAACAGGCAACCCTGCACGATCGGATCCTCCTGGTTCAGTCCGATTCCCTCCTCTGTGGCCGGAGGAGTATCCAGAAGGTGCTCCAGAAGGGCCGCCAGATTGCGGGCATAGAGGGCGCTGGCGTGCTGGGCCACGCTGCAGGGCAGGGCATCGGCGCCGATCAGGATCACCCCCTGGCGCTCCACCGTCTGGCCGGGGACGGTGCCCGCGCAGTTGCCCCCCTGGGCCACCGCCAGATCCACCACCACCGAGCCAGGACGCAGGTGGTCGAGCATCGCCTCGCTGATCAGGCGCGGGGCCGGCCGGCCGGGCACCTGGGCCGTGCAGATCACCATGTCGGCCAGGGCCAGCTGTTCGCAGAGCTGCTGGCGCTGGGCCTCCAGGAAGGCCTCGCTGGCCGCCTGGGCATAGCCCCCCTGCTCGGCCGGGGCGGGCACCTGCTCCGGAGGCGCCAGGAAGCGACCCCCCAGGGATTCCACCTGCTCGCGGGCCGCCGGACGCACATCACTCACCGTGACCACCGCCCCCAGCCGCCGGGCCGTGGCCACCGCCTGCAGCCCGGCCACACCGGCCCCCAGGATCAGGGCCCGGGCCGGCTGGATCGTGCCGGCCGCGGTCATCAGCATGGGCACGTAGCGGTTGAGGGCTGATGCGGCCAGCAGCACCGCCTTGTAGCCGGCGATGTTGGCCTGGGAGGAGAGCACATCCATGGTCTGGGCCCGGCTGATGCGGGGCAGCAGCTCAAGGGCCAGGGCCGAAACGCGCCGGCTGTTGAGCAGCCTGGCCAGGGGATGGGCTCCGTAGGGTGCCAGCAGACCGATCAGCACGGCGCCGCTCTGGAGCTCCTCCAGCTGCTCCTCTGCGGGGGGATGGACGCAGAGCACCGCATCCGCCTCGGCCCAGGCGCCGTGATCGGCAGGCAGCAGTTCGGCGCCCGCTTCGGCGTAGGCCTGATCGGAGAAGCCCGCAGCGGCCCCGGCGGCGGTCTCCACGCGGACCCGCAGACCACGGGCGCAGAAGCGCTGCACCGTTTCGGGACTGGCAGCCACCCGGGTTTCACCCGCACGACTCTCCCTGGGAATGAGCAACTGGGTCAACGACGGCACAGTCGTACTCAGACCATTTGGGGGCCGACCCGCCCATGGCGGCAACCTTTTCGGTTCATTTGTGGGGATGGACCCACAAACGGGCAGCCGGGAGCACCGGTGCCGCAACCAACAGCCGGCGGGGCGGCTCTGGTCAGAACAGTGGCAGCAACTCCTGCTCCAGACATCTGGCCAGCCCCCTGGCCCCACGCCGGCGCAGCTGGCGGGCCCGCAGGATGAGCGGATCGATATCGCAGTCATGCCGCCAGCAGCGACTGAGATGCCGGCGCACCCCTGCGGCGGGGTCATCCCCGCGGCCGTCGCCGCGGCGCAAGCGCACATCGTCGGGATGGGCCATGCGAAGAGGGGCCGAAAGCCCGGAATCAGGCCCGAAGTTAGGCAGGCCTGCCCCGCCGCCCATAGGCCAGATCACTCATCTGACCGGCCTGTTGCCGGGACCTGATCCCACAATGGCCTCCATGGATCCCTCGCCCGCCCCTCTTTCCTTTCAGCTCGGCGGGCGGCCCCGCTCCGGCGGGGGGGCTGCAGCTCCTGAGGAGGTGCAGCCCCGCCAGTGGCAACGCCAGTTGATCCAACTGCTGCGGGCGCGCCTGGTGCAGGAACGGCCAGGCGGCCAGGACGTGCTGATCCACGCTGGACCTGGTGCGGGCAAGACCCTGGGAGCCCTGCTGGGCTTTCGCCAGCTGCAGCGCGAAGGCCGGCTGCAGCGGTTCGTGGTGTTCTGCCACCGCACCTCGATCGGGCTGCAGTGGCACCAGGCGGCGAACCGGGTTGGGCTGAGGCTGCTCAACTGGGAGGCGGTGCGGAGCGAAAGCCCGGCCGCCGCCACTCCTGCGGCTGGGGATGGGGGCAATACGCCCTGGGATGGACTGTTGCTGAGCTACCAGTGCGCCGCCCGCCATCGACGGCTCCTTGAACACCAGGGGCTCTGGGGCACTGCCTTCAGCTGGCTGGCGATCGCCGATGAGGTGCACCATCTCGGCCTGGATCCGGAGGAACCCGAGGCCGCCGCCTGGGGCCACGCCTTCAGCAGCCTCACCGCCTCAGCCGCCCTACGCCTCGGGCTCACGGGCACGCCGTTCCGGGCCGACAACCTGGCCTTCTGCGCGGCCCGCAGGGAGCGGCTGCGGCAGGGTGCGGAGATCGTGGAGCGGATCGTGCCGGATCTCTGTGTGGAGCCGCGGCAACTGATCAGGGCCGGCGATGTGCGTCCCCTGGAATTCCGCTTCCAGGATGGTTGGGTGGACCACGGCCGCCCCGCCGCCGACGGCGAAGGCAGCGGCGACAGCGAGACCTCCCCCCTGTCGGCGGAGAACCGCGAGAGCTGGCGGGCCCGCAACCTGCGGCGGGCCATCCGCCTCGGCGACGGCAGCAGCATCGCCCTGCGGCTGCTGCTGGGGGCGCGGCGCCGGCTGGAGCAGCTGCGGCAGCAGCAGCATCCCGGTGCCGGCGGCCTGGTGATCGCCCGGGATATCGCCCACGCCGAACAGATCAGCGCCCTGCTGCGGGAGCAGGGTGACGCCGTGCATCTGGTGCATTCCCAGGATCCCGGTGCCGCCGAGCGGCTGTCCGCCTTCCGCACCGGGCAGGCCGACTGGCTGGTGAGCATCGACATGTGCGCCGAGGGGTTCGACGCGCCGCGGGTGCGGGTGGTGGCCTACCTCACCACTGTGGTGACCCGCAGCCGCTTCGTGCAGGCGATCACCCGGGCGGTGCGCATGGACGGGAACAGGGCCAGGGAGGAACCGGTCCCGCGCCTGGCGTCCTATGTGTACGCGCCGGCCGACCCCCTGCTGATCCAATACGCCCGCAGCTGGTCCTTGAGTGAGCCCTACCTGCTGAGCTGCAGGCAGGCCAGCTTGCCCGGTCCGGGACCCGGGCTGGCGGCGCTAGGAGCCCATCCCCTGCAGGCCATCGATGAGCGGGCCGGGACCTTGCTGCGGGTGCGGGGCCCGGAATTACCCCGTTTCGTCCAGCCCCCATCGGCTCGGCAGAAATCGGCACGACAGGAAAAAGAATCCGCCTGAACCCACCAATGAATCCTTCAATTATACCAGACCGAAAGAGTTGCGCTTTTGGTTAGAGCAACTGATCGTCAGCGCCATGCCTGCAATCCCGCGGCAATCGGGCGATTTGCGAACAACTGCTCCCCGGAGAAGGGCTGAACGGCGCAGATGGGCACAGAAAGTTTGCGACGTTGTGTCAACCAATACCCCAGATTCAGGCGCTCCCCGGCAGCGTGGTGCCACCAACGGGGGCAGCGGATCATGGACGCCGCAGTGAATCGCAGACTGACCGTTGCCGTGAGCTGGGCCCTGGCGCGCAGGGCCACCCTCGACGCGCTTGAGCACTATGAGGAGAGCTACGCCCTCACGGAGGAATTTCGTGAATGGCTGGTCTGCCTGGAGGATCACCCCCACCTGCTGGAGCCGAGCGTGCTGATGGTGCCCCGCAACCTTGCCGACCTGCACCCGGGCTCGGGCAGCAGCCATGGGTCGAACCCAGAAACTGACGGACTGCTGGAGATCTGAACGACGCCAGGCCCAGCGATCCATTAGCGTTAAGTCATAGTTGATCCGCCTTAGCCGTGGTTGCAGCGCCTCCCGTTCCCGAGCGTCCGGCCATTGAAAACCTAGTGATCGTGGGCTCGGGCCCCGCCGGCTACACCGCCGCCATCTATGCCGCCCGCGCCAACCTCAACCCCCTGCTGATCACCGGCTTTCAGGACGGCGGCATCCCGGGCGGCCAGCTGATGACCACCACCCACGTGGAGAACTTCCCCGGCTTCCCGGACGGGATCCTGGGTCCGGAGCTGATGGACAAGATGAAGGCCCAGGCCGAGCGCTGGGGCACCACCCTGGTGCTGGCCGACGCCACGGAGATCGATCTGTCACAGCGACCCTTCCGGATCAGCGCCGACGGTGTCACCTACCTGGCCCAGAGCGTGATCCTGGCCACCGGCGCCAGCGCCAACCGCCTCGGCCTGCCCCAGGAGGAGCGCTTCTGGAGCAGCGGCATCAGCGCCTGCGCCATCTGCGATGGCGCCACCCCCCAGTTCCGCAACCAGGCCGTGGCCGTGGTGGGCGGCGGCGACTCGGCCTGCGAAGAGGCCGTGTACCTCACCAAATACGGCGACCACGTGCACCTGATCGTGCGCTCCGGCCAGCTGCGCGCCAGCAAGGCGATGGCCGACCGGGTGCTGGCGAATCCGGCCATCACCGTGCACTGGAACCGCCAGGTGGCCGATTGCAGCGGCAGCGACTGGCTGGAGGCGATCAGCCTGCGCGACGTCGTCAGCGGCGCCACGGAGGAGCTGGCGGTGAAGGGCCTGTTCTATGCCATCGGTCACACCCCCAACACCCGTCTGGTGCGCGGGCAGCTGGACGTGGACAGCCACGGCTACCTGGTGACCAAGCCCGGCCGGCCGGAAACCAGCATCGAGGGCGTGTTCGCCGCCGGCGATGTGGCCGACGCTGAATGGCGCCAGGGCATCACCGCCGCCGGCAGCGGCTGCCAGGCCGCCCTGGCCGCCGAGCGCTGGCTGAGCCACCACAACCTGGCAGTGGAGGTGAAGCGCGAATCGGTGGAGCCCCAGGCAGTGGGCGAACCGAAGCGCACCGCCGAGAGCGACGAGGCCAACTACAGCCCCGATGCTCTCTGGCAGAAGGGGAGTTACGCCCTGCGCAAGCTCTATCACGACAGCAGCAAGCCCCTGTTGGTGGTCTACACCTCCCCCACCTGCGGCCCCTGCCACGTGCTCAAGCCCCAGCTCAAGCGCGTGCTGGAGGAGCTCGGCGGCGCTGCCCAGGGCGTGGAGATCGACCTTGAAGCCGATCAGGCGATCGCCCAGCAGGCCGGTGTCACCGGCACCCCCACCGTGCAGCTGTTCTTTAACAAAGAGCTCAAACAGCAGTTCAAGGGCGTGAAGCAGCGCAGCGAATTCAAGGCCGCGATCGAAGCGCTGCTGGGCGTGCCTGCCTAGCGGCGACGGGGGCCGCCGGGTCGGTTCCCGCCGGGACGGGGACCGGCAGCGCCGGCGTTGCGCTCCCGGTAGGTGATGCGGCCTCGGGTGAGGTCGTAGGGGCTGATCTCCACCAACACCTTGTCGCCGGCGAGCAGCTTGATGCGGAACTTGGTGAGCTTGCCGGCCGCACGGCAGAGGCACTGGTGACCGGCAGGCTGCTCCAGGGTCACCAGGTAGAACCCGTTGCCCTGTTCCTTTTCGATCACACCAGAGGTCTCAATCATGCAGGGGGCTCAAACCGGTACAAAGTGATCATTCATTCTAAGCGTCGCCCTGGCCCCGCCCCCCTCCGCCCTCCTGACAACGGCACTGGCCCAGTGGCGATAGGGTCGAGTCCCTCTGATCCTGTCCCTGATGGTGCTGCCTCCCCTGTCGATCGACCTCGGCCTGCTGCTGATCTCGATCGGCGTGGTGAACCTCTGGAAGGCACGCCAGTCCTGACCGGCATCCGCCTCTGACCACCCTCCTCTTCCACAAGCCCTACGGGGTACTGAGCCAGTTCACCCCGGAAGCGGGCAGCCGCTGGGGGTGCCTGGCCGATTACATCGACTGGCCGGGGGTGTACGCCGCCGGCCGTCTGGACGCCGATAGCGAAGGGCTGCTGCTGCTCACCGACCAGGGGCGCCTGCAGCAGCGTCTCACCGATCCGGCCTTCGGCCACTGGCGCCGCTACTGGGTGCAGGTGGAGGGCGATCTGAGCAAAGCGAATCCAGATGCAGGCGCAGCCGTCGAGCGGTTGCGATCGGGGGTGATGGTGCAGGGGAGGACCAGCCTCCCGGCCCGGGCCAGGCTCCTGGCTGGAGCCGAGGTGGAGGCCGCCGTGCTGCCTGAACGCCAACCGCCCATCCGCCAGCGGCTGCAGGTCCCCACCAGCTGGATGGAACTGGAGCTGCGGGAGGGCCGCAACCGCCAGGTGCGGCGCATGACCGCGGCCATTGGCTACCCCACCCTGCGGCTGATCCGCATGGGGATCGACCTGATGGACAACCTGCCGCCCCTCAATCTCAGGGGCCTGGAACCCGGTCGTTGGCGACCTGCGACCGCCGAGGAGGATGGGCGGCTGCGCCAGCTGCTGTGTGGGCCTGTCCCCGGCCGGGGCGGCCGGGCCGGTGGGGGGAAATCAGGCCAGGGGGGCGCCGGCGGATAAGGGGGCCTGGCCCCCTCATCCCAGGCCGTCACGCAACTCACGCACCGTCTGCAGCTGGCCGTAGTAGTAATTGGCGCGGGCCCGGCGGTCCGGGTCCTCCAGGCTGTCGAGGGCATCAAAGCCGAGGGTCTGCCAGAGCTCGTGGCCACAGGCCCGGTTGAGCTCATCGCAGGCCTCACTCTCCAGATTGGCCAGGCGACGCTGAAAGTTCTTGATCTGGGCAACCGACATCAACAGCACTCCCGGAAACGCAAGCTACGACTCATAGTACAGATGCACCAGAAGGAGTGACTCGGCTGGCTTGATTGGGCTGACCCGCTCTGGGAAGCCTGCTGCTCAGAAGGGCAGTTTCTTCTTGGCATCCTTGTCGAGGTCGGCCTCCATCTCCCGCAGGCGCTTGAGGATCGTGTCGTAATACTCCCGCAAGTAGTCCTCCAGGCTGGTGGTGTCCGCCGGATCCAGGCCGAAGGCGGCATAGCTCTCTTCCATCGGCGCATCCAGACGCCCACCGCCGCTGATCACCCGGTCGAAAGCCAGTCGCTCGGCCACATTCAGGCTGGCCTCGAAGAAGCTTGTCACCGCACGCATCAGTTGCAACAGGACCGGCGGCACCCGGAACAGACGGGCGTCCTTGCCGGTGTAGCGCTCACAGAGCTGGGTGATCTCGCCCGTGGTCCAGGCCCGGGGGCCCACCACCGGGAAGGCCCGACGCACGGTTTCCGGGCGCTCCAGGGCCGCCACCGCGAAGCGTGCCATGTCCTGGGTGTTCATGTAGGCGATCGCCGTGGGCGTGCCGCTCACCCACACCGTCTGGCTCTCCAGCACGGGGATGGCGAACTGACTGATCAGGCCCTGCATGAAGGCCACCCCGCGCAGGATCGTGTAGTCGAGGTCGGAGGCCTCCAGCCACTGCTCGGCGCAGGCCTTGATGTCCATCAGCGGCACGTCGCGGTGGCTGCTGGCCGCCAGCAGCGACACGAACACCAGCCGCTTCACCCCGGCCCGCTGGCAGGCGCTGAACAGGTTCTGCTTGCCGGTCCAGTCAATCTCGTAGGCACTGCCTGGATCGGTGGCCCGGGCTGTGGCCGCATCGATCACGGCCTCCTGGCCCTCGAGGGCGTAGTCGATGCTGTCGGGTTCGAGCAGGTCGCCGCGGGTGAGCTCGCAGCCCCACTCCTGCAGGAAGGCCGCCTTGCGCGGCGAACGCACCATGCAACGCACCTGGTGGCCGGCGTCAAGGGCCTGACGGGCGATCTGACGACCGAGGGTGCCCGTGGCGCCGACGACCAGAACCTGCATGTTCAACCCTCAAGCGCGCCTGAGCCTAGGGGTGCGCTCGCCTCCGGCGAGAGCGGGGGAGCCGGGCGGCAAGGGCTGAAGCGGCTCAGTCCTCGTCGGCGAACTTGAGCAGGAGGGCACCGCCCAGCAGGCCCACGGGAATCAGCACCCAGAACAGGGCTGCGATACCGAAGATCTCGGAGGCCATGGGCTGGGGCGGATGGAGGGCACTCCTATTTAGCAGCAGCCGCCCGGGCCATGGCCAGCAGCTCGCCCCAGGGGGCATCGCTGCGGATCTGGGCAGGCATCACACCGCTGGCCGTGGCCTGGTGTCCCCCCCGGCGCAGGGCCGCCTGCAGCCGTTCCAACCGGGGCGGGCCGCCCCCCAGACGACGGCCGATCTCGGCCAGGGGCCAGCAGCGGGCAGGCTCACCGCGGTCGGCCTGCAAGGCGGCCAGCAGGCGGGCGGCCGGCGCCGCCAGGCTGGCCGGCGACTCCTGCGCCCTGCGCCCCATGGCCTCAAGCGTGGGCGGATGCTGCAGCGGCCCGGTCCACAGGGGCCCGCTCACCGCCAGCGGCGGCGCCTGCTCCGCACCGCAGAGGCAGGCTGACCAGCCCCGCAGCCGCAGCAGCGACTGCACCTGCTGGTCGCCGCAGCCATGGCAGTGGGCCAGCAGGCCCAGCTGGCCCTCCTCGCCGGGGGCGGGGCGGCGGCGCAGACGCACGGCCGTGCGGAAGGTGCGGCCCTCACTGAAGCTGAACAGGGGCTCCACCCCGCGGCCCAGAATCCAGGCGGCCCGGGCCACTGCGCCCAACTGCAGCCGCAGGGCCAGCTCCCAGCTGGCCGGATGGGCCCGGGCCGCCGCCCCCAGCCGGCGGATCGCCGCCACCCGGTCGTGGCCCGTGGGCGAGCGGCCATCGGTGCTGGCCAGGTAGAGCACGCCCTCGAAGGCCACCGCCTCCAGGGCCAGGGGCAGCAGGGCCACCGGCGCCCCGAAGGCGTCGAGATCCACCAGCTCAAAGCGCCGCTCGCGCAGCAGACAGGCCGCCAGCAGCTTCTGGGCGGTGCAAGAGCTGAGCTGCAGGGCGCAGGCGCCCTGGCGCAGGGGGGCCAGGTTGGCGCGCAGCAGCGGCAGCCGATCGGGATCGGCGTCGTTGGCCCACACCGACTCCGCCCCCGCCTCCAGGCCATAGCGCAGGGCACGGATGCCACAGCCCGCCATCCCGTCCAGCACCCGCAGCGGCCCAGCCGCCGCCAGCTCGCGGGCCAGCAGCACGCCCAGGTCGCGGGACGGCCGCGATTCCGGGCGAAAGAAGCCGTCGCCGGGCTGCAGGCGGGCCCACCCTTCGCAATAGTGAGCGGCAGAACTGGAAGCGGGAGGAATCAGTTGCACAGCAGCCACGGCCAGCCTGGCAAGGCAAGTACCGGCTGGGGTCGCCACGGCCAGTGGATCTGGCGCGGCCAGAGCTGCCACTGGCGCCGGCTCGGCGACCCCAGCCACCCCCCCCTGCTGCTGGTGCATGGCTTCGGGGCAGCCAGCGGCCACTGGCGCCGCAATGCCGCCGTGCTGGCGGCGGCCGGCTGGTGCGTGTACGGCATCGACCTGATCGGCTTCGGGGCCTCCAGTCAGCCGGCCCTGCGGCTGGACAACCGGTTGTGGGCGCGCCAGCTGCAGGACTTCCTGGCCCAGGTGGTGGGCCAGCCGGCCGTGCTGGTGGGCCACTCCCTGGGGGGTCTGGTGGCCCTCAGCTGCGCCGTGTTCTTTCCCTGCTGGGTGCGGGCGGTGGTGGCGGCCCCCCTGCCCGATCCGACCCTGCTCAGCGACCTGAAGGGCCAGGCCCCGCGCCGGGGCCCCCTGCGCCGGCGGCTGAAGCGCTGGCTTGTGCGGCTGCTCTGCCGGCTGTTGCCCCTGGAGCTGCTGGTGCCGCTGCTGGCCCACTCCCCCCTGCTCGACCTGGGCATCCAGAGCGCCTATGCCACCCCCGTGATCGGCGATCAGGAGCTGCACAGGGTGATCGCCAGGCCGGCCCGGCGACCAGGAGCAGTGCGGGCCCTGCGGGCGATGAGCATCGCCATGGCCCTGCGGCCCCACGGCGCCACGGCACCGGCCCTGCTGCGACGGCTGCGGCGGCCGCTGCTGTTGATCTGGGGCAGTCGCGACCAGCTGGTCCCCCTGCGGGTGGCCCAGCTGGCCCTCAGCCACAGGCCCGGGCTGCCCCTGCGGGTGCTGGAGCGCTGCGGCCACTGCCCCCACGACGAGGCTGCCGAGGCCTTCAACCTCACCCTGCTGCAGTGGCTGGCTGAACTGCCCCCGGCCCAGTCCCCTTCGCTGGCCCGGTAATTTGGCTGAATTGCCCATCCAGCCCTGTCCGCAGCCATGAAGCACACCCTCTCGGTGTTGGTGGAAGACGAATCCGGGGCCCTCAGCCGCATCGCCGGCCTGTTTGCCCGGCGGGGCTTCAACATCGAGAGCCTGGCCGTGGGCCCGGCTGAGAAGAGCGGCGTGTCTCGGCTCACGATGGTGGTGGAGGGCGACGACCGCACCCTCGGCCAGATGACCAGGCAGCTCGACAAGCTGGTGAACGTGCTCGGAGTGATCGACCTCTCCACGATCCCCGCCGTGGAGCGCGAGCTGATGCTGCTCAAGGTGGCCGCCCCACCCCGCCAGCGCAGCGAGATCCTCGAACTGGTGCAGGTGTTCCGCGCCAAGGTGGTGGACGTGGCCGACGAGGCCCTGACCCTGGAGGTGGTGGGCGACCCCGGCAAGCTTGTGGCCCTGGAGCAGGTGATGGAGCCCTACGGGATCCTGGAGATCGCCCGCACCGGCCGGGTGGCCCTGGAGCGTGCCTCCGGCGTGAACACCGCCTGGCTGAAGGTCACCGCCTCAGACAAGCGGGTGCCCGCCTAGCCGGCCCCGGGATCAGGAGCCGGCTGCGGCCGCTGCGCCGCCCTTCACCAGCTTGCCGCCTTCCACCACGGTGGCTCGGATGATCCGATCGCCCTGCTCGATGCGGTCGACCACCTCCATCCCCGCGCTCACCCTTCCGAACACGGCATAGCGACCATCCAGCTCGGGCAGGGCCTGCAGGGCCACGTAGAACTGGGCGCTGGCCGAATTGGGATCGGCAGAGCGGGCCATGGCCAGGGCGCCGCGCTGGTGCACCAATGCCAGCTGGCGGCTGATCTCCGGGGCGGTGAGTTCCCGGCCGTAGGTGGGGGACTGGTCCTGCTTGAGGCGGAGCTCCAGGGGAATCAGGCGGGCCTCGCCGTTTTCGATGAAGCTGCCCTGGCCGTACTGGCTGGTGGGAGTCATCGGGTTGGCGCTGAGGGGGTCACCGCCCTGCACCACGAAGGGCGAGGGCTGGCGCACCACCCGGTGAAACGCCGTGCCGTTGTAGGCCCCCTTCTGCACCAGATCCACGAAGTTGCCGGCGGTGAGGGGGGCGGCAGCGCCGTCGAGCTGAAAGCGCACCTCCCCCTTGCTGGTCTGCATCGCCACGGTGGCGCTGCCGCTGAGACAGGGGGTACTGGCGGTGGCGCAGCCCACCGGACGCGAGGCGTTGCCCTCGGCGGCGCAGCCGGTGATCACACCGCTGGCCACCAGACAGAGGCCGCCCAGCAGGAGGGATCGCAGCCAGAGAGGTCGGCTCATACGCCCTCCAGGGGCACGCCCAGGAAGCGCGCCAACTGGGCACCGGAGAGCTCCAGATCGACCAGGGGCATGGGCTCGCCCACCCTGGTGAGCGGCAGGTCCCGCCGGCCCTGCACCTTGAGAGCCAGCCTGCGGCGCGGGTTGAGCCCGTCGCGCACCTCCACCTTCACCGCCTGGATGTCCCGCAGGGGAATCGCCACGTCGATGCGCTGGCGGAAGCCACGCCGGGAGATGGTGGCCTGACCGGCGGCCCGGTCAAAGCGGTTGCTGCCGCTGCCCACATCGATGCCGATCACCGCCCACAGGTAGGCGGAGAGCAACAGGGCAGCAACGCCATAGAGACCCATCACCAGGCCCTGGGGCACCCAGTCGAGCTCGGCGGGATGGCCCACCGGCAGCAGGTCGCGCTGCAGATAACTCGACAGGCTGGTGAGCAGAAAACCCACACCACCCAGGCTCACCATCAAGGCCACCAGCAGGTTGGAGGGCCGGCGTGAGCCGAGCACGGGCTGCTCCAGCAGGTCGTCGGACGGGGGCATCCAGCTCCTGAAAACGTGGAAGGGCCATCTTGGCGCCCGGCGCTCGCGCTGCGGGTGGCGGGGGCGGAGCAGGAGGCGCCGAGGGGCTGCGAAAACCAAGATCAGGCAAGCGATTTCAGCCCGTTGCAAAGCACCTCGCGCTGCCTGGAAACATTGTTACCATCGCCCGGTATTCCGCTCTTTCCATGACGATCGCTGCAGGACGCTTGCCGCAGCGGGGATGGTTCGACGTCCTCGATGACTGGCTCAAGCGCGACCGCTTCGTTTTTGTCGGCTGGTCCGGTCTGCTGCTGTTCCCCACCGCCTACCTG
>Ga0315900_10000638_pt1 | contig 59717 bp, 54 predicted proteins | sample LakEriMetagenome_FD_203521 | JGI IMG/M metagenome (GOLD analysis project Ga0315900, IMG submission 203521) | Freshwater fungal communities from buoy surface, Lake Erie, Ohio, United States - Buoy 12 MA114 | ecosystem: Environmental > Aquatic > Freshwater > Lake > Lake biofilm | place: USA: Lake... | reverse complement strand
TGATGTTGGTGTTGCTTTCGTGGCTGTAGTCAACACGGGTGATCAGTCGGGTACCGCCATCGCCCAGCTCCCAGGTGTGGGTCGCCGAGGTGCGCAGGTTCCAGCTCGGGATCCCGCCGACGCGCTGGCCGGTGAGGTTGCCGAGCACCGAACCCGGGAAGCTGTCGAACACCGGATCAAGGTAGGTCGCCGCGAAGGTGAACACCAGGTTGGGAACCGGCGAGATGGTGCTGTCGAATTCGAAGCCCTTGACCGACTGCTGACCGGCGTTCTGCAAGGCAAAGCCAAGGCCGGTGAAGGCAAAGCTCTGGAAACCCTTGATCTTCTGGTCGAACACCGCGAGGTTGAAGCCGAAGCCTTCCCACTGTGCCTTCATCCCAAGTTCGATGACTTCGGCATTTTCCGGCCCGGCAAAACGGGTACCGGTGGTGAGGTTCGGCGTGGCGAGACCCGCATTGATGATCGGCGAGGCCGGTGCCGCGAAGGTCGAACCGCGCGGACCCGGGGTGTAATCGCTGAGCAGCGGACGGCTGTCACGCGAGAGGTTGACCGAGCTCGCCTTGAAGCCGGTGGCGAAGCTCGCATAGACGTTCACCTCGTTGGAGACCTGATACGCGGCGCGCAGCAGGTAGGTGAACTTGTCGTCGTTGGTCCGGCCCGGCTCGACCGAGTTGGGCACGGAGGGCGACGGGGTCTGGAACTGCAGCGCCGAGAGGCCCAGCAGCGTGTTGGTCGCAGGGTTGGTCGCCGCAGCAAGCAGCGCCTGCTGGTTGGCCGCCGGCAGCGCCTGGAACTGGGCGCGGGTCCGCACCGCACCCTGGGTCGCACCGGTGATGAAGGCATCGACGAGGTTGATGTTGGCCAGCGGATCAAGCGCCTGCGTCTCGATCGCGAAGTCCTTGCGGTCGTCGGTGTAGTTGAAGCCGGCGGTGAAAACGAGGCCGTCAAGCGGCTCGAAATCCACCGTACCGAAGATCGACCACGAGGTGTTGTCGAGGCCGAAGCGCTCGCGGGTCAGGCCGGTGTTCGTGCCGCCGAGGATCGAGCCGAGCGGCAGGCCAAGGCCGCCTTCGACGTTGCGCAGCACCGCGTTGCCGACGGCGATGCGCTGGGCAGCGGTCGGGTTGGGCGGCAGCAGCGAAGCCGGAGCGGCCTGGAAGGCGGCGAAGTTGCGGAAGTCGCGGCCCACGGTCAGCGAGCTGTCCTGGGTGATCTTCTCGTCGAAGTAGTAGCCGCCGATCAGGAAGTTGAGCGGGCCGTCGAAGTCCGAGGCCAGGCGCAGTTCCTGCGTAAAGGTATCCACGCCCTGTTCGCGGCTTTCCACCGTAAGGTCGGCGCTGGTGAAGTCGACGTCCTGGCTGAAGCCGTTGCGCAGTTCGCGATAGGCGGTGATCGAGGTCAGGGTCAGGCTGCCGAAGTTCCAGTCAAGCTGGCCCGAGAAGCCGTAGTTCTTGTTGGTGTTGACCGGGACAATGTTGAGGAAGTTGTCATTGCTGAAGAAATCGGTCGGGAACTGCCCGCCAACCCCACCAATGGCAAGCGCGGTGGTCGCGCCAACCACGACGTTGCTGGTCTGGCAGCACACTTCGTCGATCTTGCCGTAGTCGGCGATCAGGCGGATCTTCACGTCGGCCGAGGGCTCGATGAGCAGGTTGCCGCGCACCGACCAGCGGTTGCGGTCATTGATCTCGGCATTGTTGAGGTTGACGATGCGGCCGAAACCGTCGCGCTTCTGGTAGGTACCGTCGACCGAGAATGCGATGTTCTCGGTAATCGGGCCGGTCACTTCACCGCGCAGGAACATCTGGTTGAAGTTGCCGTAGACCGCTTCGACCTGACCGCCGAATTCGTACTGCGGCTCCTTGGTGACGACCGAGATCACACCGGCCGAGGCGTTCTTGCCGAACAGGGTCGATTGCGGCCCGTTCAGCACTTCGACGCGCTGGATCATGTTGAGGTCGGACAGGGCAGAAGCCGAGCGCGAACGGAACACGCCGTCGATGAACACACCGACCGAAGGCTCGATCCCGAAGTTGTTATCGCCGTTGCCGAAGCCGCGGATGATGAAGGTGGTGGCCGACGAGGTCTGCAGCTGACTGACGCGCAGCGAGGGGACGACGGTCTGAAGGTCGAGCACGTCGCGGATCTGCGCGCGCTCGATCGTTTCACCGCTGGTCACCGAGACCGCGATCGGGGTTTCCTGCAGCGTCTGTTCGCGCTTGGACGCGGTGACGATGATGACATTGCTGCCCTGGGCCGCTTCAGGCTCTTCGTCCTGTGCCTGGGCGACAGCCGGCATCGCCAAAGCGAAGGCCGCAGCGCCTGCCATAAGGTTGAATCGGTACGAGCCGGCAGTGCCGGTGTGGGTCGAACGCATGGGTGCTCCTCTCCTCAAATCCCCAGATCGCGGCGCCGAAAACCCGGCACGCAGCTCCCGCTGCGCTCTCTCCCGCGAACGTAGGCCATGGTGATAAGCCAGTGCAGGACTCGCGACAAGCGCAATGCAGGGGTTTTTCCGGGGCAAATCGGCACTGTGTGGCATGGGTGCAACAGTCATTAAGCCATTGCAAACCGACATGGTCGCGGCGGCGCTTGCCCCTTTCGAGGTTGTGCGCTAGGCGCCGCGGCGATGTTGCATCGCAACAAGCAGCACGCCCGCGGCACCTTGCCGTAGCGTCGCGGCCTGTCGCCAACCCGCCACAAACCCGGCCTACCCCTGCGCGCCCGGCCGTGCGCCATGCTTATGACCTGCCCGGATCGGCTGCGCCCGGGACCAGACTGGAAAACCGAAAAAATGTCCTCATCGCTGCGAAATATCGCGATCATCGCCCACGTTGACCATGGCAAGACCACGCTGGTCGACCAGTTGTTCCGCCAGTCGGGCACCTTCCGCGAGAACCAGCGCATCGAAGAGCGCGCGATGGATTCGGGCGATCTCGAAAAGGAACGCGGGATCACCATTCTCGCCAAGTGCACCAGCGTCGAGTGGGAGCAGGACGGCGCCACCACCCGCATCAATATCGTCGACACCCCCGGCCACGCCGATTTCGGCGCCGAGGTGGAGCGCATCCTCTCGATGGTCGACGGGGTGATCCTGCTGGTCGACAGCGCCGAAGGCGCGATGCCGCAGACCAAGTTCGTCACCGGCAAGGCGCTGGCCCTCGGCCTGAAGCCGATCGTTGTCGTCAACAAGATCGACCGCCCCGATGGCCGCCCGCAGGAAGTGCTCGACGAGGTGTTCGACCTGTTCGTCAGCCTCGATGCCAATGACGAGCAGCTCGATTTCCCGGTCCTGTTCGCCTCGGGCCGCGAGGGCTATGCCAACGTAAGCCCCGATGCGCGCGGCGGCACGCTCGCCCCGCTGTTCAACAAGGTGATCGAGCACGTACCCGCCCCCGGCCTCGATCCCGATGCCAAGTTCGCCTTCCTCGCCACCCTGCTCGATCGCGACAACTTCATGGGCCGCGTGCTTACCGGCCGCGTCCAGTCGGGCACGATCAAGGTCAATGATCCGATCCACGCGATCGACATGGACGGCAAGGTGATCGAAACCGGCCGCGCCACCAAGCTGATGAGCTTCGACGGGCTCGAGCGCGTTCCGGTCGAAATCGCGCGCGCGGGCGACATCATCGCGCTTGCCGGTCTGGAAAAGGCCACCGTGGCGAACACCATCTGCGATCCGGCCGTGAGCGAGCCCATCGCCGCCCAGCCGATCGATCCGCCGACGCTGGCGATGCGCTTTTCGGTCAATGACTCGCCGCTCGCCGGGCGCGAGGGCAGCAAGGTGACCAGCCGCATGATCCGCGACCGCCTGCTGCGCGAGGCGGAAACCAATGTCGCGATCCGCGTCACCGAGAGCGAGGACAAGGACAGCTATGAAGTCGCCGGGCGCGGCGAACTCCAGCTCGGCGTGCTGATCGAAACCATGCGCCGGGAAGGCTTCGAACTCGGCATCTCGCGTCCGCGCGTGCTGTTCCGCGAGGAAGACGGCAAGCGCATGGAGCCCTACGAGACGGTCGTGATCGACGTGGATGACGAGCACTCGGGCACGGTTGTCGAGAAGATGCAGCGCCGCAAGGCCGACCTTGCCGAAATGCGTCCCTCGGGCCAGGGCAAGACCCGCATCACCTTCTCCGCCCCCTCGCGCGGGCTGATCGGCTATCACGGCGAATTCCTGTCCGACACGCGCGGCACGGGGATCATGAACCGCCTGTTCGAGAAGTACGGCCCCTACAAGGGCCCGATCGAAGGCCGCATCAACGGCGTGCTCATCTCGAACGGCGATGGCGAGGCCGTGGCCTATGCCCTCAATTCGCTGGAAGAGCGCGGCACCCTGTTCATCGGCCCGCAGATGAAGGTCTATGAAGGCATGGTGATCGGCGAGAACGCCAAGCCGGACGATCTCGAAGTGAATCCGCTGAAGGCCAAGCAGCTCACCAACATCCGCTCCTCGGGCAAGGACGACGCGATCCGCCTCACCCCTCCGCGCCGCATGAGCCTCGAACAGGCGATCGCCTATATCGACGATGACGAGATGGTCGAGGTGACCCCCCAGTCGATCCGCCTGCGCAAGGCGATCCTGTGCCCGCACGAACGCAAGAAAGCGCGGCGCAAGAAGGACGATTGAGACGCTGAGCAAGGGATAACGGGCGGCCGATAGTGGCCAAGCGCCTTCGCGCTTGTTACCCAGCCGCCCCATGAACCCCTATACGCTCGCATCGCTCGCCGCCTATTTCGTCCTGATGATCGCCATCGGGATCTATGCCTGGGCGAAGACCCGCAACACCTCCGAAGGCTATCTGCTGGCCGGGCGCGACCTGTCGCCTTCGGTCACGGCCTTGAGCGCGGGGGCCTCGGACATGTCGGGCTGGCTGCTGCTGGGCCTGCCGGGGGCGCTGTTTGCGAGCGGGCTGGTCGAGGCGTGGATCGCGATCGGCCTCACGGTCGGCGCGGCGCTGAACTGGATCATCGTCGCCCCGCGGCTGCGCGAACAGACCGAGCGGCTCGGCAATGCGCTGACCATCCCGCAATTCCTCGCCAACCGCTTCCCCGAAAGCGGCACGATGCTGCGCGTCACCTCGGCGGTGATCATCGTCGGCTTCTTCACGGTCTACACCGCCTCCGGCATGGTCGGCGGGGGCAAGCTGTTCGAGACCGCCTTTGCCGGCGCCCTGCCCGCAACCGGCCTCAGCGATTACATGCTCGGCATCCTCATCACCGCCGGAATTGTGCTGATCTACACCACGATCGGCGGGTTCCTCGCCGTCAGCCTGACCGATTTCGTGCAAGGCATGATCATGATGGTGGCGCTGGTGGTGATGCCGCTGGTGATCTTTTTCGGCAGCGACAGCGCGGTGCAGCTGTCGTCCGTGCCGCAGGAGGGCTTCCTCAGCCTCACGCAGGGCGCCACCTTTGTCGGCGTGATCAGCGCGGTGACCTGGGGTCTGGGCTATTTCGGCCAGCCGCATATCATCGTGCGCTTCATGGCGATCGACAAGGTCGAGAACGTGCCGCTCGCCGGGTGGATCTGCATGATCTGGATGGTGATTTCGCTGGCGGGCGCGGTTGTGGTGGGGCTGGCGGGGCGTGCCTATGCCGGTGCGAACGGGCTCGTGGTCGAAGACCCGGAGACGATCTTCATCCTGCTCGCCAACCTCTTGTTCCACCCGGCGGTGACCGGCTTCCTCTATGCCGCGCTGCTGGCGGCGATCATGAGCACGATTTCCTCGCAGCTGCTGGTCTCCTCCTCCTCGCTGACCGAGGATTTCTACGGCCTGTTCCTGCGCCGCAACGCCAGCGAGCGCGAGGCGGTGAATATCGGCCGCCTCTCGGTTGCGCTGGTGGCGGCCGCGGCGCTGGTGATTGCCGCTGATCCTGACAGCCAGGTGCTCGGGCTGGTGGCGAACGCATGGGCGGGCTTCGGCGCCGCCTTCGGCCCGCTGATCCTGCTCGCGCTGCTGTGGCGCGGGATGACCGGCGCGGGCGCGGTGGCAGGGCTGGTCACGGGCGCGGGCGTGGTTGCGGGCTGGATCGCGCTGGGCTGGAACAAGGCCTTCATGGGCGGCCCCGGTCTCTACGAGATCGTCCCGGGCTTTGTCGCGGCCTTCATCGCCATCGTGGTAGTGAGCCAGCTGACCCGCCCGCGCGCCGGATAGGCTTCCCGAACCCGCACGCACGGTGCATAGTCCTCTCCTCGGGGGAGGGACTTGGACATGGACAAGAGCGGCACACCGCGCATCACCGGCCTTGGCGGCGTGTTCTATGTGGTGAAGGATCCGGCGGCGACCCGCGCGTGGTATCGCGATGTACTGGGGGTGGACGGCGAATACGGCCCGCAGCTCGATTGGGCCGCCGAGCCGCGCGCCCATCCCTATTCGCTGATCAGCCACTTCGCCGATGACAGCTATATCCAGCCCGGCACCGGCGGCTTCATGATCAACTTGAGGGTCGATGATCTCGACGGCTTCGTCGCGGGGCTGAAGGCACGCGGGATCGCCGTTCTGGGCGAGGCGGACGAGGGCTATGGCAAGTTTGCCTGGCTGCTCGATCCCGACGGCGTGAAGATCGAGCTGTGGGAGCAGGTCGAGGACACCCTGCCCTGAACCCGCGGACAAACCCATAGGCCCATGGCAAGCAGCCCTTGGGCACAGATGTTTCCACCTCGTTAACCATTTCTGCGCGATAATCCTTAGCGATGACAGCAAGGGACCATCTTCGCGGATTGACCATGCTCGCCGGCGCGCTGGCGCTGGGGGCTTGCGGCTCGCTGGTGCCGGGAGGCAGCAGCGGTGCGGCACCGGGCACGGCCAGCGCTTCGTCCGGCGGTGCCGCGCGGCCTGCCACGCGCATCACCTCGGCCCCGCAGAGCTATGCAGCAAGCGCAGGGGACCGCAGCTGCCTTGCCGATCTGGGCGCCAGCGGCGCGCGGTTCGAGCCCCTGCCCGATACCTACGCCGCTCCGGGGTGCAACAAGCTCGGCACGGTGCAGCTCTCCGCGCTGGCCGGTGACCGTTCGCAATTCGGCGTGAGCAATCTTGGCCCGGTGCAATGCAGCGTCGCCAAGGCCTTCGGCGACTGGGCGCGCTTCGGCGTGGACCGCGCCGCGCGCCAGATCCTCGGCAGCCCGATCGCGAAGATCGAGACGATGGGTTCCTATTCCTGCCGCAATGTCGCGGGCAGCGAGCGGAGGTCCGCCCATGCGCGGGCCGAGGCGATCGATGTCTCCGCCTTCGTGCTGGCCGATGGCCGGCGCATCGTGCTCAAGCGGGATTGGCAGGGCGGCGATGCAGCCACCCGCGAATTCCTGCGGGTGGTGCACAAGAGCGCCTGCAAGCGCTTCGGCACCGTGCTCGGCCCGCAATACAATGCCGCGCACGAGGACCATTTCCACCTCGAAGGCAGCGGCGGCGCAACCTTCTGCCGCTGAGGCCCGGGATGCCGCCGGGGATGCGACACCGCGCCCCTTCCCTCATCGCTCTATCCCTGATCGTTCCAGTGGCCTGCCGGCATGGCTTAGGGGGCGAGCCATGGCCGGCAGGCGCTGGTTTGGCCCGGCGCAAGGAGCGGCAGAGCGTGGGACAGCTGCCGCACCCCTATTCGCGCTAGGCCCGCAGTTTCGGTTCGAGCTTCGCTTCCAGCCGCAGCCGCACGGCTTCTGCCGCGCGGCGTGCGCCCAGTTTGTTCATCATGTTGGCGCGGTGGATTTCCACCGTGCGCGGACTGATATCGAGTTCGCGCGCGATCGCCTTGTTGCTGCTGCCCTCGGCCAGCCAGTCGAGCACTTCGCGCTCGCGGGTCGAGAGGGTGGAGATCCGGTCCCGCGCTTCGATCATGCGGCGGCGGGCAGCGCCGAATTGTTCGGCTTCCTTGCCGATACGGGTGAGACACCGGGTGAACCGCTCCGGATCGAGCGGCAGGGCGAGATAATCGAGCGCGCCGGCCTTGATCGCATCGACAATGCGGCCCGGGCGCGGCTGCACATCGACCGCGATCAGCGGCAGCCAGATGCCCAGCCGGCTCAACCGCTCAAGGATCATGCCGACGCCGCCTTCCTCGGCCGTGTCCCGCGCGATGATGATGCCTTCGCGCGGCGGGTGAACGGACAGCTCCGACAGATCGCCGTAGACCTCGCAATGATGGCCCAGGGCAAAACCCACACGCGCCAGTTCGGCGCGCTGGCGGCTGCAGGAATCGATGAAGTGGAGGGATGCTTTGCGTGTCATGCGATGATGACTGCGCCAGCTACTTAAGCATTACACGCAGGGTCGCCGCCAATCCGGAGGATTTACCATAACCGGACGCATTCAAAATACTGATTCAAATGAAAAATACCGCTCCGAAACGAACCTTGATGTGGTTACGCAATCAGACTTAAGCACCAAACCGGTATGGCGGCAGCGAATGGAACGCCGATCGCAGCGCATCCCCCCAGCCTGACGAGATCGTGGTGAAATAGGGATCGTCCGCCGTCACCCGGTGTTCGTGGCTCGGCCCGAAGGCATCCCTGCCGATCACCAGCAGATCGAGCGGCAGGCCGACCGAGAGATTGGCCTTGAGCGTCGAATCGAAGCTCACCATCATCAGCTTGACCGCATCCTCGAAGCTCATGTTCCGGTCATAGCCGCGGATCAGGATCGGGCGGCCATACTTGGTCTCGCCGATCTGGAAAAAGGGCGTGTCCCAGCTGGCCTCGATGAAATTGCCTTCGGGATAGATCATGAAGAGGCGCGGCTGCATGCCGGCAATCTGCCCGGCAAGGATCATGGTGGCGGTGAAGCGGCCTTTGCCGTTGTCGCCGTTCTCGGTCTGAGCGGTCTCGATGGTGGTGCGCAGCAGCCGGCCGATCTCGGTGGCGACCTGGAACATGGTCGGGCCCTTGAGCAGGGTGTTCTCGCGCTCGGAAGGGGCCTTGGTGCGCTCCTCCAGCTGGCTGATCACCGCCTGCGTCGTCGCCAGATTGCCCGCGGTCATCACCGCGATCATGCGCTCGCCGGGCACGCTCCAGTGGAACAGTTTGCGGAAGGTGGAGATATTGTCGACGCCCGAATTGGTGCGGGTGTCGCTCATCAGGACGAGCCCCTTGTCGAGCACCATGCCAACGCAATAGGTCATGCCAGTTCCTTGTCCCCCGCCCAATGCCGCAAAGGCGCCTGCCCTAGCCCAAAGCCGGGCCGAGGCAAAGCGTGCTACTGCCCGGTCTGGCTCTGGCTCTGGCTCTGGCTGGCCAGCGCATGGGGGGCGACCGCGACATCGACCCGCAGCACTTCCTCCATCCCGCCAAAGCTGATGCCGGTGACAGGCGCGGCATCGCGATAATCGCTCCCCGTCGCCACGCGCACATAGCGCGGATCGGGGCTGATGCCGTTGGAGACATCGAAGCCGACCCAGCCCAGCCCTTCGACATGGGCTTCGGCCCAGGCGTGGGTGGCTTCCTGCTCGATCCGGTCGTCCATCATCAGATAGCCGCTGACATAGCGTGCCGGAATGCCGCTCGCCCGCGCCGCGCCGATGAAGATATGGGCATGGTCCTGACACACGCCGTAGCCGTGCTGGACCGCTTCCTCGGCGGTGGTGGCGGCGTGGGTGCGGCCGGTTTCATAGGCGATGCGCTCGCGGATCAGGCCCGACAGTGCATGGAGGAAATCGAGCCGCGCCTCGCCCGCCGGTGCCGGAACCTCGCGCAGCAAGGCGCGCAGCCGCGCGCCGGGGCGGGTCAGCGGGGTCTGGCGCAGGAAGCTCCACAAGGGCAGGTGGCCCGAATGACGGCCGATCACCCCGGCATTGTCCTCGGTCTCGACCACGCCTTCGCAGGTCACCGTCACCTCGCGCGCGCCGGAGTTCACACCCACCAGCGTGACATGGTTGAAGTGCTGATCGTCATATTCCAGCTCGCGATGCGCATTCTCGAAGCGCATCTGCCATTCGACGATGCGCTGGCCCTGGGTTTCCTTGGGCGTCAGCCGCAGCCGCTGGAGCCCATGCATCACCGGCCCGGAAAAGGCGTAATGGGTGGTGTGCCGGATCGAAAGTCGCATCGTGCTCATTGCGGCGGCCTCATGCGTGGAACCGGTAATCATTGGCGATCGCCTGAGCGAGCGCGCCGTTGCGGGCGAGGAAATCGACGAGGAATTCGTGCAGCCCCGCATCGAAGATCTGGTCCACCGTCAGCTGCGTCATGGCGCTGTCGGCATCGTGCATCAGCGCATTGCAGCGCCCCTCGGCCCCGTGCATCCGGGCAAGCGCGGCGATATTCTCGCGCAGCGCCTTGCGGCAGAAGGCAAGGCTGCGCGGGAAGCGGTCATCGAGCACCAGGAACTCGACGATCCCGCGCGCCTCGATCTGTCCGGCGTTGAGCCAGGAATAAACCCGCGCCCCCGCGACCGAGCGCAGCACCTGTTCCCACTGTCCGGTATCGAGGCTCGATCCGACATAGGAAAGCGAGGGGAGCAGCAGGAAATACTTCATGTCGAGGATGCGCGCGGTGCTGTCGGCGCGTTCGATGAAGGTGCCCGCGCGGCTGAAGTGATAGCCCTCGTCGCGCAGCATCGATCCGTCAAAGGCGCCGTGCACCTGCGTGCCCGCCTGCCGGATCGCCACCAGCACCTCGCCCACCATGGTCGGGCCGACGGGCCGCGCGAGCAGCTTGTCGAGCTTCATCCAGTTGGCGTTGACCGCTTCCCACACGTCGGAGGAGATGTTGATGCGGGCCATGCGCGCATTGCTGCGCACCGCGCCCATCATCGCGCGGACATTGCCGGGGTTCGACGGCCCGCGCAGCACGAAGTTCCACACCGACACCCCGTCATAGCCGTCATGCGCTGCCTGATAGGCTTGCGTCAGCCCGAGTGTCGCGATCACCGAGCGCCATTCGGCCTCGGCCGTCACCACATCGCGGGTCAGCGCCATGCGCAGCGCCGCTTCGAGCAGGCGCGCGGTGTTTTCCGCCCGCTCGAGATAGCGGAACATCCAGAACAGGCCGTTGGCGGTGCGTCCTAACATGTCAGTCCTTCAGCACCCAGGTATCCTTGGTGCCGCCTCCCTGCGAGGAGTTGACCACCAGCGACCCCTTCTTGAGCGCAACGCGGGTGAGCCCGCCCGGCGTGATGTCGATGCCTTCGGGGCTGACCAGCACGAAGGGCCTGAGGTCGACATGGCGCGGGGCAAGGCCGGCGCGGGTGTAGATCGGGCAGGTCGAAAGCGAGAGCGTGGGCTGGGCGATGTAATTGTCGGGCTTGGCGACGAGCTTCTCGCGGAAGGCGGCAATCTCGCGCTTGGACGAGGTCGGCCCGATCAGCATGCCGTAGCCGCCCGATCCGTGCACTTCCTTGACCACCAGTTCGGCGAGATTGTCGAGCACATAGGCGAGGCTGTCCTTGTCGGCGCAGCGCCAGGTCTGGACATTGGGCAGGAGCGGCTTCTCGCCGGTGTAGAACTCGACGATCTCGGGCATGAAGGAATAGATCGCCTTGTCGTCCGAAATGCCGGTGCCCGGCGCATTGGCGATGGTGATCCCGCCCGAACGATAGACGTCCATGATCCCCGGCACGCCGAGCACAGAGGTGGGATTGAAGGTCAGCGGATCGAGGAATTCGTCATCGACCCGGCGATAGAGCACGTCGATCGGCTTGTAGCCGCGGGTCGTGCGCATCTGCACCCGTCCGTCGACCACGCGCAGATCGCTGCCCTCGACCAGCTCTGCCCCCATCTGGTCGGCAAGGAAGGCGTGTTCGTAATAGGCCGAGTTGTAGATGCCCGGGGTGAGCACCGCGACCGTCGGCTTGCCACCGGTGAAGGCGGGCGGGACGCATGCGGCAAGGCTGCGGGCGAGACGGCGCGGATAGTTCGAGACAGTCTCCACCGCGATCCAGCTGAACAGATCGGGGAACATCGCCATCATCGTCTCGCGGTTCTCCAGCATGTAGGAGACGCCTGAGGGCGTGCGGGCATTGTCTTCGAGCACGTAGAACTCGTCCGGCCCGGTGCGCACCAGATCGATGCCGACGATATGGGTGTAGATCCCGCCCGGCGGGGTGAAGCCGACCATGTTGGCCAGCCACGCATCATTGCCGTGCAGCAGCCGTTCGGGCAGGCGCCCGGCGCGCACGATTTCCTGCCGGTGATAGAGATCATAAAGGAAGGAATTGAGCGCGCGCACGCGCTGCTCGATGCCCTTCGAAAGCTTGCGCCATTCCGACGCGGTGATGATCCGCGGCACCATGTCGAAGGGGATCAGGCGCTCTTCCGCCTCGTTCTCGCCATAGACGTTGAAGGTGATGCCGGTGCGGCGGAAGGTATCGTCCGCCTCGCGATCCTTGCGCTTCAGGAATTCGCCCGGCTGCTCGTCGAACCAGCGGCCATATTCGGCATAGGCAGGCCGGGTCTGCCCGCCCGCATCGAACATCTCGTCAAAATTGCTGCCGCCCGCGCTCATCGACCCCCACATGCCCTTTGGTGCAATGCAACAATGTAACCGCGCTTTTGCAAAAGGAAAGCGGTCTTGGCGGGAGGCGCGCTCAGCGGGTGGTTTCGAGCTCTTGGAGCAGGGTCGCGATCACCTTGGGATCGTAGGTGAAGCCGATATGGGTGCAGCGCAAGGCGATGGCGCGATCGCGCTCGCCCGGACGGCCGGCGGCGCAGCGCGGGGCGATCACGCCGTCATTGGCGCTCCACAAGGCCACGGTCTCGGCCGGCGGCTTGGCGGCGAGATCGGCGGCGATCGGTGGGGCATCGACCGAATGGCCGGTGATGAACTGGTAGGCGCGCCAGACATTATTGGCCCGCGGCGAGCCACTGAAGGGCGAACCCATGGTGATGACCTTGGCGACCGCATCAGGATTGCGCTTGGCCAGTTCGCGCGCGAACAATCCGCCAAGGCTCCAGCCGAGCAGCACCACCGGCCGCCCGTGGCGCGCATGGAGGCTGGCCAGCCGGGCTTCGAGCGCCTCGAAACGCTCCTCGTCCGGGCCCCAGTTGAACCCGAGACCCCAGCGCTTGGTGCGGTGACCGGCGGCTTCGAGCGCCTGCGCCAGATAGCGCATCCGCACCGGATGTGTGGCAAAGCCGGGGAGGATCATCACCATCTGCGGATTGGCGGTCTGCGGAATATCGAGCTTGCGGCGCGGACGGCGCCAGGGTTCGAGCATCGCCTGCGCCTCGCCCAGCATGCGGGCGAGCGCCGGCTTTCCGGCCTCGTATTCCTCGGGACAATCCTCGCGCGCCAGCGCCACGCGGCGGGCAAAGGCGCTCGTCTCATAGGCCTGACGCGCCTGCGCCCCGGCTGCGATCAGCGGAGCAGGCAGGCGGGGCCGTTCGGGGATGAGGCTGTGCTGGACCATGGCTCCCCACAAGCCACACTCCGTATGAATATTCAATGAAGTGTAACGCGCGTAACAAATCCGACACAATTGCGGGAGCGGATCACTTTTGCGCAGATCCCTTCGCCGGACAGTCGCCCAGCCTTTCGTGCTTGGCCGCAAAGCTCATAGTGCCGCCCTTGGTGTCGGGCGTGTCGAGCGCCATGGTGGCGGTGAAATCGGACGAGGTCGCCGTGACCGTGCCGTTCATCGTCATGCGCGCATCGCCCTGCGAACTCTTGCACACCATCACCGCATCCATCTTGCCATCGGCCAGATTGAAGCTCTCGTAAGCGCATTCGCCGTTCTGGCCGCGCTTCATCATCTCCTCGAAGCCCTTGTCGACATCGACCTGCGTCAGACAATATTCGTTGGTGGTGGTCAGCCCCGCGCCGTGGCCCTTCATTTCGGGCGGCAGGCCGGGGATGTCGATCCCGGTCATGGTGATGACGGCCTTGTATTGTCCCGGCTCGGGCTTCAGCCCCTCGGCCTCCGCCTTCTTCGCCGCTTCCTTGAGGGTGACCTCGCCGTTCCCGTCGGCATCGGCATTCCCGCCGCCCGAACAGCCCGCCAGCAAAGCCGCGCCTGCTGCTGCCATGATGATCCGCTTCATGCCTGTCTCTCCAACTGCCACGCCCGCTATCGGCTACGCAGCATCATAGCGCAAAGATGCGCGGCTGCGCAGCCGCCTTGCACGTCCCCGCTTTGTTCCCCATAGAAGCGCCATGGCCGAACTCGTGATCCGCCGCGGACTGGACGAGCCCGAAACGGGCGCCGATTTCACCCCGCACCGCCCCCAGCGGCCCGACAAGTCGATGGGCGGAATCCCGTTCAAGCTGGTGTCGGACTACGAACCGGCGGGCGACCAGCCGACCGCGATTGCCGAACTCACCACAAGCGCGCTGGCGGGCGAGAAGACGCAGGTGCTGCTCGGCGTCACCGGCTCGGGCAAGACCTTCACCATGGCCAAGGTGATCGAGACGCTCCAGCGTCCGGCACTGATCCTTGCCCCCAACAAGATCCTCGCCGCGCAGCTTTACGGGGAGTTCAAGAGCTTCTTCCCCGAAAACGCGGTCGAATACTTCGTCTCCTACTACGACTACTACCAGCCCGAAGCCTACGTGCCGCGCTCGGACACTTACATCGAGAAAGAATCGAGCGTGAACGAGGCGATCGACCGGATGCGCCACTCGGCCACCCGCGCGCTGCTCGAACGCGACGACGTGATCATCGTCGCCTCGGTCTCATGCCTCTACGGGATCGGCTCGGTCGAAACCTATTCGGCGATGATCTTCGACATCAAGGTGGGGGAAAGCGTCGACCAGCGCGAACTGATCCGCAAGCTCGTCGCGCTGCAATACAAGCGCAATGATGCAGCCTTCACGCGCGGCAACTTCAGGGTGCGCGGCGACAGCCTCGAAATCTTCCCCTCGCACTACGAGGACATGGCCTGGCGGGTGAGCTTCTTCGGCGACGAGATCGAGGCGATCAGCGAATTCGATCCGCTCACCGGCACCAAAGGGGCGGCGCTGGAAAAGGTGCGGGTCTACGCCAATTCGCACTACGTCACGCCCGGGCCGACGATGAAGCAGGCCGCCGCCGCGATCAAATTCGAGCTGGAGGAACGGCTCAAGGAGCTGGAGGCGGAAGGCAAGCTGCTCGAACGCCAGCGGCTGGAACAGCGCACCAATTTCGATCTCGAAATGATCGCGGCCACTGGCAGCTGCGCAGGGATCGAGAATTACAGCCGCTTTCTCACCGGCCGCCTGCCGGGCGAGCCGCCGCCGACCCTGTTCGAATACCTGCCCGAAAACGCGCTGCTCTTCGTCGATGAAAGCCACCAGACCGTGCCGCAGATCGGCGCGATGGCGCGGGGGGACCATCGCCGCAAGCTGACGCTGGCCGAGTACGGCTTCCGCCTGCCGTCGTGCATCGACAACCGCCCCTTGCGGTTCAACGAATGGGACGCGATGCGCCCGCAGACCTTTGCCGTCAGCGCCACCCCCGGCGGCTGGGAGATGGAGCAGACCGGCGGCGTCTTTGCCGAACAGGTGATCCGCCCCACGGGCCTGATCGACCCGCCGGTCGAGATCCGTCCGGTCGAGGATCAGGTGCAGGACTGCATCACCGAGTGCAAGGCGACGGCGGCCAAGGGCTACCGCACGCTAGTCACCACGCTCACCAAGCGCATGGCCGAAGACCTCACCGAATTCATGCACGAGGCCGGGGTGCGGGTGCGCTACATGCACTCCGACGTCGAGACGCTCGAACGCATCGAGCTGATCCGCGACCTCAGGCTCGGCGTTTACGACGTGCTGGTCGGCATCAACCTGCTGCGCGAAGGCCTCGACATTCCCGAATGCGGGCTGGTGACCATTCTCGACGCCGACAAGGAAGGCTTCCTGCGCTCGGAAACCTCGCTGATCCAGACCATCGGCCGCGCCGCGCGCAACGTGGATGGCCGCGTGATCCTCTATGCCGATCGCATCACCGGCTCCATGGAGCGCGCGCTCGCAGAAACCGATCGCAGGCGGGCCAAGCAGCAGGCCTTCAACGAGGAACACGGCATCACGCCGCAGACCATCAAGCGCAACATCCACGACATCGTCGCGCACACCGCCTCGCAGGATTCTGTGGTGATCGATACCGGCGACGAGGAACACAACAACCTCGTCGGCCACAACCTCAGAAGCTACATCGAGGACCTCGAAAAGCGCATGCGCGATGCGGCGGCGAACCTTGAATTCGAAGAAGCCGGAAGGCTGCGCGATGAAATCCGCCGCCTGGAGGCGGACGAGCTGGGGATTCCGGATGGGGAGAAGCGCGCGCCGCTGGTGGGGCGCTCGAATGAAGGCAAGCCGGGGACGAGGAAGACCCGCTTTGGCAAGACACGCTACAAGCGGATGGGTGGAAAGCCGTGAGCGGTGCTTGAACAGCGCCTTTAACCCTGTCACTCCCCTCGGCCCATGAACAGCCGATTCATTGCTGCGGTGGCCGCTGTCAGCCTCACCGCCCTTGCCCTTCCGCTTGCCGCGCAGGATGCCGCGCCCAAAGCGGAAGGCTCCGCCAAGCCTGCCGCCCCTGCCCCCGCAGCGCAGCTGCGCACGCGCGAGATGGCGGGCACCTTTGGCGGGCAGCGCATCGCCTATCGCGCGACCATCGCCGACACGATCCTCGCCTCGGACGAGGGCAAGCCCGAAGCGGTGATCGTCACCACCTCCTATGTGAAGACCCCCGCCGATCCCTCGCGCCCGGTGTTCTTCATCTACAACGGCGGGCCGGGTTCGGGCTCGGTATGGCTCCAGATAGGCGCCTTCGGGCCCAAGCGCGTGGCGATCCCTTCGGACGCCAAGGATGACGGCGCGCCGCCCTATCCGCTGCTCGACAATCCCGACAGCCTGCTCGACGTTGCCGATCTCGTGTTCATCGATCCGCCCGGCACGGGTTTCAGCCACCTCACCCCCGGCACCGATCCCAAGAAATATTACGGCCTCAGGCAGGATGGCCGCGCCGTCGCGCAGGTCATCCGCCGCTGGATCAACGACAATGGCCGCTGGAACAGCCCCAAATATCTCGGCGGCGAAAGCTACGGCACCAGCCGCACCGCGATGGTGGTCGATGAGCTCGAAGGCTCGACCTACAACGACGTCGGATTGAACGGCCTGATCCTGATCTCGACCATCCTCGATTTCGCCGGCCGCGAGCCGACGCCGGGCAACGAGCTTGCCTATATCGTCACCCTGCCCAACATGGCGGCGGCGGCGTGGTATCACGGCAAGGTGCAGGCGCCCTCGGTGGAAGCCATCGTCGCCGAAGCGCGCAAATTCGCGATCGGGCCTTTCGCCAGCGCGCTGCTCAAGGGCGAGGAATTGCCGGCGGACGAGCGCGCAGCCGTGCGCAAGGAACTTGCCCGCCTCACCGGCCTCAGCGAAACCTATCTCGAACAGGCCGACCTGCGCGTCACCGACCAGCGTTTCTACAAGGAGCTGCTGCGCGACCGGGGTCAGACCATCGGGCGGCTCGATGCGCGCTACACCGGCACGGATTACGACAATGCGGGCGAAACCCCCGATGATGATCCCAGCTTCTACGGGATCGACGCGGGCTATACCGCCGCGATCAATGCCTGGGCGCGCGAGACGTTGGGCTACACCACGGACCGCGAATACCAGTCGATCGGGCGCGAGCCGGGGCGCTATTGGGACTGGTCGCTCGGCGGCGGCGGGCGCGGGGCCTATCTCAACATCGCGCCGCTGATCGGGCAGGCGATGCGCCAGAACCGGCAGCTGCGACTGTTCAACGCGCAAGGATACTACGATTTCGCCACGCCCTTTTTCGGCGCGGAATATTCGCTGAAGCGCAGCGGCATCCCGCAGGATCGCATCACCTTCAAATATTATGACGCGGGCCACATGATGTATGTGCGCGACGAGGACCGGGCGAAGCTCTCCGCCGATATCCGCGCTTTCATCAAGGCGCGCTGATGCGGAGCCTGCGCCTTGCCTTGTCGGGAGTGGCGGGAGCCGCAGCTTTGGCGCTGCCCGCCTGCAAGCCGCCGCCGACCGATGCCGCCATGGCGCGCGCGGCCAATGTGCCTGCGAGCCTCGGCCCGTCCGAGCCGATTGCCTCGCCGCTGGTCGAAGGCGCGATCTGGGCGGCGAGCAAGCCTGCCGGTCGGCTGGTCTATGGCATTCCCGGCCAGCCGGTGCTGGTTTCGCTGCAATGCCTTGCCCCCGGCACGCCCGATGCACGGTTGAGGATCACTCGCCATGCCCCGGCTGATCGCGACGCGGGCGCGCTGCTGGCGGTGATCGGCAACCGCTATATCGGGCGCTTTCCGGTCGATGCCACCAAGGTCGGCGCGCGTCACATGTGGCAGGGCGAGGCCCCCGCGATTGCGCAGGGCTGGAACGCACTGATCGGTCCGCTGGAGACGACGGTGACCGTGCCCGGTGCGGGCCTCGTGCGCCTCAATCCGAGCCCGCTGCCGGGCGATCTCGTCAAGGCGTGCCGCGCGCCTGCTGCTCCAGCAATTCCGGCGTAAGCACCTGCGGCAATTGCTCAGGCGCTGAGGCTCCGGGCGCATACCACAGATAGAGCGGCACGCCCGCCGCGCCCTGCTCGGTCAGGAAGGCGGTGATCGCCGGATCGCGCACCGTCCAGTCGCCCACCATCGTCACCACGCCCGCCTGCTCGAAGGCATCGCGCACGCTCTCGCGCTCGATCGCGGCGGCCTCGTTGACCTTGCAGGTCACGCACCAGTCGGCGGTGAACCACACGAACACCGGCTTGCCCGAGGCGCGCGCCTTGGCGAGGCTCTCGCGGCTGAAGTCTGCGGGCGCGTGGATGCTTGCCTTCGCCCCGCCCGCCTTGGCCTCGTAGACCGAGGGCAGTGCAATCAGCGCAAAGACGAGGAAGGGCGCAGCGACAAGGCCGAAGGCGGGCCAGGCCATCTTGCCGGCCTTCTGCAAGCGCCCGGTGACGAACAGCGCAATCAGCACGCCCGCGACAAGGATCACTGCGATGAGGCCAAAGCCCTTGCCGCCCAGTTGCGCCGTGAGCCACACCAGCGCCAGCGCGGTCAGCCCCATCGGGATTGCCATGAGGCGGCGGAACCGCTCCATCCACGCGCCGGGCCTCGGCAGCATCCGCCGCAAGGGCGGCACGAAGCCGAGCAAGAGGAAAGGCAGCGCCAGCCCCAGTCCCAGCAGCGCGAACAGCAGCAACGCCTGCACCGTCGGCAGCAGCAGCGCCGCGCCGAGTGCTGCCGCCATGAACGGCCCGGTGCACGGCGTCGCCACGAAGGCGGCCAGAAGCCCCGTGGCAAAGGCCCCGCTGCGCTCACCCCCCAGATTGACCGAGATCGAAGGCAGCTCGAACACCCCGCCGAAATTCGCGGTGATCACGGCGGCCAGCACCAGCAGGGCGACGACCACGCCCGGCTCCTGCAACTGGAACGCCCAGCCGACCTGCTCTCCGGCAGCGCGCAGGGCGAGCATCACCGCGCCCAGCGCCACGCAGGCGAGCACCACGCCCGCAGTATAGGTGAGGCCCTCCGCGCGCGCCCTGGCCTCGCTCTCGCCCGCGCGGGCAAGGCTCAGCGCCTTCAAACTGAGGATCGGGAAGACGCAGGGCATGATGTTGAGCAAGAGCCCGCCCGCCAGCGCGCCCAGCACCAGTGTCCAGAGCGGCGGGATCGGCGCTGCGGCAGGCCCGGCGATCAGCTCGCCGCCGCTCGGCACCGCGCCGGGCGCCGCGACAAAGCGCACCCCTGCCCCGTCACCGAAAGCGAGGATGCCGCTGACCTGGTCAAGCGGAACAAAGGGCGGCGCCTCGATCCCGTCGGGCAGCGGCGGGAGCTGCTTGAGAGGGATTTCGACCATCAGCATGTCGCCTTTGCGCCGCATCACCTGCGCAGCGGCAAAATCGGCATTGGCGAAGGGGGTGATGCGTGTCTGGCCGATAAACAGATGCGGGTCCGACAGCCCGACACTCGCGGGCAGCGGAATGGCGATGCGCAGGGTCTGGCCCGCTATCGCAAAGCTGCCCCTGGCATCGATCAGCGGCGCAATCTCGGCCCGCCAGCGCGCGAAATCGCCGCCGGGGCGCGAGGTCAGCACCGCATCCTGCGGCACGCAGATTTTATCGGTGCAGGCGAGATATTCGATCATGCCGGTGATCGCGCCCGCCGTCTTCACATCGGCTCCGGCAGGCAGCGTGACCGGCACGAGGACGGCATATTGCCCTTCGTAGATGTGGTTCATCAGCCCGCTGATCACCAGCCGCCGGGGCACCGGGTAGAGCGGATCGCCCGCCGTCCAGCCCTTGGGCAGATCAAGGCTCAGCCGCATCCCCTGCCCCGCATCGCCGGGGTTCGACCAATAGCCGTGCCACTCGGGCGATTTGGGCGTGAAGCGCAAGCCCAGCATTGCCGTGCCCGTGGGCGCGGCGGGATCGATGAAGAGTTCGACCGCGATGTTGTCATCGCCATAGAGCGCCTTGCGCCCGCTGTCTTTGGCCGGCTCCTGCGCCAAGGCAGGCATGGCCAGCGCCAGACTTGCGAGGAGCGCAAGGCCCCATGCAAGCAATTGACGGATCGGAGCTGTGAAGTTTCTTGCGCGGGACACGGGCTACCCTCTAGGCTCAGGCCGCAATCTTCGCAATCGGAGCCGACACGGTGACACAGCCCTCACACGAAACCCGCGATCTGGTGATCCTCGGCGGAGGGCTGGTGGGCATGACCCTCGCGCTCGCGGCGGCGAAGAAGGGTCTCTCCAGCCACGTGATCGACCGCGCCGATCCGGCCGAGCTCACCGCCGAAGGCTTCGATGACCGCGCCACCGCGATCTCGACCGCCAGCTGGCACCTGTTCGAGAATATCGGCATTGCCGAGGGGCTGGAGCAGTTCGCCTGCGATATCGCCGCGATTGCGGTGACCGATCAGCAGAAGCCCGGGCGGCTCGATTTCGTCCCCGGCGAGGGCGGCGGCACGCTCGGCCGGATGTTCCCCAACCGCCGCCTGCGCCTCGCGCTGTTCGAGGCGGCGGCGAAGGAACCGCTGATCGAATGGACGTCGCTCGCCACAGTCGTCGAGCGCCAGCGCAGCGAATATGGCGTTGCCGCGGTGCTTTCGGACGGGCGCAAGTTCAAGGGCCGGTTGATGATCGCCGCCGAGGGCCGCCAGTCGCCGACCCGCGATGCGGCAGGGATCACCATCGCCAAGTGGGATTACAAGCACCGCGCGATCATCGCCGGGCTGACCCACGAAAAGCCGCATGGCAATGTCGCCTGGGAAATCTTCTACCCCGCCGGCCCCTTTGCGCTGCTGCCCTTGAACGATGATGCCGACGGCACCCACCGCTCCTCGCTGGTATGGACCGTCTCGGAAAGCGATGCGGCAGGTGTCACCAAGCTGGGCGACCGCGCCTTCCTCGCCGAGATCGAAAAGCGCATGGGCGGGGTGCTGGGCAAGGTGACCTCGGTGGGCCACCGCTCCAGCTATCCGCTGGGCTTCCACCACACGGCGAAGATCACCGCCGAGCGCCTCGCCCTGATCGGCGATAGCGCGCATGGCATCCACCCGATTGCCGGACAGGGGCTGAACCTTGGCCTCAGGGATGTGGGCGCGCTGGTCGAAGTGCTGGCCGAGGGCGCGCGGCTGGGGCTCGATCCGGGCGATCCGGAATTGCTGAAGCGTTACGAAAACTGGCGCGGGCTCGACAGCTTCATGGTGGCGCTGGCGACCGACGGCCTCACCCGCCTGTTCGGCGTGCCGGGCAAGACCGCCTCCGCCGTGCGCCGCCTCGGGATGGCGGCGGTTCAGCGCACGCCGCTGCTCAAGAGCTTCTTCATGGACGAAGCGCGCGGGGTTTCGGGGGACTTGCCGGAAATCCTCAAGGCTTGAGCTGATGTCTCCAGTCCCTCCCTGTCCCGGACTTGCTCCGGAACGGGGAGGAACTTGTTCGCTCAGGGAACAATCAGCGGACTGTTGAGCGGCCGGATCGCATTGCCCGCACCGTCGCGCACGCCGCGCTGGTCGAGCACGGCGGCGGTCTCGATGACTTCGAGGGCTTCCATCACCTTGCGGTAGCGTTCGGCATCCTTGATCCACGCATCGGCCTTGGCCGCGCCGGGCATGCCCTTCACCTCGTCGATCGCGTTCTGGTAGCGCCCCTGTTCAAGCGCCCAGCGTGCGCGCTCGAGCCTGCGTTCGGGCTGGGGCGAAGGCGTGTCCTCGCGCCGGAACACGAAGAGCTCGGACATCTCGCGCTTGAAGGCGGCCCATGACGGCCCCTCGTTGCTGCTCTGCAAGGTCGGCCCCAGCCCTTCGAGCCGCGCCACGAGGCCATCGAGCCGCACCGGATTGCGCGAGAATTCGATGATCGTGCTGACCGCATTGGGCCAGCCGTCGCCGAAGCGCAGGCGCAGCTGATCGGCGAGGAAGCCGAGTTCGGCCCCGCGTTCGATCGCGCGGCGGGTGGCGAAGGCGATCAGCAGGCTCTCGGCCCGCGCCGCATTGCCGGCGGCCGCCTGGGCTTGCAGGTCGAGCCGGGCGAGCCGCTGTTCGGCGGCGGCAAGGCGCTGGTCGATCCCGCCCTGCTGCTCGGCCACGCGGCTGACCGCTTTCACCGCCCGCGCGGCATTGTCAGCGGCAAGGGCAGGAGCGGAGCTGGCGGCCACCGGAGCAAGATCGCCGGCGGCGGGAGGCTTCACCGGCGCGCTGACGGAAGACGGCGCAGCGCTGTCGTCGGACTTGAGGGCATACCACACGCCCCAGCCGACCAGCGCTCCGCCCGCCGCAAAGGCGATCAGCAAGGCCAGCAGCCATCCCTTGCCGGAGGATGATGTGGGCGAGGCTGCCTCGTTCGATTCCATCGCGATCCGCTGTGCGACCTTCGGTTATGCCCGTCCCGGCGGCGCGGCGCTTACGGCCGGTCCGCCGGATGCGGGGACATGGAAGCAGGGTTGTGGCACACATCATGCGCCAATGCCAACAGCGCAGCCTCATCGGGGCGCGGGGCGGTGTGGACAGCGCGCCAACCCCCGCCCGCCGCCGCCGCAATGCGCGGGCCGAGCGCGGCAAGGTCGATCGCGCCGCGGGGCAGAGCGAGCCGGTCGCACTCCCCGGCAAAATGCGCGGCAGTCGCAGCCGAATGGAGCAGCACCAGCACCTCTCCCGAAGCCAGCAGCGCCGCCACCGGATCGAGCGGCAGGGTGACACTGCGATAGGCGATCACGGTGTCGAAACTTACCCCGGCAGGCACTTCGAGCGGGACGTGCTCCTCGCCCGCGATGCGCAGCAGATGGCAGGGCGCGGCAATCGCATCGAGCACGCCTTGCAGCCCCCCGCTTCCCGTCATCGCCACCGCAAAGCCCGCCGCGCGCGCCGCAGCAGCGGTCGCCTCGCCCACGGCATAGACCGGCTTTTCCAACAGCCGCGCCAGATGCACCCCGCCGTGCAGGATCGCATTGGCGCTGCCGATGAGCAGGCCGTCATAACCGGCGGGATCGGGGCACTCCCACGCAAGCCCGCGGATTTCCGACAGCGCGCATCCGGTGATCGCGAGGCCCATCGCGCGGGCCTTGTCGAGCGTCGCGGCAAGCCCCGGCTCGGGCCTGACGGCGAGGCAATGCATGGCTCAGCCTGCCGCCCGGAAATGGGCAGCAATCGCGGGCGTCGCACGGGCGAGCAGGTCGGCCGCGAGTGCTGCGACCGGCGCATGATCGCCCGGAGCAAAGCGCGCCGTGCCCTCGATCCGCTCGGCCCCGTCGGGGCTGAACAGCGCCGCGCGCATGGCGAGGTCGCCCTCCGCCAACTCGCACAGCACCGCGACCGGCGAGTGACAGGTGCCCCCCAGCGCCGCGAGCAGCGCGCGCTCGGCCTCGAGCTCGGCGCGGGTCGGCGCGTGGTCGATCGCGGCGAGCAGCGCGGTGGTCGCCGCATCATCGGCGCGGCATTCGATCGCGATCACGCCTTGCGCTGCGGCAGGGATCCATTCGTCCGAGCCCAGCGGCGTGCCCACCTCCGACTGGTCGAGCCGCTCCAGCCCGGCCGCGGCAAGAAAGGTCACCTCGGCCTCGCCGTCCGCCAGCTTCTTCAGCCGCGTGGCGACATTGCCGCGGAAGGTCACGACGGTGCAATCGGGCCGCAGGTTCAAGAGCTGCGCGGCCCGCCTCGGCGCGCTGGTGCCCACGACAGCCCCTTGCGGAATGGCGGCAATGCTCGCCGCGCCCACCAGACTATCGCGCCGGTCGGCACGCGGCAGGAAGGCGGGGAAGTGGAATTCGCGCGGACGGATCGTCTCGACATCCTTGGCCGAGTGCACCGAAAGGTCGATCCGCCCCTCGCCCAGCCATTGATCGAGTTCCTTGGTCCACAGCGCCTTGCCGCCAATTTCGGACAGGGGCCGGTCGAGCACCTTGTCGCCGCTCGCCAACACGGGGACGAGTTCGACTTCGTCTTCGGCCCAGCCGTGGGCGGCACACAGGCGGGCGCGGGTCTCGACCGCCTGAGCCATCGCCAGCGGGGAATTGCGGGTGCCGAGGCGCAGGCGCGGCGGCGTTGTGGTTGCTTCAGTCATGCTGTGCTTGCTCTAACGTTCATAGCGACTAGATGGAAGCGCGATGGGATGGCCAACGCACACCTCTGACGCGCCACTGGTTCTGGGTATCGAATCGAGCTGCGATGAAACCGCGGTCGCGCTGGTGCGCGGCGACGGGACGATCATCGCCCAGGCGATCGCCAGCCAGGAGGCCGAACACGCGCCCTATGGCGGCGTGGTGCCCGAAATCGCCGCCCGCGCCCATGCCGAACGCCTCGCGCCGATGCTCGAAAAGGTGATGGGCGAGGCAGGGCTGGGCCTTGCCGATGTTGACGCGATTGCCGCCACCGCCGGCCCCGGACTGATCGGCGGGGTGATGGTCGGCCTCGTCAGCGCCAAGGCGCTCGCCATGGCGGCGGACAAGCCGCTGCTGGCGATCAACCACCTCGAAGGCCACGCCCTCTCGCCGCGCCTTGCCGATCGGGAGCTCGCCTTTCCCTACCTGCTGCTGCTGGTGTCGGGCGGCCATTGCCAGATCCTTAGCGTCGAGGGCGTCGGGCGCTATCGCCGCCTTGCCACGACCATCGACGATGCGCTGGGCGAGGCTTTCGACAAGACCGCCAAGCTGCTGCGCCTCGGCTATCCCGGCGGGCCTGCGGTTGAGCGGCTGGCGCTGGAGGGGAACCCCAGGGCCGTGCCCCTGCCCCGCCCGCTGAAAGGTTCGAGCGAGCCGCATTTCTCCTTTGCCGGCCTCAAGAGCGCGGTGCTGCGGGCGGTGGACAGCGGCGCGCACGCGCCTGCCGATATCGCCGCGAGTTTCCAGCAGGCGGCGGTCGAATGTCTGATCGACCGGCTGGAGCTGGCGCTCGCAACCGCAGGCCCCTTCCCCGCGCTGGTGGTGGCCGGAGGCGTTGCCGCCAACACAACCGTGCGCGGCGCGCTCGAGGCCCTTGCTGCGAAACATGCCATGCGCTTCACCGCACCGCCGCTCGCCCTGTGCACCGATAATGCCGCGATGATCGCCTGGGCCGGGTGCGAGCGCCTCGCCAGCGAAGGCGCGGATTTCGCGGGCGACCCGCTCGACTTCGTGGCCCGCCCGCGCTGGCCGCTCGACCCGGCGGCCGAGGCCGTGCGCGGCGCGGGGTACAAGGCATGACCGAAGTGGGCATGAGCACCCTTCCCACCATCGGCGTGATCGGCGCGGGCGCATGGGGCACGGCGCTCGCGCAGATGCTCGCCAGTGACGGGCGCGCGGTGCTGATCTGGGCTTACGAACCTGAGGTGGTCGAAGCGATCAACACAGGTCACCGCAACCCGCTCTACCTGCCCTCCGCCGCTCTTGCCCCGACGATCCGCGCCACCGGCAACCTCGCCGATCTCGCTGGCCTCGATACCATGCTGGTGGTCACGCCCGCGCAGGTGCTCGGCTCTGTCCTGTCCGGCCTCGCCAGCCCCCCGCGCGATCTGGTGCTGTGTTCCAAGGGGATCGAGGCGGGCACCGGGCGCATGATGTTCGACGTTGCCGCCGGGGCCGCTCCCGACAGCGACATCGCGGTGCTTTCCGGCCCGACCTTCGCGCATGAAGTCGCCGCCGGCCTGCCGACCGCGGTGACGCTCGCCTGTAGCGGCGGGCAGGCCCAGTGGGAGCGGCTCGCCCCCGCCCTCGCCCGCCCGACCTTCCGGCCCTATTATTCCGACGACGTGATCGGCGCGGAGATCGGCGGGGCGGTCAAGAACGTGCTCGCCATCGCCTGCGGGGTGGTGGACGGCCTCGCGCTCGGCCAGAACGCGCGCGCGGCGCTGATTGCGCGGGGCTATGCCGAGATGCTGCGCTTCGGCGAGGCGCTGGGGGCGCGGGGCGAAACGCTTTCGGGCCTGTGCGGGCTGGGCGATCTGGTGCTGACCTGCTCCTCCACCTCCAGCCGCAATTTCTCGCTCGGAAAGGCGCTGGGCGAAGGCACGAGCGCGGCGGCGCTGATGGCCGACCGGCGCACCGTGGCCGAGGGCGCCTTCACCGCGCCGGTGCTCGCCGAACTTGCCGATACGCGCGGCATCGCCATGCCGATTGTCACAGCGGTCAACGCCATTCTCGGCGGCGCGGATGCGCGCAAGGTGGTCGCCGAATTGCTCGCCCGCCCGCTCAAGGCCGAACTGGAAGCTCCAAAGGAATGGGGCGCGTGACCGCAGCCGCTGACAACAACGACGATCTCGCCACGCTGGCCAAGGGCGGGCGCACCAACACCATGGGCTTCGTGGTGCGGCTGATCGCGCGCATCCCCTTCCTTGTCTTTGCCACCCGCCTGTACGGGGCGGAGGCGCTGGGGCGCTTTGCCTCGGCGCTGGTGCTGATCGAGGTGGTCGCGCTGATCTGCTCGCTCGGCGAAAAGCGCGGGCTGGCGCAGCGCCTCTCCGAAGGCGCGGGCGACAACCGTGCGGCGGAGACCAACCTCGTCTATGACGGGATGCTGCTGGCGCTGGTCTATTCGACGATTGCGGCGGGCGTGCTGCTGGTCTTCCCCGAGCCGATGTTCCCCAACGGGATGAACTCGCATCTGGATATCTGGCTGGTCGCCACCATCCCGGCTTTCGCGATCACCGAGATCCTGCTGGCAGCCCAGGCCTATCGCTTCGATATCGCCACCACGGTGAGGACGCGCGCGGTGGTGGAGCCGTGGACCATCTCGATTGCCGCGGGCGTGTTCTTCTACCTGCCGGGAACGCGCGATGCGGGGCTGGCGCTGGCCTTTATCGTGTCGATCTATGCCGGATTGCTGACCGTGCTGTGGCCGTTCCTGCGCACCTATGGCCTGCCCAGAGGATGGCACCCGCGCCCGCGCGCGATGCTGGCCATGTCGGCGCGGGCCTTCCCGATTGTGGGGGCCGACGCGATCGAGCGGGGCACGCGGCTGCTCGATATCTTCATCCTCGGCCTTTTCGCCCCGCCGCAGGCCGTAGGCATCTATTACGCCGCGCAGCAGATCGCGAGCCTGCCGCAGAAGCTCAAGACCAGCTTCGAGCCGATCCTCTCGCCGGTGATCACCAAGAACCTGCGGATCGGCAATATGGAAGCCATCGCCGCGCAGGTGCGGCAGGTGGGCTTCTGGATCATCGCGGTGCAACTGGGGATCGCGCTGGTGCTGGGCGTGCCGGGCGAGGCGGTGATGGGCCTGTGGGGGCCGGACTATGTCGCAGGCACCGCCGCGCTCGCCTTCCTGCTCGCGGCCGAGGTGGTCGCCTCGATGGCGGTCGTCTCGGAAAGCGTGCTGGTCTACATCGCCAGGAAGCGCAATCTGGCGATCTCGGTCGGGATCATCGCCTTGCAGGCGGGGCTGACAGTGGGGCTGATCCTCGCCGCGCGCAGCACCGGCCTTGGCGCAGGTTTCGAGGCGGCAGGGGCAGCGGGCGCACTGATGCTGGCGCTGGCGGCGTCGAGCCTCGTCAAGGCGCTGCTACTCGGACGGTTGCTCGGCGCGCCGGTGTCGAACTGGCGCTGGGCGCTGGTCTATGCGGCAGGAGCGGCGGTGGTGGTGGGCCATGCCTTCACCTACCTGCCCGAATGGATCGAACTGGTCTTCGGCATCCCCGCCGTGCTCGGCACCTATGCGCTGGTGATCTGGCGGCGCGGGTTCGACGAGAGCGACAAGCTGTTGTTCCGCAAGAATGTCGCCCCCGTTCCCGGCGAGGCTTCGACCCCAGATTAAGGCGTTCAGTCGCTATTCACGGGTGCGAATCGATTTTTCCTCTCGCCAATTGTGCGGGGAGAAAAGGTGATGCGAGGGACACGTCTCATGACAATGGCGGCGCTTTGCGCCGTGATCGCAGGTTGCGCCGGGAAGGCGCCCGAGAAGCTGGCCGAAGCCCCGCCGCCCCCGCCGCCGATGGTGGCCCCGCCCCCACCCCCGCCGCCCCCGCCCTCTCCCAATGTGGCAAGCGACGCGCAGGCCGTGACCGTCACCGCATCGCGGGTCACCGGCGCCTCGGGCAGGCGGAATCGCACCGGCGCTGTCATGGGAAGCCGCGAGGCGAGCGCGCCCGCCATGATGTATGCCCCGCCCGTCATGGTCGCGACCGATCCGGGCCGCGAGAAATATGACGGCAAGGAAGTCTCCCCCGTCAAGCTGACGCAGGCCGAGCCCGTCTCCACCTTCGCGGTCGATGTCGACACCGGGGCCTATGCCAATGCCCGCCGCTTCCTCACGCAAGGGATGATGCCGCCGCAGGACGCGGTGCGCACCGAGGAGATGATCAACTATTTCCGCTATGACTACGCCCGCCCCAAGGATCGCGAGCAACCCTTCACGGTGACCACCGATGTGGCCAAGAGCCCGTGGAATGCCGGCGCCTATCTGATGCGCATCGGCCTGCGCGGCTATGACATCGACACCGCCGAGCGCCCGCCTGCCAACCTCGTGTTCCTGCTCGACGTCTCGGGCTCGATGAGCGATGCCGACAAGCTTCCGCTGGTCAAGACCGCGCTCGCCGGTCTCGCAGGCGAGCTCTCGCCCAAGGACAAGGTGTCGATCGTGGTCTATGCGGGGGCGGCGGGCATGGTGCTCGAACCCACCAATGACACCGCGAAGATCCGCCGCGCCCTGGACAGCCTCAACGCCGGCGGTTCGACCGCAGGCGGCGCAGGGATCGAACTCGCCTATCGCATTGCCGAGGACAACTTCATCAAGGGCGGCGTCAACCGCGTGATCCTTGCCACCGACGGCGATTTCAACGTCGGCATCTCCGACACCAAGGCGCTGATCGAACTGATCGAGAAGAAGCGCGACAGCGGGATCACGCTGACCACGCTGGGCTTCGGACAGAACAATTACAACGAAGCCATGATGGAGCAGATCGCCAACAAGGGGAACGGCAACTACGCCTATATCGACAACGCCCTGGAAGCGAAAAAGGTGCTGGGCGAGGAGATGCAGTCGACCCTCTTCACCATCGCAAAGGACGTGAAAATCCAGGTCGAATTCAACCCCGCGGTGATCGCGCAATACCGGCTCGTGGGCTACGAGAACCGGCTCTTGCGCGAAGAGGATTTCGACAATGACCGCGTGGATGCAGGCGATATCGGTGCCGGCCATCAGGTGACCGCGATCTACGAAGTCGTCCCTGTCGGCGGCAAGGGCTGGATCGCCCCGCGCCGCTATGAGGACAAGCCTGCCGCTGCCGCCACCGCGCGGCTGGCCGAGGCCGCCAATGTCAAGCTGCGCTTCAAGCTGCCCGACGGCGATACCTCCGCGCTGATCGAGCAGGCGGTGCCCTCGGCCGCGCTCAAGACCGCTGCCCTGCCGCAGGGCGACTTCGCCTTCGCCGCTGCGGTCGCCGCTTTCGGGCAGGTGCTGCGCGGGGACGAGATGATGATGGGCTTCGGCTTTGACGATATCGGCAAGCTCGCCGGCACGCAGGAAAACTTCTGGCGGCAGGAATTCCTGCGCCTCAATGCGCTCGCGGGCAGCATGAAGGGCGGCTGAGGGTCTTTGCGCAGAGACAGGCGGGGGTGCTAAGGGCGGCCCCGTCTGATTCTGCGCTGGAGATTTGCCCCGTGATCAACGCCGACCTTTCCGCTCTCCTGCCCTTCATCATCGCCGGCCTCGTGGTGCTGGCGCTGGCCGTGTTGCTGCTGGCCCGCGCCAATCGCAAGACGACGGTGATCGGCGATGATCTGCGCGCCAAGGACGTGCTCGATGAAGGGGCCGAACGGGCGCGCCGCAATCAGGCGCTGATCGATGCCGCCCCCGCCGCTGTGACGCCCGAAGCGGTTCCGGCCGCGCCCGCGCCTGCCGCTGCACCCGCGCCTGCCGCTGCCGACGATCTTGCGCGCATCAAGGGCCTCGGCCCCAAGCTGGTGACATTGCTCGGCGAACTCGGCGTCACCAGCTTCGCCCAGATCGCGGCATGGACCGACGAGGACGTCACCCGCATCGACGCGCAGCTCGGCCGTTTCGCCGGGCGCATCGCCCGCGACCAGTGGATCGAACAGGCCAAATTGCTGAGCGCGGGCGACGAAGCGGGCTTCACCGAGAAATTCGGCCGAAACGGATAATATCGCGCAAGGTTTACGTCCAACTCGTGTTACAGTCCTTTCATGGGATTCGTTAACGCGGGAGAGGACCGATGGCATTGCGAATCTTGGTGGCCGAGGACGAGTTCGTCACGGCATTCGATTTGTGCGACACATTCGAAGAAGCAGGCTACGAGGTCGAGGGTCCGCATGCCGGGATTTCCTCGGCGATGCTGGCCTGCCAGAAGGTAAAACCCGATCTGGTGATCCTCGATACCGAGCTGTGCGACGGGAGCACCTACGAGCTCGCGCAGAAGCTGATCGATGATCATGTGCCGGTGATCCTGCACTCCGAACGGGCAGACCGCGATGCGCTCGCCGCGCGCTTTCCGCAGGCCGTGGCGCTGGCCAAGCCCTGCCCGCCGGCCGATCTGCTCGACATGGTGACACGGGTGCTGGCCGACGCCTGAAAATGCGCGGGGTGCTGACAAGGGCACCCCCGCCCCCACACACACCCTTGCCCGCCCGCATCAACCCTGCGATGGCTGCCTCATGAGCTCGATGAAACTCTACGGCTACTTCCGCTCGTCTACCTCCTATCGCCTGCGCATCGCCCTCAATCTGAAGGGCCTCGCCTTCGAGAACATCCCGGTCAATCTGGTCACCGCCGAAAACAAGGAGGCGGGCTTCACGGCCCGCAATCCCTTCGGCTCGTTGCCGATGCTGGAAGCAGGCGGGCGTGACCGCGCGCAGTCGATGGCGCTGCTCGAATGGCTCGACGAGGCCTATCCCGATCCCGCTTTCCTGCCCGCCCATATCGAGGCGCGCTACACGGTGCGCGAGCTGGCCTATGCGATCGCGACCGAAATCCACGCGGTCAACAATCTGCCCGTGCTCAAATATCTGAAGGACGTGCTCGGCCATACGCAGGACGAGATCGACGTCTGGTATCGCACCTGGCTGAAGCGCACGCTCGATCCGGTCGAGGCGCGGCTGGCGCAACTGGGGACGGGCGATTTCCTCCACGGCGATGCGCCCGGCCTGTTCGAGATCGTGTTGATCCCGCAGCTCGCGAATGCGCGGCGCTTTGCCTACGACCTCGGCGCCAGCCCGCACATGACCCGCATCGAGGCCGCCTGCCTCGCGCTCCCCGCCTTTGCGGCGGCGCACCCCGACAAACAGATCGACGCAAAATAGAACAACGTCTTGGGAGGACACCGCAGATGAAGCTCGCAACCCTCAACAACGGCACGCGTGACGGCAAGCTGGTGGTGGTCAGCAAAGACCTCACCCGTTGCTGCGCGGCGGGCTATATCGCGCCCACCATGCAGGCGGCGCTCGATGACTGGAGCCGGATTGCCCCCGAACTGGAGGTGCTGGCCCGCGATGTCGAGCACGAGACCGTGCCGTGCGAGCGGTTCCACGAAAGGCAGGCGCACTCGCCCCTGCCGCGCGCTTTTCAATGGGCCGATGGCAGCGCCTATATCAACCATGTCGAACTGGTGCGGCAGGCGCGCGGGGCCAAGGTGCCCGAGAGCTTCTATTCGGATCCGCTGATGTATCAGGGCGGCTCGGATGCTTTCCTACCGCCGCGCGGGAGCATACCTCTGGGAGACCCCGCATGGGGCTGCGACATGGAGGGCGAGATCGCCTGCATCACCGATGATGTGCCGATGGGCGTCACGCCCGAGGAAGCGGCGGGCCACATCAAGCTGCTGATGCTGGTCAACGACGTGTCCTTGCGCGGTCTCATTCCGGCCGAACTGGAAAAGGGCTTCGGCTTCTTCCAGTCCAAGCCCGCCAGCGCCTTTTCGCCGGTGGCCGTCACGCCGGACGAGCTGGGCGAAGCATGGGCCGATGCGCTGATCCATCTGCCGCTGATGGTCGACCTCAATGGCGAGCCCTTCGGCCGCGCCAATGCCGGGGTGGATGCGACCTTCAACCTTGCGCAGCTCGTCGCCCACGCGGCCAAGACGCGCAATCTGTGCGCGGGCACGGTGATCGGGACGGGCACGATCTCGAACAAGGGGGCCGATGGCGGCCCGGGCAAGCCTGTCTCGCAAGGCGGCGCGGGCTATTCCTGCATTGCCGAAATCCGCATGATCGAAACCATCCGCGACGGCGCTCCGGCGACGCCCTTCATGCAGGCGGGCGACACAGTGCGGATCGAGATGCGCGATAGCCACAATCACTCGATCTTCGGCGCGATCGAGCAGACTGTGGTGGCGATCTGAGGGCAACCTTGGGGGTCTGACGGGGCATTCCAGACCCCTGCTAGACCCCCTCTTGACCCCCCTTAGACCCCCGCTTGACCCCCTATCACCGATGTTTCACGTGAAACATTTCAGGCCGAAAAGCCCAGACTTTCCGCCACCGCCGCATTGACGATCCGGCCCTGGTGGACATTGAGCCCGGGGGCGAGATGGGGGTCATCCTCGCAGGCCTTGAGCCCCTTGTTCGCCAGCGCAAGGCCGAACGGCAGGGTCGCATTGTTGAGCGCATAGGAGCTCGTCAGCGGCACCGCACCGGGCATGTTGGCGACGCAATAGTGGATGATCCCGTCGACCTCGTAGGTCGGGTTTTCGTGGGTGGTGGGATGCGAGGTTTCAAAGCACCCGCCCTGATCGATCGCGACATCGACCAGCACCGCGCGGCGCTTCATCTCGGGCAGCATGGCGCGGGTGACAAGATGCGGCGCGCTTGCCCCGGGGATCAGCACCGCGCCGATCACGACATCGGCTTGGGAAACGGCCTGCTCGATCGTGCCGGCGGTGGAAAAGCGCGTGATCGCGCGGCCCTGGAACATCTCGTCCAATTGGCGCAGGCGCGGCAGCGAGCGGTCGAAAATCTCGACGCTCGCGCCCAGCCCCACCGCCATGCGCGCGGCCTGCGTGCCGACCACGCCGCCGCCGAGGATCACCACCCGCGCCGGCAGCACGCCGGGCACCCCGCCCATCAGCGTGCCGCGCCCGCCATTGCTGGCGCGCAGGGCAATCGCCCCGGCCTCGATCGCCAGCCGACCGGCAACCTCGCTCATCGGCGCGAGCAGCGGCAGCGCGCCGCCCGGGGCCGTGACGGTCTCATAGGCAATCGCAGAAACGCCCGAGGCCATCAGCCCCCGCGCCTGCTCGGGATCGGGGGCAAGGTGGAGATAGGTGAAGAGGATCTGCCCTTCGCGCAGCTGCACCCATTCGGAGGGCTGCGGCTCCTTCACCTTCACCACCATCTCGGCCCGGGCAAAGACTTCCGCGGCGGTAGAGACCACCTCGGCACCGGCCTTGCGATAGATGTCGTCGGTCTTGTCGATGCCCAGACCCGCGCCGGTTTCCACGATCACGCGGTGGCCTGCGGCGACATATTCGCGCACCGCTTCGGGGGTAAGACCGACGCGGAACTCGCTCGGCTTGATTTCCTTGGGAACGCCGACCAGCATGATTCTCTCCTCGCGATGCTGCCCGAACATCGCTAAAGGAAGCGCAATAAAATTACAAGTTCGCGCAAGGTCGAACAAACGCAAGGAACTTTCGCATGACCGCCTATCCCGCCCTCAAAATGTTCATCAACGGTGAGTGGATCGACACCGGTGAGGCGGGCAGCATGCCGGTGGTGAACCCCTCCACCGGCGAGGTGATCGGCCATTGCCCGATGGCTTCGACCGCGCAGCTCGACGCCGCGCTCAAGGCCGCCGATGACACCTTCCCCGCATGGAGCCGCACCCCGGGGGCCGAGCGGCACGCGATCCTTGCCCGCGCTGCCCAGCTGCTGCGCGAGCGCGCGCCCGCCATCGCCCGCGTCATCACCGCCGAAATGGGCAAGCCGCATGCCCAGAGCGTGGGCGAGATTCTCTCGGCCTGCGACACGATCGACTTCCTCGGCGAAGAGGCCAAGCGGCGCGGCGGGCGGCTGATCCCGACCCGCTCGCCCCAGCTGATCGCGCAGATGGTGACCCACGAGCCGATCGGCCCCGCCGTGCTGCTGACCCCGTGGAACTTCCCGGTGAACCTGCCGGCCAAGAAGATCGCAGGCGCGCTGGCGGCGGGTTGCAGCGCGATCTTCAAGCCGGCCGAGAACACCCCGGCCTCGGCGCAATTGCTGGTGGAATGCTTCGTCGATGCGGGGCTCCCGGCGGGCGTGCTCAACCTTGTGACCGGCGATCCGGGCATGGTCTCGCAGCACCTCATCGCCTCGCCCGTCACCCGCAAGGTGAGCTTCACCGGATCGACCGCGATCGGCAAGCAGCTGGGCGCGCTCGCGGCCTCGCACATGAAGCGCTTTGCCCCGGAGCTTGGCGGCCATGCGCCGGTAATCGTCAGCAAGCACGCCGATTTCGAGCGCGCCGTGGCGATGTGCGCGGGCACCAAGTTCCGCAATGCCGGGCAGGTCTGCGTCTCGCCCACGCGCTTTCTGGTGGCGCGCGAGATCTACGACAATTTCGTCGCCGAATTCGCCGCCCGCACGGCCAAGCTCAAGGTCGGCGATCCGGGGGCGGACGAAAGCGTCGACATGGGCCCGCTCGCCCATGCGCGCCGGGTTGCCGCGATGGAGCAGGTGGTCGCCGATGCCGGAGGTAACCGCGGCGAGGTGGTGACCGGCGGCAAAGCCATCGCGGGCCGCGGGTTCTTCTTCGAGCCGACCGTCATCGCCAATCCCGCGCCCGACAGCCGCTTCATGATCGAAGAGCCCTTCGGACCCGTCGCCGGGATCGTCCCCTTCGAGCACATCGAGGATGCGGTGCGGATCGCCAACAGCCTGCGCTATGGCCTCGCCGCCTATGCCTTCAGCGGCGATCTCGACGAGGCGCATTACCTCGGGCGGGCCTTGCGCGCAGGGATGGTGGGGATCAACCAGCTGATCGTCTCGTCACCCGAAACCCCCTTCGGCGGGGTGGGCGACAGCGGCTTCGGATCGGAAGGCGGCGAGGAAGGCTATCTCGCCTTCACCGATACCAAGCTGGTCATGCTGGCGAAGGCCGGGGGCTAAGTCCCCCGCCGCCTCAGGGCTTGAGGCGGACGATCCGGCCGAGCAGCGAGGAACGGCTTTCCATCGGCTGGATCCGTCCATAGCGCGCACGGCGCGAATGCTCGTCCTGGATGCAGACTGTACGGCGCATGGGATCTGGTCCGCTGGACCAGAAAGTAGGTCTTGCCATGGATCGCGTCCCCGAATCGCTGTTTTCTTGTGTAATGCACACTAACAGCAATACTGTGGAAAACCCATATTGATTTTGGCTAACGCCCTTGCGGATCGCGAAATCTAGCGATCCGTCCTCCGCACGCCTGCGGCGCGGACATCGGCGAGCGTGGGATAACCGTTAACGGCCATCAGCAGGTCCGCCTCGGCGAGGATCGAGCGCAGCACCCACGCGGCCCCTTCGGCCCCGCCCAGCGCAAGGCCATAGGTGTAGGGCCGCCCCACCCCGACAGCGCGCGCGCCCATCGCCAGCGCCTTCACCGCATCCGTGCCCGAGCGCACCCCGCTGTCGAACAGCACCGGGACATCGCCGCTCGCCTTCACCACATCCTCCAGCAGATCGATGGTCGCGATCCCGCCATTGGCCTGCCGCCCGCCGTGGTTCGAGCAATAGACCGCATCCGCCCCGCTATCGACCGCACGGCGCGCGTCATCGGGGTGGCAGATGCCCTTGAGCACGATCGGCAGCTTGGTGACCGACTTGAACCACGCCATGTCCTCCCAGGTCAGCACCTGACCGAAGGTCGCCGCCCAGGTGAAGATCGCGGCGGCCGGATCCTCCTCGGGCGGCTTGGCGAGCAGCGAGCGGAACACCGGATCGCAGAAGTAGTTCTGCAAAACCTTGCCGCGCAGCTGCGGGAAGTTCGAGGCGTTGAGATCGCGCGGCCGCCAGCCCGTCACCCAGGTATCGAGCGTCACCACCAAAGCCTTGTAGCCCGCCTCCTCGGCGCGGCGGATCAGGCTGGTCGCCAGCTCCTTGTTCTTCGGGGTGTAGAGCTGGAACCACGCGGGCGTATCCCCGCAGGCGGCCTTCACATCTTCCAGCGGATCATTGGCCAGCGTCGAGGCGCAGAAGGGCACGCCGGTCAGCGCCGAGGCGCGCGCTGCGGCCATGTCGCCGTGGCGATCCTGCGACGCCTCGCCGTTCAAACCGATCGGGGCCATGAACAGCGGCGTCGGGTAGGTGTGCCCGAACAGCTCGATCGACAGGTCGCGGGTGGTGCAATCGACCATCATGCGCGGCACCATGCCCCAGTGGTGGAAGGCCGCCGCGTTCTGGTCCTGCGTGTGCTCGTCCCCGCAACCGCCCGCGACATAATTGGTCAGGCTCGGCCCCAGCGCCTCGTGCGCGCGTTTTTCGAGGGTGGCGAAATCGACCGGGAAGGTCGGCAGGATGCCGCGCAGCCCCGCGTTGTAGATCTCGTTCTGCATCGCGCCGAAATTGCTCATGGCTGGTCGTCTCTCCCGTCTCTCTGGACGGGAGATTGGAGCCATCAGGCGATGCGGGGCAAGCGCTTTTTAGGTGAACAGGCGTTGCAGGCGCGGGCGCAGCTTGAGGAAGCGGACATAGGCCGCCTCCAGCACCCGCAGCACGGCAGGCGAGCGCGCTGCAAGGCCGAGCGGGCGCAGCAGCGGGATCGCGCGCCACATCGCCGCAAAGGCCGCCGCGCCGTCATGGATCACGCCCTCCTCTTCAGCATGGAAGCGGGCGAGCAGCTGCACGCGGTCGACCGGGCAGGAAGGATCAGCGCCCGCCGCGACATCAACAAAGGTGATGTTCCCGCGCTTGTCGAGCCGCCGCATCAGCGCAATCTCGCGCAGGCAGAGCGGGCAGGCGCCATCATACCAGACAGTGACCATCAGGGTGCGATCCACAGGCGGATGACATAGGCCACCGCGCCCAGCACCGCGACGCTCGCCGCCCAGATCCCCGCCATCCATGCGAGGCGCTGCCACAAGGGCGCTTCAGGCGGCGTCTCAGGCGGGGCGAGCATTATTTGCGTCCTACCGCTGCGCTACTTGAGCGAGTCTTTTGCTGTCCTACCGCTGCGCTACTTGAGGACATCAATGATAACCTTCGTCAGCAACCTTGCCGCGGAACACCCAATAGGCCCAGGCGGTATAGGCGATGATCAGCGGCAGGGTCAGCGCGACACCCACCAGCATGAAGGTCTGGCTGCGCGGCGGGGCGGCAGCGTCCCAGATGGTCAGCGCCTCGGGCACGGCATAGGGCCAGATCGTCACCCCCAGCCCGCTCATGCCGAGAAAGAACAGCGCGATTCCGAGCCAGAAGGGCTTGGAATTGCGCGCCGTCAGGATCGCGCGCAGCATCGAGAGCGCGACCATCGCGGTGAGGATCGGCACCGGGGCGACCCAGTAGATCTCGGGCGCGGAGAGCCAGCGTTCGGCATAATCGGCGTTCAAGAGGACGTTGTAGACGCTCACCGCCCCCATCAGAATGATGGTCGCCGCGCCCCAGCGGATCGCGAGCTTGCGCGCATGGTCCTGCTCCGCGCCGTCGAGCTTCCAGATCAGCCAGGTGCTCCCCAGCAGCGCATAGCCAGCCACCGTGCCGAGCCCGGTGAGGAGGGTATAGGGCGTGAGCCAATCCCACCAGCTTCCCGCATAGGCGCGGCCGACCACGTCAATGCCTTGCAGGAGCGCGCCCAGCGTCATCCCCTGCGCCAGCGCGGCGACCAAGCTGCCGCCGGTGAAGGCGAGGTCCCAGAACTTCTGGTGGCCCGGATCGCGCCAGCGATATTCGAAGGCGACGCCGCGGAACACGAGGCCCAGCAGCATCGCGATGATCAGCGGATAGGTCGCCGGCAGGATCACCGCATAGGCGAGCGGAAAGGCGGCAAACAGCCCGCCCCCGCCGAGCACCAGCCAGGTCTCGTTCCCGTCCCACACCGGCGCGATCGAGTTCATCGCCCGGTCCCGCTCGCGCCCAGCGGCGAAGGTCGGAAAGAGGATGCCGATGCCGAGGTCAAACCCGTCCATCACCACATAGGCGAAGACCGCAAAGGCGATGATGAAGGCCCAGATGACGGTGAGATCCATCATGCGCGCTCCGTCTCTTCGGGGGAATGGGTCGGCAGCGTCTCCTCGCCCAGCGGGTTCTGCGTCGGCCCGGGCGTGATGCCGGCGGTGCGGATCGGGCCGGTGTCCCCGCGCTTCACCCCATATTCGCCCGCATGCGGCGGTTTGCCCATCAGCTTGAGGATATACCAAACGCCGATGCCGAAGACGGTGAAGTAGACGAGGATGAAGGCGAGCAGCGAGGCGGCGACCGCAGGCGCGTCGAGGGGGCTCGCCGCGTCAGCCGTCCGCAGCACGCCGTAGATCACATAGGGCTGGCGGCCGACTTCGGTGGTGATCCATCCCGCGAGCACGGCGGCAAAGCCGGACGGACCCATCAGCACGGCGGCGCGGTGCAGCCAGCTCATCTCGTAAAGCCGCCCGCGCACCCTGCCCCACAGGCTCCACAACCCGATGCCCAGCATCGCAAAGCCGATGCCGACCATGATGCGGAAGCTCCAGAACACCGTGCCGACCGGCGGCTCCTGGTCATCGGGAATAGTGTCGAGCCCGGCCAGCGGCGCATCGAGATCATGCTTCAGGATCAGCGACGACATCTTGGGAATTTCGATGGAATAGCGCACCGTCTTCGCCTCGCTGTCGGGAATGCCGAACAGGATCAGCGGCGCGCCATCGGGGTGGCTCTGGTAATGCCCCTCCATCGCCATCACCTTGACCGGCTGATGTTCGAGCGTGTTGAGCCCGTGCATGTCGCCCGCGAAGATCTGCGCCGGGGTGACGATCGCGGCCATCCACATCGCCATCGAGAACATGGTGCGCGCGTGCGGATTGGCGCGGTCCTTGAGCAGGTGCCATGCGCCCACCGCGCCGACCACGAAGGCGGTGGTGAGATAGGCCGCCATCACCGTATGGACGAGGCGATAGGGGAAGCTCGGATTGAAGATGATCTCCATCCAGCTTTCGCCCGGCATGAACTGTCCATTGGCGCCGACGAAATAGCCGGTCGGCGTCTGCATCCAGCTGTTGACGCTGAGGATCCAGAAGGCCGAAACGAAGGTGCCCAGCGCGACCATCAGCGTGGCAGCGAAGTGGAGCTTCTTGCCGACCTTCTCCATCCCGAACAGCATCACGCCAAGGAAGCCCGCCTCAAGGAAGAAGGCCGTCAGCACCTCGTAGGCCATCAGCGGGCCGATCACCGGCCCCGCCTTGTCCGAGAACACCGACCAGTTGGTGCCGAACTGGTAAGACATGACAATCCCCGAGACGACGCCCATCGCGAAGGCGATCGCGAAGATCTTCAGCCAGTATTTGAACAGGTCGAGATAGACGCTCTTGCCCGTCTTCAGCCACAGCCCTTCAAGCACCATCAGATAGCTCGCCAGCCCGATCGAAAAGGCCGGGAAGAAGAAGTGGAAGCTCACCGTAAAGGCAAACTGGATCCGTGCGAGCAGCAGGGCATCGAGGTTGTCAAACATGATCAGGGCGTAATCCCGTAGCCGCAGCGATCAAATGCAAAGGCTGCACCGGATATACGGTTTCAGGCCGAAAGGGTTGCAAGGCTCAGCCCCAGAGCGCCAGCCCGCTGCGGTAAAGCATGTAGAAGGCCACCGCGAAGATCAGCAGCGCGAAGACGGTCTTGAGCTGGCCGCCCGCCGCGAGACGGTGCGACAGCCGCGTGCCCGCCAGCCCGCCAGCCACGCCGCCGACGATGAACACGCCGGCCAGCTGCCAGTCGACCAGCCCAGACACCGCGTAATTGCCCGCCGTGGCCAGCCCGAAGGCGGTCACCGCCACCAGGCTGGTGCCGACCGCGTTGATCATCATCATGTCGGTCGAGGCAATCAGTCCCGGGACGATCAGGAACCCGCCGCCGATCCCGAAAAAGCCGCTGAATGCGCCGGTGCCCAGACCGAAGGCCATGAGGCGCGGGGCATTTTCGCGGTTGAGTCTGACATGGGGGTCGCCTTCCGCCTTGCGGCTGCGGAGCATCAGCGCGCCGACCACCAGCATGAGCAGTGCAAACAGGAACAGCAGCTTCTGCCCGTCAAAGCTCTTGCCGAGGGTCGAACCGCCCAGCGCGCCGGCAACGCCGAAGGTTGCATACATCAGCCCGCAGCGCCACCGCACATCGCCCGCGCGGGCATGCTGGAACAAACCGGTCGCGGCATTGGCCGCCACCGCCAGCGCGCTGGTGCCAATCGCGACATGGGGGTTCTGCACGCCGACCAGATAGACCATCAGCGGCACCGCGAGGATCGACCCGCCGCCGCCCACAAGCCCGAGCGCGAAACCGACGAGCACGCCCGACAATCCGCCCAGCGCAAGGTGCAGCGTGTCGATCATGGCTGCGCTCGGCTCACCGGCTCAGCTTTCGGTCAGCCGCGCGAGCAGCATCCCTGTCAGCATCGCCGTCACGAAGATCGCCGCAGAGCCCGGCGCGATCGCGAGGGCGGCAAAGCCCGGCCCGGGACACAGGCCCGCGATCCCCCAGCCGATCCCGAACAGCGCCGATCCGCCGATCAGCCGCGCGGTGATGTCGCGCGTGGCGGGCAGCGCGAAATCCTCGGCAAAGACCGGGCGCAGCATCCGCCGTTGCAGCGTCCATGCGAGCGCCATCACCAGCACCGCACCGCCCATCACGAAGGCGAGCGTCGGATCCCATGCGCCCAGCAGATCGAGAAAGCCGCGCACCCGCGCCGGATCGGTCATCCCGCCCAGCGCCAGCCCGCCGCCGAAGATCGTTCCCGAAGCCAGCGGGACCAGCACAGAGCGGATCATGGCAGCACCTCCAGCCCGAGCGCGTTCATCACCGCGACCGTGGCAAAGCCGGTCACCATGAAGGTGGCGGTGGCGACCAGCGAGCGGGGGGAGAGGCGGCTCATCCCGCACACCCCGTGGCCGCTGGTGCAGCCGCTGCCGAGCCGCGTACCGATGCCGACGATCACGCCCGCGATCGCCAGCGTCACCGGCCCGGCAAAGGTTGGCGCAGGCATGTCGGCGGCACGCGTCACGATCAGCGCGCCCAATGGCAGGCCGATGAGGAAGGCCCAGGCCCCGCTGCGCGGCATGGCGCTGGCCGCAATCCCGAAGGCGCGCGCCGCAATGCCCGAGACCCCGGCAATCCGCCCCGCCCCGATCAGCATCAGCGCCGCCGCAAAGCCGATCAGCAAGCCCCCGCCCAGCCCTGCCAGCGGGGCCGCATCGGGAAATCCGGGCAAGGTCATACCGCGTTCACCGGCAGCTTGAGGTAGACGATGCCATTGTCGTCCGGCGGCGGCAGGTGGCCGGCGCGCATATTGACCTGCACCGAAGGCAGGATCAGGCGCGGCATGGAGAGCGTTGCGTCGCGGGCCTCGCGCATGGCCACGAATTCGTCCTCGCTGATGCCGTCATGGGCGTGGATATTGCCCGCCCGCTCGGCGGCGACGGTGGTCTCCCACACATATTCGCTGCGGCCCGCGGGCAGATAGTCATGGCACATGAACAGCCGCGTCGCGGGCGGCAGGGCGAGGATGCGGCGCAGCGAGCGGAACAATGTGCGCGCATCCCCGCCGGGGAAGTCGGCGCGCGCGCTGCCATAGTCGGGCATGAACATGGTATCGCCCACGAATACCGCCTCGCCCACGACATAGGCGATGCAGGCGGGCGTATGGCCGGGGACATGCATCACCGTCACCGGCAAGGTGCCGAGGGTGAAGGTGTCGCCATCGCTGAACAGATGATCGAACTGCGAGCCATCCTCCGCGAACTCACTGCCCGCGTTGAACAGCTTGCCGAACACCTGCTGGACCTGCGTGATATGCTCGCCGATAGCGATCCGGCCGCCGAGCTGCTCCTGCAGATAGGGCGCGGCCGAGAGGTGATCGGCATGGGCATGGGTTTCGAGCAGCCATGTCACCGTCAGATCATGGGCCCGGACATGGGCGATGATCGCATCGGCGCTGGCGGTGCGGGTGCGGCCCGATGCCGGATCGAAATCGAGCACCGAATCGATGATCGCCGCCTCCCGGCTTTCCCGGTCATGCACGACATAGCTGACGGTAAAGCTGTCCCTATCAAAGAAGCCCGCAATTTCAGGCTGCAATGCCGCATCGGCCTGCGCGGCCTCGACCTGTGCAGTCGCGGCTGCAAGCACCGCATCGGTCACGCTCATGGCGCATCTCCCTCTCTCTGGAGCGCTTCTTGCACCTTCCGGCCCGCACGCAAATGGTACCGCTGCATTTTTCGCAAGCGCAATGCGGCGATTTCGCGTAAGGGCCCGGCTCGTTAACGCGCAGCCCCTCCGGCTCCGCCCCTTTTTTGCCGGATGCCCTGCCCCGACAGCCGCGTTCGTCGCGCCGCACACCATGTGCTGCATTGATCGAGTTCAAACTCCATGAATTTCCCCGCTCTGCCCGCCCCGCTCGAAGCTGCCCTTGCCGCGCGCGGCTATGCCGCCGCAACGCCTGTCCAGGCCGAGGTGCTGCGTCCCGAGGCGGCCGGGCGTGATCTGCTGGTCTCGGCACAGACCGGCTCGGGCAAGACGGTGGCCTTCGGTCTCGCGATGGCGGCCGAGCTGCTCGAAGGGGGCGAGCGCGTCATCCCCTCGCGCACCCCGCGTGCGCTGGTCATCACCCCGACGCGCGAACTCGCGCTGCAGGTCAGCCGCGAGCTCGAATGGCTTTACGGCACCGCCGGGGCGCGCATCGCGACCTGCGTTGGCGGCATGAACCCCTCGGCCGAGCGCAAGGCGCTGAGCTTTGGTCCGACCATCGTGGTCGGCACCCCGGGCCGTCTGCGCGATCATCTGGAGCGCGGCGCGCTCGACCTTTCGGGCCTGGCCGCAGTGGTGCTCGACGAAGCCGACGAAATGCTCGACATGGGCTTTCGCGAGGAGCTCGAGGCGATCCTCGATGCAACCCCCGAAACCCGCCGCACGCTGCTGTTTTCGGCCACCATGCCGCGCCCGATCGAGGCGCTCGCTCGCCGCTACCAGCATGAGGCGCTGCGCATCGCCACCATCGCCGAAGGGCGCGGGCATGGCGATATCGCCTATCAGGCCGTGACTGTCTCGCCGACCGAGATCGAGAACGGGGTGGTCAATCTGCTGCGCTTCCACGAGGCGGAAACCGCGATCCTGTTCTGCGCCACGCGCGAGAAGGTGCGCCACTTGCACGCGATCCTGCAAGAGCGCGGATTTGCCGTGGTCGCGCTGTCGGGCGAGCATTCGCAGTCCGAACGCAACCACGCGCTGCAAGCCCTGCGCGATCGCCGCGCGCGGGTTTGCGTCGCCACCGATGTCGCCGCGCGCGGGATCGATCTGCCCACGCTCAGCCTCGTCATTCATGTCGAGCTGCCGCGCGATGCCGAAACGCTCCAGCACCGCTCGGGCCGCACGGGGCGCGCAGGGCGCAAGGGGATTGCGGTGCTGATGGTGCCTTTCTCGCGCCGCCGCCGCATCGAGGGCATGCTGCGTCAGGCGCAGATCAATGCCGAATGGTGCGACGTGCCCGAGCGCGAGGCGATCCTCGAGCGCGACCGCGAGCGCCTGCTCGAAAAGCTGCTCGCACCGGCCGAAATCGACGATGCCGACCGCGATCTGGCCGCGCGCCTGCTCGCCGAACGCTCGCCCGAAGATATCGCCGCGATGCTGGTTCACGCCCACCGCGCCAGCCTGCCCGAGCCCGAGGAGCTGGTCGCCAACAGCCCGCAGGCGCGCGCCGAAAGCCAGGCCGAGCGGCACCGCCCCGGCTTCGAGGACACGGTGTGGTTCCGCATGGATATCGGCCGCCGCCACAATGCCGATCCGCGCTGGATCCTGCCGCTGATCTGCCGCCGCGGCCATGTCACCCGCGGCGAGATCGGCGCGATCCGCATCGGGCAGCACGAGACCTATTTCCAGATCCCGCGCACAATCGCGCCCAAGTTCGCCGATGCCGCCGCGCGCACCGGGATGAGCGAGGGCGAGGAGGAGTCGCCGGTGATCGAACGTTCGGACACCGGCCCGCGCGAAGCTGCGCGCAGCAACCGCAACCTGCGTCCCTCGCGCAGCAATGATGCCAAGCCCTTCGTCAAGGCCAAGAGCTTTGCGAGAAAGCCCAATGGCCCCTCAGGCGCAGCCGGCGGTACAGGCGCCGGCGCGGGTGCCAAGCCGTGGGGCGGCAAGAAGCCGGGCTCCGGTGGTGCAGGCGGCGGACGCCCCCACAAGCACAAGCACCGCCAGCCTTGATCGGCGCCTATTCGTAGGTGCCGAGCAGGTTGCGCGCCACCACCCAGTTGTGGATCTCGCTCGGGCCGTCATAGATGCGCATCGTGCGCAGCTTGTTCGACATGAGGTAGAGCGGCAGCTCGCGGGTCATGCCCATGCCGCCGAACAGCTGCATCGCGTGATCGACGATCTCGTAGGCGCTTTCGGTGCAGAACGACTTGATCATCGAGATCTCGCTGCGGGTGTCGCGGCCCTCGTCGATCTTCCATGCGCAGTCATAGGTCATCAGCCGCATCGCGTGGATCTTGGTCGCGGCATCGCTGATCCAGTTCTGCACGCTCTGGCGCGCTGACAGGGGCTTGCCGAAAGTGCTGCGCTGGCGCGCGTAGTCGATCATCATGTCGAGCGCGCGCTGGGCCATGCCGATCGACCACGAGGCCATCTCGATCCGCCGCGTGCCAAGCCGCACCTGCATCGGCGCAAAGCCCTGCCCGCGCGTGCCGAGCAGCTTCCAGCCCGGCACCCGGCAATCATCAAGCGCGATTTCATAGGTCGCGGTGCCATCGATCATCGGGATCTTGCGCAGCACGTTGAACCCGGGCGTGCCCTTGTCGACGAGGAAGGCCGACATGCCGTTGCGGCCATTGGGGTTCTTGTCGGTCACCGCCATGAGGATGGTGAAATCGGCCTCGGCGCCCTTGGTGATCCAGATCTTGCGGCCGTTGATGATCCAGTCATCGCCGTCCTGCACCGCGGTGGTCCGCATCCCCTGCGGATCGGCACCCGCGCCGGGCTCGGAAATGCCGATCGCCGAGATGGTCTCCCCGCGCACATAGGGTTCGAGATATTCCGCCCGCTGGCGCTCGTCCGCGGCGACCATCAGCATCCTGAGGTTCGGGCTGTCGGGTGGCAGGTAATAGGGAACCACGGTCTTGCCGAGTTCCTCGGAGACGCCGACCATCGCCACCATCGGCAGGTTCATGCCGCCCACTTCCTCGGGCGCATCGAGACCCCACAGCCCCAGCTCGCGGCTGACTTCATCGACCTTGGCGGTCTCCTCGTGCGTCAGATAGGTGCCCTGCCCGATATTCTCGCGCGCAATGACGGCCGCTTCGTAGGGCATCAGCTGGTCTTTCACGAATTTGCCGACCAGCTCTTTCAGCATGGCGTGTTCGTGAGAGAGTTCGAAATTCATTGGTGGTGGTTCCCTGCTTGTAACCGGATGTGCGGTGTCCCTGACACCACACAATACGGCATAAGTCACCCGCAGGTTTGATGGGGAGCGGCGTTTTTAGCGCTATTGCTGGTGGGCCTCGGTATAGTGCTGCGCCAGCCAGCCCGCGCCGTAATCATTGGTGGGATCGCGCGCGATCGAATGGACGTGGTTGAAGCCCCCGTCAGGCGAGGGTTCGCGCACATAGTCGATGACGATCGAGGGGCCCTGCACCCGGAACATGTAGCGCGCCTTGGGATCGCCGGTCGGCCCCCACCATGCAAAGTGGAGCTTGTCCGGCCCGTCCTTGACGATCGCCGCGCGCTGCCGGGCGGCAGCTTCGTCCGAGGCATCGCCGAGATATTCGTCGATCACCGCAAGCAGCAGCTGGCGCTGGACGGGGTCGAGCGCGGAGGCCGCAATGCCCTTGGGCGCGGCGATCCGGTCCTGCTGGCCCTTGCCCGCGAAGATGCCATTATCGACCGCATCGGCGACAACCGCCTGCTTGACCTGCTCCGGATTGAGCGCCCCAAGCAGGGCAAAGGCACGGTCGGCCTCGTGCTGGAGGATGCGCCAGCCGGCATAGCGCCCCTCGGGCACGGTCTGCGGATTGGCGCCGAGGAACAGCGGGGTGAAGGCGATCTTCCCGCCCGCAACCGTGAAATTGGCGGCATAGTGGTGGCCGGTCATCATCCAGCCCCAGTTCGCGCTCCCAGGATCGCCGAACACGGTGATGTAGAACTTCCCGCTGTCGTAATCGGGGGCGATCGCGATGGCCTGTGCCTTGCGCGGATCGCCATCGGGCCGCTTTGCGGCAGCCGCGAGGGTCAACTCGTGCAGCACATCCTCGTGCCACATGCTGGTGACGGTCTTGAGATAGCCCTGGCTGGAGAAAGCCGCCGCCAGCATTGCATGCAGCGCCTGGCGCTGCGCGGCGTTCATCTCGGCCACGGTCAGGCCCGAACGCGGCGCCATCTGCGCCGGCAGGTTCGACCATGCGGTGCGCCGGGCATTGTCCTCAAGGCTGGCCTGCACCTTGGCGCGCCCGGCATCGTCGAGACTGGCAAGGAAGGCGAGCGTGCTTGCGCGCATGGCCGCAACCCGCGATGCCTCGAGCACGTGCTCGGGCGATTCATGCGCCATTACAGGCTGCACCGGAAGCCCTAGCGCCAGCACGGCAGCCGCAAGCGCAATCACCTTCACTGTCATGGCAATTCCCCCTCTTCCCTGAAGCGAAGGTCTAGCCCAAGCGCGCGCGTGTGACAAATGGGTGGAGAATAAGGAATGGCAGCGGAGGAGGGACTCGAACCCCCGACACGCGGATTATGATTCCAGCGGGAATATCGGCTTAGACGCGTCAACGTAGTGTTCTGTTGATGCGTTGCTGGCAGCACGCCGATCGCCCGCCGCAAACAGCGCCGGCTGCTGGAACTTCCACGTCCATGCCCGGTTTCTGCGCGCCTGGCGTGCTCGCGATTTCTGCCGGATTGGGGCTGGCGGACGGGTAGATGAACAGATGACCTTGCGCGGCCGATCAGGCCCGCAATGCTTCAATCGCGGTTGGGATAGACATTGATGTTCTTGACCACGCTGTAGGCGAACCGCGTGTCGATTGAACGAATGCCCGGGAGCGCGTGGAGCTGCTTGCGCACGAAAGCTTCGTATTCTTCGAGATCGGCGACCACCACCCGCAGCAGGTAATCCGAATCCCCGGTGGTCATGAAACAATCGAGGATGGAATCGATTTCGCAGACCTTGCGCTCAAAACCCTCGACCGTATCCTTCGCGTGCTTGTCGAGCGCGATGTTCACAAACACCGTCAAAGGCACGCCGTAAACGCGTTGATTGACCAGCGCGGCATAGCCTTCAATCACCCCGCTCTCTTCGAGATTGCGCAGCCGCCGCAGACATGGCGACGGCGACAGGTTTACCCGTTCCGCCAGTTCGAGATTGGTGAGGCGGCCATTTTTCTGCAATTCGCGGACGATCTGCCGATCTTTCCGGTCCATTCGCGCCCCCTAGGGTTAAATATGCCAAAATTGTGGCATTTTGGGGTGAACATAGCAACGTAATACTCCTTCAATCGTGCAATAATTGTGCAATTGGAGATGTTCTATGGCCACGAAAATCCACCCCGGGATGCACAATATGGGTTTCGCCACCCGTGCGATCCATCATGGTTATGATCCGAGCGAGGCCGAGGGCGCGCTGACCCCGCCGCTCCATCTGACATCGACCTTTGTGTTCGAAAACGCGCAAGCGGGCGGCGAAATGTTCGCCGGGACGCGCGAGGGGCATTTTTACACCCGCATCTCCAACCCGACCAATGATCTGCTCGAACAGCGCATCGCAGCGCTCGAAAATGCCGAAGCGGGCCTCGCCACCGCATCCGGGATGAGCGCGATCACATCGACCTTTTGGACGTTCCTGCAGGCGGGCGACGAGGTGATCACCGATAAGACGCTTTACGGCTGCACCTTTGCCTTCATGCGCCACGGGCTGACCCGGTTCGGGATCACCGTGACCCATGTCGATATGACCGATCCCGAAAAGCTCGAACGGGCGATCTCGTCAAAGACCAAGATCGTCTATTTCGAAACCCCCGCCAATCCCAATATGCGGCTGGTCGATATTGCCGCGATTTCGGCGATTGCCCGGCGTGCGGGCGCGCGCTGCATCGTCGACAACACCTATGCCACCCCGGTGATCACCCGCCCGATTGAGCTGGGCGCGGATATTGTCGTCCATTCGGCCACCAAATATCTGGGCGGGCACGGTGATGTGGTGGCCGGACTGGTGGTTGGCAGCGCCGAGGATATAAGCGCGATCCGCCTCGTCGGGATGAAGGACATGACCGGCGCGGTGATGGCGCCGTTCAACGCGATGCTTGTCTTGCGCGGGCTCAAGACGCTCCAGCTTCGGATGCGCCACCACGCCCAGACCGCCGCCGAAATCGCGCGGTTCCTGCATGGGCATCCGGCGGTGTCATTGGTGCATTATCCGGGCCTGCCGAGCTTCGCGCAAGCCGATCTGGCGCGCAAGCAGATGGATCAATTCGGCGGGATGATGGCGGTCGAACTCAAGGGCGGTTACGATGCCGGGATCGCCTTGATGAACCGGCTGACATTGATCCATCGTGCGGTGTCCTTGGGCGACACCGAAACCCTGATCCAGCATCCCGCCAGCATGACCCATTCGGCCTATTCGCCCGAGGAACGCCGCGAACACGGCATTGCCGATAGTCTTGTGCGCATTTCGGTCGGACTGGAGGACGCGGTCGACCTGATCGCGGATCTGGATCAGGCGCTGTCCCGCTGAAGGCAAGACGACGCGGTTGACCCGCGCGACCCGGCACCCACGCGTTCATGTCCGCCATTAGCATAAGCGCAACCAGCATCTTCGGGATGGTTCAATGAGTCCCGAGCCTAATGTGGATCGATCCGACCCAACACGCGAAAGAAGAAGGCTGTCGACCAGCCGATAAGAATAATGCCAAGAATGCTCTCGAACGGGCCGAGCAGGTTCCAGGCCGGGTCGACGTAGTCGTCGCGAAAACCGACGGTGGTATAACTGATGGTCGAGAAATAGAGCGCCTCGGCAAGCGTATCGATCGCGCCGATAGCGAGATAGAGCACCGTGAAGGCCCATATCTCGATGCCGTGGAGCGCGAAGATGGCCAGCACGATCGCCAGCGTGAACGCCGCGCCGCGCGGGGATAGCGCGTCAATGTGGCGTAGCCGCTCTGCTGCCCGCTCGCTGCGCAACGCCCGGCTGAGGCTGAACAACCCCGCCCCATGGACGAAGACGCAAAGCACCAGCATGGTGGTGGAAACGGCAAACTGAACCAGCATGACAAGGCTTATGCCTTGCACCGATGGGTTAGGCCATAGAGCGCTTGTGCGGCTGCGCCCGGTCAGGGAGTATTGCGGATTTCCTCGCTCAGCGCCGCAACCGTCAGCCCGAGCTTACGCAGCATCATCACATTGGCCACGCGCTGGCCATCAGGCGCGAGGGTGAGTTCCTGCCGCACCGCAAACCCGACCCAGAACAGGATGAAGAGCGCCGCCTTCTGAATTTTTATCGTTTATTTTCAGGTAATTACTGAGTTTGGTAGCGGAGGAGGGACTCGAACCCCCGACACGCGGATTATGATTCCGCTGCTCTAACCGGCTGAGCTACTCCGCCCCATGGGCATCCGGCGGCAGGTGCGGCCGGATTCGGCTCCGGGTGTCGGCCCAGGCGAGGCGCGCATCTAGGGCGCAGGCGGGGCCGGGTCAAGCCCTCTCGCGCCCGCGGAAGGCGCAAGTCTTGACCCGCTCCCACGGCCCGCCGCGATAGTGCCACAGCTCGAGCGCGGGAAAGGTGAAGCGCCCCCGCGCGAGCCATGGTGCCAGCACGGGCGCGAGGCCGGCTTGCAGCGCCCGCGCCGCCTCCTTTGTCACCTTGTTCTGGATGGTGATGTGCGGGCGCGGCTCGTGGAGGTCCTGCGCGGTCAGGCTGCCGTGGAAATGCTCGGCAATCAGCGCACGCAGCGCCAGCAGACCCGGCGCCTCGAGCGCGATCGCGGTGCCCTTCCCCAGGTCCATCACCCCCGACACCTTCCCTTCGGGCGGAGCGAATTCGGCGGCGATGCGGGGGATGACGTCCTTCAGTTCCGCCAGCAGCGAGGGCGCGAAGGCATGGAACAGCGTCACGTGGGCGTGAAGGTGGTTGCGCTCGGGCGGGAAATGGGCGCGCCGCAATCCTTCGGCAAAGCCGGCCAGATCGGGCGGCAGGGCAGCGGTGAGGATGAAGGGCTGCGCCATCAGCCTCGTGGACTACATTTCCCCCCGCTCGCGGCGGATCGCGTACCACTTGGCGACGTTGGCGTTGTGCTGTTCGAGCGTGTCGGCAAACCAGTGACCGCCCGTCCCGTCCGCCACCATGAACAGCGCGCCGTTGTTCTCGGGGTTCATCACCGCCGCGATGGAGTCGCGCCCGGGATTGGTGATCGGCCCGTCCGGCAGGCCGACCTTGGTGTAGGTGTTGTAGCCGTTGACCGCAGCGATTTCGGACTGGCGGATGCGGCGGCCGAGCGGCTTGCCCTTGGTGACGGGGTAGATGATGGTGGGATCGGCCTGCAACTTCATGCCGGTGCGCACGCGGTTGGAATAGAGCCCGGCGACCATGCGGCGCTCCTCGGGCTTGCCGGTTTCCTTCTCGACGATCGAGGCGAGGATCAGCGCATCGCGCATCGTGTCGACCGCAATGCGGGGGCTGCGCTTGGCCCATTCCTCGGCCAGCGCCTGATCCATCGCGGTCTGCATCTGGTTGACGAGGCTTGCGCGCGACTGGCCGCGCTCGAAGGCATAGGTATCGGGCAGGATCGAGCCTTCGGGCGGCACCGGCACTTCGCCGGTCAGCAGCGGTTCTGCCATCAACCGCTCCCACACGAGGATCGAGGGCATGCCTTCGGGCACCGTGACGAAGCGGCGGATGACGTCGCCCGACTGGAAGGCGGCGAGAATGTCGCCCTGGCTCATGCCGGGGGTGAGCAGGAATTCGCCCGCCTGGATCGGTGCGTCCGAGCCGAAGATGCGGGCTTGCAGCACGAAGCCTGCGGAGGAGGAAATCAGCCCCTCTTCTTCCAGCTTGTCCGCCACCGAGGACACCGAGGCGCCCGCGGGGATGGTGAAATTCGTGTCCTTCGCGATGGTCGCCGAACCCGTCAGCGTCCACGCAAAGGCGAGGCCGGCGAGCGCCAGCGCCACCAGGGCGAGGATCGCCAGCCGCGCGCGGCTCATGCCGATCAGTCGACCTTCTGCATGATGATCGAGGCGTTGGTGCCGCCGAAGCCGAAGGAATTGTTCAGCACGGCGCGCACTTCGCGCTTCTTCGCCTTCAATGGCACGAGATCGATGCCCTCGGTGCCCTCGTCGGGATCATGCAGATTGAGCGTCGGCGGCACGATCCCGTCGCGCATCGCAAGGATGCAGAAGATCGCCTCCACCGCGCCCGCGCCGCCCAGCAGGTGGCCGATCGCGCTCTTGGTCGAGGACATCGACGCGCCGCCCAGATCATCGCCCAGCACGCGCTTGATCGCGGCGAGTTCGATGGTGTCGGCCATGGTCGAGGTGCCGTGGGCGTTGATGTAGTCGATATCGCCCGGGCCGAGGCCGGCCTTCTTGAGCGCCATGCGCATGGCGAGTTCGGCGCCGCGCCCTTCGGGGTGCGGAGCGGTGACGTGATAGGCATCGCCCGACAGGCCATAGCCGGTGACTTCGGCGTAGATCTTGGCGCCGCGCGCCTTGGCGCGCTCGTATTCTTCGAGCACGACCACGCCCGCGCCTTCGCCCATGACGAAGCCGTCGCGGTTGCGGTCATAGGGACGGCTGGCTTCGGTCGGCCGGTCGTTCATACTCATGTTGAGCGCGCGCGCCTGGGCAAAGCCGGCAATGCCCAATGGGTTGATGGTGCTTTCCGCCCCGCCCGCCAGCATCACGTCGGCATCGTCCATCGCGATCATCCGCGCGGCATCGCCAATCGAATGCGCGCCGGTGGAGCAGGCGGTGACGACCGCATGGTTGGGCCCCATGAAGCCGTACTTGATCTGCACCTGTCCGGTGATGAGGTTGATCAGACGCCCGTGGACGAAGTGCGGGCTGACCCGCGCGGGGCCGCGTTCGTGGAGATTGACGCTTTCGAGTTCGATCCCCGGCAGGCCGCCGATCCCTGAACCGATCGAGCAGCCGGTGCGCTCCTTCTCGGCCTCGGTCATGTCGGTCAGGCCCGCGTCTTCGAGCGCCTGGCCTGCGGCATCAATACCATAGACGATGAAGGGATCGACCTGCCGCTGGACCTTGTGATCGACGCGCTTGTCCGCATCGAAGCCCCAGGGGTGATCCTTGCCCTTCACCTCGCAGGCGATGGTGCACTTCTGGTCCGAGGTGTCGAAACGGGTGATCTGCCCCGCCCCGCTCTCGCCCGCGATCAGGTTTGCCCACGTCGTTTCGACATCGCCCCCGAGCGGGGTGACAAGACCGAGTCCGGTTACAACCACACGGCGCATTCAGGTTCTCCAAAACGCAAGACAGGCTCAACCCCGTTCGGGCTGAGCCTGCCAAGACCCCGTATGACGCTTCACCGGCACGGCCGAGGAGGAAGGCGGAACCTTCGATCCTTCCACCGTCGCGCGATCCGCAGCCAACGGGTGGGTCGGGCTATCAGCCCTTGTGCTCTTCGATGTACTTGGTCGCGTCACCAACGGTGGTGATCTTCTCGGCCGCATCGTCAGGGATTTCGACACCGAATTCCTCTTCGAAAGCCATCACCAGTTCGACGATGTCGAGGCTGTCAGCGCCCAGATCGTCGATGAAGCTGGCATCCTGGGTGACCTTGTCGGCCTCGACGCCGAGATGCTCGACGACAATCTTCGCCACCCGATCGGCAGTATCGCTCATGATATTCCCTCGTTGAATTGGGGTTAGGTAAATCTGTGCCCCGCCCTAATGAAGGGCGCAGGGATACGCAAGTGGGCATGACGTTCAGGGCCGATCCTCTCCGCAACCATCGACGCGCAGCTGGGCCGCGCTCTTGCCAGCAGGCGCGCGGGCGTGCCACGTGCGGCGGCATCATGCTGACCTTCTGCTCGCCCTTGCAAACCGCCCATGCGCCTGCCCTCGAACTCGTCAACGGCAAGGCGGAAGACCACGCCGAAACCCCGGCGCGGCTCGATAACATGCTCGCGGCCATCGGCCCGGTGCGCGCGCCTGCCGACTTCGGCCTTGCGCCGATCCTTGCTGTGCACAGCCCCGAATATCTCGCCTTCCTGCAAGGCGCGCATGGCGAATGGCTGGCCGCGGGGCTCGAGGGCGATGCGATCGGCTATGCCTTTCCGGTGCGCGGGCGGCGGCCGCTGGCGCTGACGCGGATCGACGGCAAGCTCGGCCAGTACGGCTTCGACACCGTCACCCCGATTGCGGCGGGCACGTGGGATGCCGCCTATGGCGCAGGCCAATCGGCGCTTGCGGCGGTAGAGGCGCTGGCGAGCGGCGCGGCGGCCCACGCCTTCGCGCTGTGCCGTCCGCCCGGGCATCATGCGGGGGCCGATTATTTCGGCGGCTATTGCTATCTCAACAACGCCGCCATCGCGGCGCGCGCGGCAGCAGCGCGGGGCTTGGGGCCGGTCGCGGTGCTCGATGTGGATTACCACCACGGCAACGGCACGCAGGACATCTTCTACGAGGATGGAGCCGTGTTCTTCGCCTCGATCCACGCCGATCCGCGCACCGATTTCCCCTATTTCTGGGGCCATGCCGAAGAGCGCGGCGCGGGCGCTGGAGAGGGCGCGAACCTCAACCTGCCGCTGGCGCGCGGGACAGGCTGGGCGACCTATGACAGCGCGCTCGGCAAGGCATTGGAGGCGATTGCGGCTTTCGGCGCCAAGACGCTGATTGTCAGCTACGGGGCGGATACCTTTGCCGAAGACCCGATTGCGCAATTCGCGCTGACCACCGATGACATGCAGCGCATGGGCGCAAGGATCGCCAGCCTCGGCCTGCCGACCGTCACGGTGATGGAAGGCGGCTACAACGTCGCGGAACTGGGCCGCAACGTCGCTGCCTTCATCGCCGGGCTGGAAGGCGCTTAGGCCCCGCCAACCGGCTTCACCGGCGGTTCGACCACGCGCAAGCTGAGCTCGCGCAGCTGGCGCGGCTCGGGGCTGCTGGGGGCGCCCATCAGCAGGTCCTCGGCGCGCTGGTTCATCGGGAAGAGCGTGATTTCGCGCAGGTTCTTGGCCCCGCACAGCAGCATCACGATCCGGTCCACGCCCGCAGCCATGCCCCCGTGCGGCGGCGCGCCGTACTGGAAGGCGCGGTACATGCCGCCGAAACGCTCCTCGACATCGGCCTGCGACAGACCGGTGATCTCGAAGGCCTTGACCATGGTTTCAGGCTTGTGGTTGCGGATCGAACCGGAGGCGATTTCATAGCCGTTGCAGACCAGATCGTACTGGAACGCCTTGATCGTCAGCGGATCCTGACCCTCCAGCGCCTCCATCCCGCCCTGCGGCATCGAGAAGGGGTTGTGGCTGAAGTCGACCTTCTTTTCCTCCTCGCTCCACTCGTAGAACGGGAAGTCGACGATCCAGGCGAGGGCAAAGGCGTTCTCGTCGATGAGGCCCAGCTCCTCGCCCACGCGGATGCGGGCAGCACCAGCCAGCTTGGCAGCGTCAGCCGCCTTGCCCGCGGCAAAGAACAGCCCGTCATTCTCGCCAAGGCCAAGCTCGGCATAGAGTTCCGCCATGCGCTCAGGGCCATGGTTCTTGGCAATCGGCCCGCCGAACTCGCCGGCCTTGCGGGTGACATAGCCAAGGCCTGCATAGCCTTCCTTGCGCGCCCAGTCGTTCATGTCGTCGAAGAACTTGCGGCTCTTCTCGTGGGTCGCAGGCGCCGGGATCGCGCGGACGACACCGCCGCCGCCGACGATCTTCTCGAACAGGCCGAAGCCGCTTTGCGTGAAGTGGTGCGAAACGTCGGAAATGATCAGCGGGTTGCGCAGATCGGGCTTGTCCGAGCCGTACTTGAGCATCGCCTCGTCATAAGGGATGCGCGGGAATTCACCGGCGGGCGTCACCTTCTTCTCGCCCGCGAAGGCGGCGAAAGTGCCCTGGATCACCGGCTCCATCGTCTCCCACACCTCTTCCTGGGTGACGAAGCTCATTTCGAGGTCGAGCTGGTAGAACTCGCCCGGCAGACGGTCGGCGCGCGGGTCCTCGTCGCGGAAGCACGGCGCAATCTGGAAATAGCGGTCAAAGCCCGCGACCATCAGCAGCTGCTTGTACTGCTGCGGCGCCTGCGGGAGCGCGTAGAACTTGCCGGTGTGGATACGGCTCGGCACGAGGAAGTCGCGCGCGCCTTCGGGCGAGGAGGCGGTGAGGATCGGGGTCGAGAATTCGTTGAAGCCCGCCGCGCCCATGCGTGCACGCATGTCGGCAATCACCGCCACGCGGGTCATGATGTTCCGGTGCAGCGTCTCGCGCCGCAGATCGAGGAAGCGGTAGCGCAGGCGGATATCCTCGGGGTAAGGCTGCTCGTCGGCGACCGGCATCGGCAGCTCTTCGGCCGCGCTCTGGACAGTCACCGCGCGGGCAAACACCTCGATCGCGCCGGTGGCAAGGTTGGCGTTCACGGTCTCGGCCACGCGCGCCTTCACTTCGCCCTCGATGGTGACGACGCTTTCGACCCGCAGGCCTTCGAGCACGGGCAGCGCCGCGCTGTCGCTGTCCGCGACGATCTGGGTGATGCCGTAATGATCGCGCAGATCGATGAACAGCACGCCGCCGTGGTCGCGCTTGCGATGGATCCAGCCCGACAGGCGGACGGTCTCGCCGACATTGGCGGAAGAAAGCTGTGCGCAAGTATGCGTGCGGTAGGGGTGCATCTAAACTCTTGTCCTGTTCGCGGCTATGACGCTAGGGCGCGCTCGCGCGGCGCTTGTCGAGGCCTCGGCTACGTCGTCGGCGCGCTAACAGGGCAAGCCTTGCACTTTGTCAAGCCACGCTTGGTATTGGGGCAGGCGCATTCTGGGTTGAATCCCGAGGGCGGCACTCCGCCTGCGAAACAAGAAAAGATGACATGAAAATCCATCCTCTGATTACCACGAGCGAGGCCCTCTCCGAGCTCTGCGCGCGTCTGGCCACATCCGAATTCGTCGCGGTCGACACCGAATTCATGCGCGAGAACACCTATTGGCCCGAACTCTGCCTCGTGCAGATCGCCAATACGGAAGAAGCCGCCGCGATCGATCCGATGGCCGAGGGCATCGATTTGCAGCCCCTGCTCGATCTGATGTGCAACAACGAGGACGTGCTCAAGGTCTTCCATGCCGGCGGGCAGGACGTCGAGATCATCGTCAACATGACGGGCAAGACCCCGCACCCCATCTTCGACACCCAGATCGCGATGATGGCGATCAGCCAGTCCGAACAGATCGGCTATGCCAACCTCGTCGAGACCTGGATGGGCCTCACCATCGACAAGGGCGCGCGCTTTACCGACTGGAGCCGCCGCCCGCTGACCGACCGGCAGATCGAATATGCGATCGGCGATGTGACGCACCTCGCCACGATCTTCCCGCGCATCCTCAAGAAGCTGATCAAGACCGGGCGCGGCATCTGGCTCGATGCCGAGATGGAAAAGCTCGCCGATCCGTCGAACTACATCACCGATCCCGGCATGGCGTGGAAGCGCATCCGCCAGCCGGGGCGCAATCCGCAGGTGCTGGGCCGGATGAAGGCGCTCGCCGGCTGGCGCGAGGCCGAGGCGCAGCACAAGAACATCCCGCGCGGCCGCATCATGCGCGACGAGACGCTGGCCGATATCGCCAGCCACCCGCCCAAGGTACAGGCCGATCTCGCCAAGGTGCGCGGCCTCAGCGCCGCGTGGAAGGACAATGATATCGGCAAGCGGCTGATGAAGGTGCTGGCCGAGGCCGAGCCCCTGCCCAAGGACGAAATGCCCGAAAAGTCCGGCCCCGGCGCGCCGCTGGGCAAGGAAGGCGCGCTGGTCGCCGATCTCTTGAAGCTGCTGCTGAAGATCCGCGCCCGCGAGATCGACGTCGCCGCGCGCCTGCTGACCCGCGCCGAGGAGATGGAAGCCCTCGCTGCCGGGGTGCGCGATCTGCCGGTGCTGCGGGGCTGGCGCTTCGAGGTGTTCGGCAAGGACGCGCTCGATCTGGTCGAGGGCAAGCTCGCCTTCGCGGTCGAGAAGGGGCGGCTCAAGATGACCCATATCGACGATGTCATCGTGCCTGCCAGCGACGCGCTGGCGGCGGAGTAGCAGCGGGCCGGTGTCCACCTACCTGCCCACCATCAAGCAGTTGCAATATCTGGTGGCGCTGCACCAGCATGGCCATTTCGGCCGCGCGGCGGATGCGAGCTTCGTGTCGCAATCGACGCTTTCGGCCGGCATCCGCGAGCTCGAATCGCTGCTCGGCGTGACGCTGGTCGAACGCTCGCGCCGCGTGGTGCGCTTCACATCGCTGGGCGAGCAGGTGGTGGCCAAGGCCAACCGGCTGCTGCGCGAGGCGGAGGAACTGGCCGATCTGGTGCAGGCCGCAGGCAAGCCGCTGGTGGGCGAACTCCGGATGAGCGTGATCCCCACCATCGCCCCCTTCCTGCTGCCGCGCCTGCTGCCGCGCCTCAAGCGCGATCGCCCCGAATTGAAGCTGATGCTGCGCGAGGAGACGAGCCACGATGCGCTCGAATCGCTCTCCCACGGGCGGGTCGATTGCGTGCTGCTGGCGCTGCCCTTCGACACGGGGGATGCGGCGCTCGCCCATATCGCCGATGATCGCCTGTTCGTCGCCTTCCCCAAGGACGATCCGCGCGATCCGCCTGCGAGCGTCAAGCCCGACATGATCGATCAGGGGCGCCTGCTGCTGCTGGAGGACGGGCACTGTCTGCGCGATCACGCGCTCGCGGCGTGCTCGCGCAGCGAGCTGCGCGCCAGCGCGGCGATGATCGGCACCTCGCTCCACACGCTGGTGCAGCTGGTCAATAATGACCTCGGCCTCACCATGCTGCCCGAAATGGCGCTGGAGGCGGGGATCCTCGCCGGCACGGACGTGGTCGCGCGGCCCGTGGACAGCCCCACCGCCAAGCGCGAGATCGTGCTGGCATGGCGCAAGAACTCGCCGCGAGAGGCCGATTTCCAGCTGCTCGCCGAAGAGCTGCGCGCGGGGTGAGGCGATTGTCCGGACAGGGCAAGACGGCTAGGCTGGCGCTGTGACCCCGCCCGATCAGGAACCCCTGCCTTACCAAACCGATATCCGCGGCCCGCGGGCAGGCGGCGGGTTCATCCTTGCCATGCTGGCGCTGCTGCTGGGCGGCCTCGTTCTGCTCAACACCGGCGTGCTCGAATCCTCCTATGCGGGCGTCGCCTTCATGGGGGTGATCCCCTTTGCGATCGGCGGGCTGGCGACGGGCGCGGGATTGCAGGTCTATTCGCATTACGGCTGCCTGATCGCGCCGGTGCTGCTGTTCGCGGTGATGTTTCCGCTGGTGCACTATGGCCTCGCCGAGGGGCTGGTCTGCATCATCATGGTGCTGCCCTTCTGGCTGTCGGCCGGGCTCGGAGGAGCCTTGGCGACCTGGCTGATCCACCGCCGCCAGCAGCGCATGGAACGCGAGGCGCAGATGACCCGCTTTCAGGTGGTCGCGCTCGCCGCCCTGCCCTTCGCGCTGCTCTATGCCGAGGAGGCGAGCCCGCCAGCGTGGCAGGAGAGGGCCGTGGTGCGTTCAGTGGACATCGCCGCCACGCCCGCCGAGGTCTGGCCGCTGCTCCTGTCGATTCCCGGGGTCCGCGAGGACGAGGGGATCGCCACCTTCACCCATGATGTCGCCGGCATCCCCCGCCCGGCCGAAGCGCGGCTGGTGCAGCGCGGCGACGGGCTGGTGCGCGCGGCGCGCTGGGGCAAGGATATCCGCTTTGAAGAGCGCGTCACGCGGCTGGAGCCGGGCCGCGCCATCGGCTGGGACTTCGCCTTCCCCGACACATCCGTGCAGGACTACACCGATCGCCATATCTCGCCCGACGGCCCGCTGCTGAAGATCGCCAGCGGCGGCTATACGCTGGAGCCCCTGCCGGGCGGCAAGGCGCGCGTGACGCTGACCACCACCTACCGGATGCGCAGCAGGCTCGATTGGTATGCGGGCCTGTGGGGCGAAGTTCTGCTCGGCGACGTCGAGGACAATGTCCTCGCGATCATCAAGGCGTGCGCCGAAAAGCCAGCATGATGCACCTAGAGCGTTTTCCCCACGTTCTGACTCGGCGGGGATTCCCTTGCGGGCGCGGTTCTGATTCATCCTTCTTGCTGGAAGCAGGAGGCCAGCATGGATGGCACGGACGCTTTCACAGGACCTTCGGGA
>Ga0315900_10000637_pt1 | contig 59732 bp, 107 predicted proteins | sample LakEriMetagenome_FD_203521 | JGI IMG/M metagenome (GOLD analysis project Ga0315900, IMG submission 203521) | Freshwater fungal communities from buoy surface, Lake Erie, Ohio, United States - Buoy 12 MA114 | ecosystem: Environmental > Aquatic > Freshwater > Lake > Lake biofilm | place: USA... | reverse complement strand
ATCTTAAGTGAAATTTCAGAGCATTTCAGCAAATAGGCACAAGCCTTGAGCTCAAGGATGAGCTCGCTAGTTTATGTGGTTATAGAGGTCCGAACATAAACTACCTATAACAGGAGGTACATATGGTAACCAAGCAAGAGATCATCAAGATGGCGATGCTGCACCACGAATCGATGGCGACCAACGTGTTCGACCTCGACTACTACAGAAACCGCATCAAGTTCCTCGACGACTACGTTCCTAGCAAGCCGGTGTTCCGCAGCAAGTCCAAAGCCAAGTCAGCTGCGCCAGCTCTCGGCGGCAAGAAGTTCAAGACCGACAAAGAGCGCGTAGCTGAAGTTCAGCGCCGCAACAACAACTATAAAGATCATAAGTGATCGGTGCGGTGCACTCCCGAAGTGCACCGATGGTTTATTCTAAAACTACTGATTGTCTTCGTGTTTGCGAGAGGCTGCAGTGGCTGCTTTTATTGCAGCGCCCCAATGTGAGCGCGGGATTTTATTAGGCCCCGAAGTATCAATATCTGGATCGTATAGACCTGTTTCTTTATCGTGCCAACCGTTTACTGTTGCTACGTGTTCTCCGTTTGCGTTGTGGACGTGATAAGCAACTTTGTTGTCTTTCTTATTAGCAAATTTAGCAGTATACTGCCCGGTGCCCTTTTGAAGGTTCTCTTCAACTATAGACCACTGACCATTAGTGTGCTTAATGAGTTTTTCCATATATCGCCTCGATTATTTAGATTAAACCGCATTAAATTTATACCCTATAATCAAGCTTAAAACAACTAAATCAAGACTTATAAGTCTTATATCTTAAGATAAGTTCAAATAATCGTTACGATAATTTTCTGAGTTGTTACGACCCACCCCCGAAGTGCACCGACACTGCTACGCTCCCGAGCCCCCTAGTGATATCCGAAACTAATAATATGAGTAAGTTGTTGATGATTAAGTTATGACATCCGAAACTAATAATTAACAACAACGGAGGTCAACATGAGCGACGTTAGCAACATGAAGACTATCATGGGCAAGATCGTCAACCGATATCCTGAGCTCGGCCATATCGAAGTCATGGGCCCACTCGACCAAGACTACGGCTTTGATGTCCAAGTCAACCCCGACGACGTGGTGATCTATACCGACTTTACCGACGAGAGTTTGACAGACGACGACTCAATCAACCAGTTCGCTGAGTGGTACAACAACACTCTACACTACAACATCGAGAAGCAGATGAGGATGTTTGGCTACCAAGCGATAGCTGGAAACGATGGATCTGGTGGTGGACTTTACTATGGTGCCATATTATTCAGACGTATTAAGTAATCGACCTTCGGAGGGCGCTCATAGGACTCAAGGACGAGTCCTACTCCTCCCTCCCGAACATAGAGGTAGTCAACAACGGAGGTCAACATGAGCGATAGAAGTTTTATCACCAGCGATAACACGTTCTTTGACCCAGATGGAAAAGAGCGAGGAGTGGTCGACGATCCTTGGGTCATACTTAATTACAGCAATCTGCCGATCAAGGCTAACTGCATCGTATTCGATGGCCGATTGTATGAGCGGGTTGACGGTGAGGGTGCTGAGCGGTGGCGAGAATATCTAGATCTAGAATATTACACCTTCATATACGACGATGACAACTTGCTTTCTAAGTTAGACGACTGCTTTGCAGCACCAACGAATCCAAACTTATAATAACTCGTGTAATTCCACGGGACTCAAGGACGAGTCCCATACTTCTCCCGAATCTAATAGAGGGTATAAACGGGAGGTCATCATGGCAAACCACATCAATGTCAAGCCTCTTGAAGAGGTGCTCGAGCTGCTCAATAGCATCGAGTATGTCGAAGACCCTGATGCGTTTGAGTATCTAAGCGGCATACGCGATCAAGCTGCGCGCATCATGCGCGCCACTATCCAGTGGGTTGAGGAGGACGCGGTATGAAAGTTGTCTTCACCGACGAAGAGCTCATGCTACTTGCGGAGCTCGTTGAGGCAGCCATAAGGCAAGATCCGAGCCGCGATGATCTTCGCCAGCTCTTCTCGCGGTTGGCCTACCTGACCAAGACTACTTGGGAGGAGTTTTGATATGGACCCTACCGAAGAGAAGAAGCTGCTGCTCAACGGCATCGCTTATCTAAGAAACCAACTGGCCCACACTCGCGGTGCAAGATGCCTCGACGTGCTCGAAAGACTCGATACGCTTAGGTTGTGCTTGGAAGATCTCATCCGAAACGAAATCAAAAAGAAAGAAACGTACGGCAAAGCCATCTAGGAGGACCTATGAGCACGGACTATCGGATCGATAATGATCCCTTTAAGCTTAAAGCTTGGCGCACCAAGAACTACAAGCGCAAGACCCCCAGATCAATCTGGAATGTATTGCTTAATACGCCTACCGACAAGAAGGAAGACTAGTATGTTTGCGATGGAAATCATCCGCATGTTTGCTATGATAGCTTTATTTTTCAGTGCCTTCGCGACCGGCTACATCGTATACTACATGTTCCGATCATAAGATGTATAAACAATGGGAGGTTATATGTCATACTCTTTGATGCATAACAAAGATACGTCGCGCATATACTCAGTCTACTTAAACGACGAGCTCGTCGTCAAGAACGTTGCTGCGCACCACGTTGAGTCAGTGATCCACTCTCTCGAATCAGAAGGTTTCAACGTCGCCGACGAAGTATGGGACGACGAGAAGATGCGAGTTGATATCATCTCCACTTCTTTTCTCGACGAAGAAACTGACGACGACAACATTGACTAAGAGGATTCGACCATGCGATACTTACCTCTGCTGATCGCGCTCACGGGGTGTGCAACCACATCTGAGCTGAATCAAGTTAAGTCTGATTTAACTCAAGCCAACAAGAAACTCGACGCATCTGTATACCACCTGCAAGTCCAGTCGTGCAAGACAGACACGCTGATCTGCGTGATCAACGCTGCAGTGAACAAGTCAGGCGACGAAGCGTGCATCGAGAACTACATGCAATGCCTAACTACCACACTCGATCAGTATCGTTCGGTAAACGGCAAAGAACCACCAGACCTATTCGAACCCAAGCGTGCTCGCTAGGGCGACCTCCTGTTGCGGCCCCGAGGCACTACCCTCGGGGCCTTCTATCCGAAGTGCACCGACACTGCTACGCTCCTGAGCCCCCTAGTGATATCCGAAACTATAAGTAGTCATGATTGATGCTGACTGAAACCGACGCTAAATCCTGATGTCCGAACCTACACCATCTCATATGGGAACGATGTTTTAGTTCCCAACTAACCCAAGGAGTGTTATCCATGGCTATGAAACAACGTGAAGCAGTCTACTCGTCCACCACCGAAGTCCTCGCATCCAAGGGCATCGAGTTCATGCCCACCGTGACCGACGTCCGCGACGTGGTGACCACCGAGATCCGCAAGGAGATCGCTGACCGCGTCGTCAGCCTCTTCAAGTCCGGACAGGTCGAGTTCAAAGGTACCGACGCCAACCAAGCTAAGCTGAGCGACGAAAAGCTCCTGCGCAACTACGTCACCGGTCTCATCACCAACTGGTTCAACAAGGACACGCAGCTCAACGGCGGTGCCAAGTACCAAGCTAAGAACCCTGGTTCCCGCGCCGGCTCCTCCGATGCGCAGCTGAAAGAGATGCGCCTCCTCAAGAAGCACCTCGAGACCATCGGCAACACCGAAGGCATCGCTCGCGTCGAAGAGGCCATCAAGAACCGCTTGGCCGAGATCCAAGCCGACAAAGCGCCAGCTCTGCCCGAAGTGTCCACCGACAACCTACCCGACTTCTTGAAGGACCTTGCTGTCTAATCCCCCTAGGGAGGGAGACTAAACCTCTCCCTCCCTTTCTTTCTTGGAGCCGACCATGAAACCTGACCTATACGAAAAGGAACTAGTCGGCCACAGTCGTACAGATACGGTATACATGGTTAAACCCGTGCCCAAAGCTATACTGTTCATGCGAGTTCTCCACCGTCTTCGAGTAGAAAGGCAGAAAGCTTTCTGCAAGCTTGACTACGCGGAACGAAAGGGGATCTAGATGCACCACCGCACCCAAAAACCCCTATGGATAGAGGTGGAGCCTCCGAAGAGCAGGTATCCCGCGGATCGGCTGTTCATGACGCTGGCCCGCCTAGGTTTGGACATAGTGAAGTATTAAGTGTTTCACTTGGTGGAAGTTGTTGGTTGGTGGGCGTCGCTACACCCCTCCCCTTTCCACTACTATCTATCGGCACCATCTAAACCTAGATGAACTGTCTTTCCCACCTAAGACAGGGTGGAAAGCTTGATACGGGATTCCTCGAATAGTGAGAAAGCATGATATGCCTTTCCACCTAGCCCTTTCCCTCTAGGGAAGCTAAGAAGTCTCTCTTTACCTACCTATAAAAGGATGTTTATATGTCTGCTAGATGCTATGACGAAAACTGCATGGTTCACTTCTTAGAGCTTGAAAGTTGTTTTGCCCATGTCTCTCCCCAGTTTGGTAACGTGAGGTGCTTGTGCTCCATCTCCGATAAGGAGACTTGGAGAGCTGCCCTTGCGGCTACGCTTGCGTATCGCTACCGCTTTCTTGAGGACATATAACAAGAGTTTGTTGCTTAGACCGTTATTTGGTAGATAACTAACTCCGCGGGAGTATTTTATGAACTATCAGCTCCAAATGGTTGAGCTTATTAAGACCATTGCTCTTCTTTGCCAGACTGAGCTTGGAACAGAGTCGCCAGGGAGAGTTCTTGAAACCAGAAGGTTGTCTTGTATGTCCTACTATCTAACCTGCAGCTGTGATACCTCGCCTTCCGGTAACTTGACGTGCAACCCTAATATGTTTGAGAAGTTGGCCGTTTGTGTCTTGGAAAGAGCTCCAGTCAAGGGTAGGTGAAAACTATGATCACCCATCATCCTAAGTATCGAGCCTTCATGGACTTTGCCTATACCCTCAAGTACTTATATCTAGTTAGCATAGGTGAGGCGGTTCGCTTGACCGGTGGCGTGTTTGACGCGGTAGAAGACGATATCAAGGAGTGAGACTATGCCTTTAATTTTAACGCTTTATTTTGCCGCGTCTACCGCGGGCTGCCCCAGGATTCCGGTGCTGTACTTCAAAGGCACGTTCTACCAGAACTACGACATCGCCTTCCTTAGGAAGAACGAGAAGGAGTGCGCTGAAGCTTACCCGAAAGCGCCGTGCGTCAACTACATGGCCAAGATCGCCCACCTAACATACCGCGTGTCCTGCAGCGGTAACAAGTAGTTCAACCAACAGCGCTATGGAGGTGCCTTATGCATTTTGACGACTTAGACCTCTTGGAGAAGAAGATGGCAGCCGAGATCTACCGCGACCTGGTCGTCAAGTACGACAGACCAAGTGAAGCCGATGCAGATTTTCTGCTTGACTGCCAGACAATTAGGGATAGAGCCCGTGAGATTGCCAGAGTTTACTACGAGGACCTTAAAGGTGAGTGACCTCATGGAGAAGATGCGGCATCCGGTTACGGGGCACCCTAGGTATATGGCGTCCATGGAGTTCGTCGAACTAGATGACGACAAGGCTGTTATCTCTTCGACTTCGTTCTGGCTTGCAGTTGATCTGATGTGTGCGATGAGCAAGTTCAAGCTCACCACCAAGAGCAACTGGTACCGCATGTTTAAGATGTTCGTCAGCACAAACAAGTAGCACAAAAGAGCGAGCATGACCTACTCAGAAGAGTGTTTAGATCAGCTTAGGAAGCGGGAGTCGTTTGTTAAGTTGGTCTATTTGCTGCTGAATATCAAGGTCATACGCAAAGATCACATCAATAAACTATGGTTCATCTATAACAAAGTTGAGTGACCGCAATCCCTTAAACTAGGTCCAAACAATGGAGCACAAAGATCACTATGAGGCGTGGCTATTTATCTTGATGCTGCGGCGGATCAAGTTGATGTCCAAGTCCGAATCTCCTGGATTCTTTTCAGCGTATTATTCCATACGAGCTTTGCACAACGAAAACAAGACCATATAAACTGGGAGAACCCATGGGCAAGGAGATGGAGAACCGCAAGAAAGATCTTAGCCCGCGCACGTTCAACATCGGGCTGCTTCTTCTTACCTTAACCCACTTAGAACTTGGCCGGAACGGCTGGCGCAGATACTACAGAAAACACATCATGCCAGGGGAATGGGGCGGTGAGCTTAAGCCATAAACCGCTGCATTGATTACAGTATCCGACTGTCGCGTCCGATCCTATTCGTAGGCATGAACATCTCAAAATACGAGGTTTGTTTATGAGCCAGAGTCTTCAAAGGCAAGAAGGCGATATCCACCGCGAGAAGATTGTGCTGAAGCGCATGCGCGAGGACAGCGAGTTCATAAGCTATATCAAAGCCTTGTCGGATAAGTGGAACAAACTAACCGTAAAAGAGAAGTTGCTGGTTCAAGGCATCTCCGAACACAGGACTTCAGGCCGCATCCTTACAGACCGCCAGCGCAGCGCGATCGTTGCGCTATATCTCAAACATGTATCCTAACTAAGGAGTTTATATGTCTTTCGACGTTAAGTTTGCTTCTAAAACCGAAGCACTTCAAGCAGTTAGGTCTCTGATTTCGTACGTTGACGACAACTTCACAGACGAAAATCAGTCAACTTATGTTCGCCAGAATTTGTATGCTCTTCACACGCTGCTTTTCCACGTTCCTGAGGCCCCTAAGATGCAGGAAGTATTCTCGCTGTCAAGCGATGAAGATTCGATCGAGATCCCTTTCTAAGCAAACCTCCAGCTTTACGGTGAGATAAATGGATATTTACTTAGAATCAAATCAAGATCTTAAATATGGTGACCATTTTGTCATTGACGGTCAGATGTACCGTGTAGTGTATGGTGTTGGTGATGGGCTTGTTTGCCAGGGCATCGACTGGGATACCGGCATTGAACCAGTACAACTACAATACGGTTCTATCCGACGCGTCATGACCTCTGAAGATTTTTAAGACCACGGGGTAAGCAATGGAAATGTCAGTGGTAATAACGATATTGGCCGCAACCGCACCGATGTTGTTTGGTCTATGGATGTTCTCGCTCGTTATCAAGGGCGCACCTCGTGATACACGACGAGCCTGCGGTCGCTGCAGTGAATGTCGATGCGACGATCGCAGCTGCGATGGCTGCGATTGATTGTGATTTGGAAAAGAATCGCAATTGCTAGATTTATTATCGTCTTATCGAAATATAAGATCGCAAGATCGGCAACGTATGCTCGCGTAATATCGAAACCATTGGCAAAAAACAATTTCTGAGGTCTACATGGGAAGACTTGATAAGGGAATGCTTGCTTGGATTATTTGGGCTTCAACTATTATCGCTGTATTTTGCGGTGTGCTCGCGTTCACAGATGTGAAACAATCCACGCTCGACGTGAAGCGTGGGGATACTGTCCATTTTAGTTGGACCGCAGACAATAAATTCTACAGCAGCAATTGCACTAATTACGGTACAGCCGTAGATCAGGTTGGCAATAAGGTATTCAAAGTAATGATACTTTGCACACCGATTGGTGGAAGTAATTCATTTGTGCCGCTGATGATCCATTGGTATGAGATCACAAAAGTGGATCAGACGATGGTCCTGTCTAAACCCGCAGCTATAGATGACGAAGAGTGAAAATCAATAAGCACAAAAGAGACACCGTATTGTACGTACCTACACACCGTGGAAGGTTGGTATATACTCTAAGTAATTTAGGACTTTGCGGTTCTCTTAGCTTACTTGATTGGATGAATAAGTCTTTGAAGACAAGGTGATGGTATGTTCAAGGTTTTCATGTTAGCATTTTTAATGGCCTTCAACTTAGACGTAGCAGAAGCTAAATCGTTTAAGCGCATTAGACCAAGGTTGAAACCTCATACCAAAGAATCTGGCTCTTACTCGCGCAAGAGACCCAAAAACATACCAATCAAAAAACCTAAACCACTGAGATTACTCAGTGTTATATACTTTACCTGGCCAGCGGGTTTAGAGATGTTTGGCGAAGAGTGCCCCAACAAAGGCTTCGTAGAAGAAGTCTACGGCAAGGCTCCTGACTATCTATACGAAGTTCGCGTCGTGTGCAAGGGCAACATCGAGCGCTACGAGCATTTCTTTCTGATTAAGCAATCACAGGTAATAAAGATTGAAAAACCAAAGTAATATTGATGATTTGCGAAATCACTTTGCGTCAAAAACAATCATGGCATTGCTTACTGCAGAGCACATTTTGCTAAAATACTCCCACAGATCCTTGATCGACATGGTTAATTTGCTATTTAGAATAAAAATTATGCGCTGATGGGTAGTTTGCCATTGGCCCAGTTGCTCTAATCAGTTCTTGGCTGGTTTCTGAAAACTCAGCGTCATATCCGATCCTAATGATCCGCATCTTCAGGAGGATATTTATGCTTATAGCAAGCAATGCTGCGATAAAAACTTCTCGGTTAGTTACACTAACCTTAAATCTTCTTTTAAAAGAAAATGCTCAACTTTTTCTTGATGAAGTTTTGCTTGATTTCCACGAAACATTAAAAAAGAAATCTGCAGCTGGCAGAAAACCAGATAAGCACTATAGAACATTCAGCAAATCGTATGCGATACGGAATTGTCCGTCTGCACCTAAAAATATCAAGCTCAAGTTAACTGGTTTTGTTCGCTTCAGCGAATGGGGTTCATCTGGATTTCTAGATTCAGCTCCTACTCTCATGGGCATGAATATGACATTGACACCTTATTCGGGTTATGAGTTGGAGTTTATTGCCACCAAAGTAGACGAAGCAGTCAACAAAACTATTGAAAGAGAAATTCTTACGCGAGGAGCATGATATGTACTGGTACAGCTTCGTTATTTTGTATATAATATTCGCGCTTTGTATAATATTTGCACCATGAGGTTACATATGAGTTTAAAGATTGGAGACACGGTTTCGTATCAGGAACTAACGGGCGAGATCGTGAACATATTTGTGTCGCCATCGGGGAAGATCGTTGAGGTCAAATGCCCGGCTAACAAAGTTAACGAACTAGATGTGATGCTCTGGGTTCCAGAGTCAGAGATACTTAACAATTCTGTTACGTCTATTGGCAAATAATGAACTATAATTCTTTAATATTGATGACTTGGATATTTGTGCTTTTGATGATGCCCGGTCTGATTATGGTTGAGACTTTTAGCGCCCAGACCGCATCAATAATTAGTCTTGTTACTTCTTATCTAGTATTGATATTCTGGAAATCATAATAACTTGGAGTCGTTATGCTTTGTAAAGACTGTGGTTTTGAGATGCAGCGCCCCAAGAAGTGGGGGTACGCAGTGCTATGCGACGCCTGCGACGTATCGAAGTATGAAGCAAAGCATGTAGGCGTTATGGTTGCCGAGGGTAAAACAGACTATGGCATCCAGTTGGTGAGAAACCCAACCCAAGCGCAAGCTGAAAAGATCAGAAGTCTCGGTTTAGCTCATGACCCAAGAACACAACTCAGGTTCACAGGAAAAGGTCGCCACAACGACGGCGAAAAGGAATAACCTCGATCCTTCCATATACCTGAGACTTTTGTTCGTGGAGTTTCCATGGATTCTCTTTTCTCTTAAGATTTTGACCAACGATGGTTACTGGTCTATTTCTAATAAGGCCAGAAGTATCCCCTGGAGTGGGGACCCAAGTTCAGCTATTGGTGAAATATTAAGCAAAATCAAGTAAAATCCACTCAAATTAAATCTAGTAATTTCAAATACTTTGAACTTCAAACTATTGATGTTTTCCATGTAAAAAGTGGAAGTAAAAACATCAATAGTTTTAATATTTTATAAAACTGATATTTGCACCATACACATGGCTGCATAAGATGTTAAAATATAGTTAGTGCCAGTAACTCCCTAGCTGGAGAGTCAGATGATAAAGCATATTGCAGTGGTCGAGAACTTTGAAAACTGGAATCAATGGTACGCAGAAGGTAGAGTTGAACTGGCAGGTTTAAATAGCGAGACGCCGTTCCATCCCAATCAGGGCGTGGTCCTGAAGGGGCAAGGCGCAAAAGAACACGGCTTGGTTAAGGGCGACTATATCGTAAGGATACAGCAGTACTTCCCGTCCGGCGTGTCACCGAAGAATACAGAGCAAACAATCGCGTTAGGCTTGTTGAGCGACCCCAATATCCCACTAACAATACTCAGTGGTGTTGCAGGATCCGGAAAGACAATGATGGCCTGCGCACATGCTCTAGAGCGATTAGATCGCAGGAACGACAATATTACTAAGATCGTTATTGCAAAGAGCATGACACCAGTTGGTCGTGAGATTGGGTTTTTACCGGGCGACATGCAGGAGAAAGTTTTTCCTTGGCTCGGGCCATTTTCTGACAACTTTCTTAACTGCGGCTACGAACCGTACCGCATCGAAAAGATGATCGAAGACGGAGTGTTAGAGATCACACCGGTGACCTTCATTCAAGGTCGCTCAATCACCAATGCCGTGATCCTGATCGACGAGGTTCAAAACCTAGACATCAACGTCATTAAGCAGATCGTTACTCGTGCCGCCGCAGGTACACAAATTATCCTGCTCGGCGACCAAACCCAGGTCTTTGAAAGACTCGGCGGCAGGTCTATAGACTACTTACTGCAAAAAGGCAAGTCATCCCCGCTGGTTGGGTCAATCCACCTCGAGAAGACTTTAAGGTCACCGATTGCAGATTGGGCCGTCAAGCACCTCTAGTTTGTTGCTTTTTAGCAGATTATCTTTAGGCAGCAGATACTGTAGATTGCTGTAGTGGTTCATCTTAATCAAATCATCCTCTGTCCTCGCAAGCGATATCGGGATTATGTGGTCGATATCGTACCTCCTCCGAGGAAAGAACTTGCCGTATCTCTTTATCGCTGATGCTTTTAAATGCTCATAAAGCTGTTCAACCGAGCAGCCTAAGATATCTGTTGCCTTAGTTTTCTTTATTTGATCGCGTCTCTGGATGCTTTTTCGAATTCTGTTGCTGATGACTAATTTCAGTCTATATAAGGGGTCGTTGTCGTACCTTTCTGATTTTCTAACTCTTCTTCGTTCTCTAATTTTCTCTTTATTAGCAGATATGTACGTCTTTATTCTCGCGTCAACTTTTTCTTTATTGCGGGCATAAAAGTTCCTAGAACGCTCTTTATTTTTGACCGGATCGGCTTTGTAAGCATCTTTCTGTTTCTTATTCCTGCATTGCTTACAGCGATTTTGAAGCCCGTCTGCAAATCCGCTATGCGGACTGAATTCTGAATTGTCTTTTAACTGTTTGCAAAGTTTACAGGTTTTCATGTGTACATTATACAGCTCAATATATGATAAAATTGTCTGGGGGATTTACCTATGACACTTTTAAGCGACAAACTAAAGCGCAGAATAGTTATTGCCGTTACTAGTGAAAAGTACGGCAAAGAACTTATCGATGCCATTGAAGATATCGCGCAGGCTGTTGATACGGTTTTTGAAGAGATCGAGCAGCCAGTGGGACTAAAGTCGCCTAGCAGTGTCGGTTTGTCCGTCAGCGATGCCAGCCGCACATTGACAGTTACACCTCTTACCGGTTCATATACTTATTATGTTGCTGGCAAAGAGATAGTTGTATCAGGTGTGCTTACAGCAACGTGGCCCAACACCCACGGTCCAAACTACTTTTATTTGGACGAAAACGGCGGATTAAAAGTTTCGCAATCGTTCTCCGAGGACATCATCACAAAATATGCTTTTGTGTCGATCGTATACTGGGACCAAGCTGCGGCAAAGCACATCTACTTCGCAAACGAGCGACACGGTATCCATATGGGCGATTACACCCATCTGTATCTTCACAGGACTCGTGGTGCGGCGTTTGATTTTGGGTGTAAGTTAGTCAACTTTGTTGTTGATGGTTCTGGCAGCTTACCAACTGAAGCGCAATTTACTTCTCAGTCTGGCCAAATCTGGGATGAAGACATTAAGATCCCAGTCCCTGCACAAACTACTTTCCCTATTTTCTATAGATCTGGTTCAACAAACTGGAAGCGCAAGGACGCTGACACATACCCCGTGATATACACCGGAACTGCTGGATATGTTGGCGCTACGTTGCCATACAACAGTTTCGACGGTACGAACTGGAATCTTACTGCGGTCGATACGAATAAGTTTGTATTAGTGCACATCTTCGCGACAAACGATATCGAGTATCCTTTCGTTGGTATTCAGGGGCAGGCTCAATATCTGACAAAAACCGAAGCGCGCGATGGTGCAATCGCTGAGATAAAAGGTTTATCAGGTCTTCCTATCGCTGAATTTTGTCCAGTTGGATCTGTCATCTTCCAAACGTCCGGCACATACACCAACGTGCCGAAGGCCAAAGTTGTATCGACATCTACTGGTGCAAACTATGAAGATCATCGCGCTACGCTTTTACGACCAGGATCGTTAGCGTAGTTATCCGAATCAAATCCCTCCTGCAATGAGGAGGGATTTATGGACGGCATCGACAACATTGTTCTCAACGAGATATGCTGGATTGTGCAGCAGCGCAATGAATGGGCGAAGCGTCGTCAGCATTACCGTAATAAGTTTCGCTATTACCGCAATATGTCTGCGGTAGATCAGGCAGATCTTCATGCCAAATATGAACAAATAAACAACGAGCGATTAAAGCTCAAGCCATATACGAAGCGACTAAGAAATCTTCTTAAAAAGATAGAAGGTCTTCTTAACTCTGACAGTAACGCCGGCTACGATCGAATCGTGATTGATTTAGACACCGTGGTGATTGTCCGTCGCGAAGAGATTGCTGCCCGCGCTAAAGATTATGAAGTTGATCTTTATATGGCCAACATGTTCAAGGGGGCATAAATGCGAGCCGTTATGCACCACTTAGCGCTAGTTTGCACAGTAACTGTTCTACATCCCAACGGCTCATACCAGATTTGCTGCGAAACAGAATGCATAAAAATCTGCAAATTTCATGCAAAATGCGTAAAGGATCGAGAAGATGACGATTCTGAAAAAGAGCGTCGTCCGAATCGATCAAATCCTCAACGGGAGGTTTCAAATGAAACTGAATAATGTAATTTTAGCTAGTACAGTGCTGGTATCAACAAATCTTTATGCCTACGACGACCATGCCAGCTGGTCTTCTAGTCGGGGCAGTTACTATGGTTCGTATCAGTACATTACTGAGACAGAGGGTTGGCAATCCACAGCAACACTACTCTCCAAAGATGCGCTAGGTCGCGATACGCAGATTTCTACCCCCTATAAGGGACTTGGATTTCGTGCTGGACTTGGCATTGAGCTGGCGAGATTTGTAAGATTTTCTGCTTACTCTGCGTCAAGGGACCTCACAAACTCTACGTCCGATTCGTTGCGATCCTACCAATTAGGCGGAGAAACTGCTGTTTCATTCTATGGCCCAGTGCTCAATATCCAGTTTGGTATTGGTGCATTTGCTAGCAGGCAATTGCAGCAAAAGCCAGACAACGGAAGAACTTATTTGGGATCCGGGTTCACAGGTTCAGTGGGTTTTGAGAGATTTATCTCTCAAAGAGCTTCGGTTATCTTAAATGTCCGCTCACAGCAAGAGTCGCTGCGGCCCGATGACAAAGATTCAAAAGATAATTTGTTGATCAATTCGACCGGCGCATCGCTAGCCTTATCTCTTTGGATGTGAGGTTCCCATGTCTTTTAAGTGGATTAAATCAAGAAAGCGCTTTGAAAAGCAAAATCTGACTCTTGATCCAGAGACTTTTGAAGGCAGATCGTACAGATGGTACTTGATCTCCGCCAAGATCGGCGGCAAGGTTGTGGTCAACAAATACCCATATTCCCGCACAACAATGCGCCATTATGGCGAAATAATGAGAACGCTTAGATCTCTCGGCGTGGAAGAGATATACTCGATCTCCGCCCCAAGCGGATTAAGAAATCAAACTCAGACAATTAACTACTACAAAAACGAGATTTCGAAATACGAAGATCAAATAGCAAAACCGCGTTCTCGCGCGTCCACTAACGCCGCGAGGCGCGAGCACATAAGCTGTCTTAAAAAAGAATTAGATTTATACTTACGCTTGATCGCATCAGAAGAGTTTGATCAGCAGATAAATTATCTCTTATCGGAGTGACAAATGGATTACATTACAATAACTAATATAGTCTTGTTTTGTTCAATCCCATTAATAGTTTCATTTCTTTTTATCACCAAAGGGTGATATCCGAATATATCTCTCCCTAAATAAGGAGACCCTATGAGCATCGCATATAAGGTTTGGTCAGACAATTTTGATGGCGAGCTTTTGTCGGCTGATGCATATCAGCAATTGCTGTTGACAATGACGACCGGTGATTTTTGCATCCACAGGTCTAAAACTATTAATATCAAGGATATCAGCCCAAACACAGACATTATCTGTTTTAATCCAGAGCACGACATTTGGCACAAAGTCTCGGCATCCAACCTATCAAAATGAGGGCAATATGAAGACCAATATGAAGAAAGAACCCGTATCTTTGGCAACTACGACAAGGCTAGGCTCCTTTACCGAGTATGGGTATACTTACCATTTTTACAGCGCACCTATGCAAGAAGGTTTTTCGTCTTCCGATGTTTCGCGCTGCCTGACCGAAAGGTACAAAAAGTACGGTGAAGTTATTTTTGAGAAAAGAACGAAAGCCTTTTCCGATGCAGAAGAGGTATTGTTTACAGTAATCGAACCAGTCGTCGGAAGCGCCCATCTAAACTGACTTGAAATAAGTGAGGCTGCCATGGCAAAAATTCTTTCATTTGAAGACTTTAAGCAGAAAAAAGTAAATTCTAAAGAATTTAAGGTGCAGCTCTCAAAAGAGAGCATGCGAAGACTTCAAGAGTCTCTTAGAAGAATTAACGAGTTAATGAAAGAAACTAAAGAATTAGCGGCAAAAAACTACAAAAATCTTGAGGAGGAAATGAAGAAAGATGAAAAGTAAACTTGCAATTGCATTAATGGTTGCAAGTGTAACCGTCTTTATCGTGTCGCTTCTAGTCTTCAAGCGAGTCGCCGATTCTGTCATCGGCGAATCCCCCAAAGATACGGTTGAGTGCCAAAAAATCTACACAAAAGCTAAGCAATGCATAGACGCTGAGTTTAATAGATAGCGAGATCGTATAATCCTACCACCAACCGGTGGGATTTGTATGCTGGTACCTAAGATACTGTTATATCTTGTGTTTATGGTTTACACCGTAACAATGAGTTTTATGGTTTGCAGATGATGAAAGATCTTATCTGTGATACTATAGGATTTGATCGTGTTTTCGCTTAGCGGGCGCCAAGCATTAAAAGCAACTTTTTACGCACAAAATAGCGCAAACATATAACTTTTTAAGAAAGTTAAAACATGTCTAATTCAGTTTTTGTACCAACGGTTCAGCAATCTTTTAAAGTGGCTAACGAATTAGAACCTGGGATGGTATCCACAGATGATCAAAGTTTTTCAGGTACTAAGACTTTTACTCGCATAGGGGTGGGGACCGATACACCAAGTGTCGATTTAGGTTTTGGCGGAGAACAAGGGCGTGCGATTCGTGTTGAACGAAATGCGACCCCCAGTGCAGCCGGACAAACACTTACAGTCCAGGCTGGTGGAGCAGCTGTTGGTACAACCAACGGAAATGGCGGAGATTTAATCTTACAAGCTGGATCTTCGACAGGATCCGGTTCGTCCAATATTCAATTTAGAACATCTTCCGCTGGCTCAGCTGGGGTTGCTGATAACACGCAATCGACAAAAATGGTTATTCAAGGCAACGGTGATGTTATTACTTCAGCCAATATAACAGCTTACGGCAACCTTTCTGCCTATTCTGATCGGCGTTTAAAAAGCAACATCAAGACACTTGATAGTGCTTTGGACAAAGTCCTTAAATTGCGCGGTGTGTCATATGTCAAAGACGGCAAAAGTCAAGTAGGTGTTATTGCTCAAGAAGTTAATCAAGTGGTGCCAGAAGTTGTTTTAGGCACTGAGAGTGAAGACTCGTATTTGTCAGTTTCTTATGGCAATCTGGTGGGATTGCTGATTGAGGCCATTAAAGAGCAACAAAAAACTATTGAATCCCTCCGCGCCGAAATCAACGGAGGCAAATAATGCCACTATCATCAACCGGCCCAATTAGTTTTGCCAATCTTCAGACTGAATTTGGTGGAAGCAACCCCATCAGTCTTTCTGAGTATTATGCAGGTGGGGATTATGTAAATACAGGTGTTTTTGGTAAAAATGGATTTATTCCGGCAAGCTCTGCTGAATTGCCAATTTCAAGATTTTATGGTTCTTTTACGCCCAGGGCCATTTTTGCCGGAGGTAACACCGACAGTGTTGCCGGTAATTCCGTTGGTACAATTGATTTTTCTATTTTTTCAACGGGTGGGACGGCAGCAAGTTTTGGCTCTTTAACCCAGGTTAGAACCTGGCCTTCTTCTGGGGTCGCATCCTCAACTAGGGCCGTTTTTGCTGGAGGGCGCAATAGTAATAGCGGGGTTCTTTATTCAACTATAGACTATGTAACAATTCTTACTATCGCTAATGCTGCCGGATTTGGAAGTTTAACTGATACAAGGTTCGGCGTAACTGGGGCTTCATCTTCCACCAGGGGCATATTTGCTGGCGGACAAAACTCAGCTGCCAACGTTTCGGCTATAGATTATATTACAATTGCGACGACAAGCAACGCAGCCGGGTTTGGAGGGGTACTAACCTCTGCAAGAAGAAACCAGGGTTCTGGGGCATCCTCAACTAGGGCCGTTTTTGCAGGAGGATTTTCGGGCATAATTGACTATGTCACAATCGCCACCACTGGGAATGCTGCCGCATTTGGGAACTTAACTCTTGGAAGAGTCTTTCTTACTGGTGGTTCATCTTCAACTAGGGCCGTTTTTGGAGGGGGCGACTCCTCCAACACCATCGCTTTGATAGACTATGTCACAATCGCCACCACTGGGAATGCTGCCGCATTTGGGAACTTGAACTCCCCTAGAGTAAGCATGGCAGGTGCTGCTTCGGCAACTAAGGTCCTGTTTGCTGGGGGTGGCTCCTTGAGCTTCGTTTATACAAATGTTGTTGAGCAAGTTACAATTACGACAGCCGCAAATTCAACTAGTTTTGGAAACTTATCGCAAGTAAGGTTAGGACCCGCTGGCGCTTCTAGTAATCATGGCGGATTGTACTAGGGACAAGGGGCAGATGTATGGACGACAATAATTTAATAATCAAACAGCACGGCGATATCTTGGAGAAATATCCTGAGATAAAGTCGATTGCAACCCGCATCCAGGAGCACCTTCCCGAAATAAACAGAGCCAGGGAGAACTTTGGTAAGACTCAAAGTCAGTTCATGGACAACATGCTGACCGTCAGCCATCCAACCACCCTTCGGAACATGCATCAAATTGCAGCGGAAGTTGAAAAAACCATGCAGGCCCTTCGGGAAGCCTTTTTTCGCCATGAAAAGCAAAAAATTAAGCTAAAAATGAAAAGCAGGCGGCTTCAAGAAGAGACTGATCCGCTAAAGAAGGAACTCCTTGAAGTTTCCATCGCTGAGATCAATTCTGGGATAGAAAGAGGTGAGGTGTATATTTCCGGGGCCATAAGGAAAGTGGCCAATTATATGGAACAATACAACCGTCTTTCGAAAGTTCTTATGAAAGAACAAGGTGTTAGCCAGTTTAGTGAGCTGGATTTTGAGCAAGAAGAAGAAAAATACCACATCATGAAAGCTTTTGAGCAGGCCCTGTGTGCAGCACGGTCTCGTGGAGGGGCTATTGATGAGGGTAACCACATTTACTTCCAACAAATTGGCATCAATGGTGCCGCTGCCCAGGTTGAAGTCCTAAAGCTGCTCCATATTGAAAATAAGCTTATCGAAAGAAATGAGACTCCCCCACATGCCCTGGTGAGAGATTTTTTGCAAGAAATGGCAAAAAAATTCAAGGGCTGCTCGCTAGAGCTGGCCGAAGCAAAAGGGATGACGGTATGTACGCCGTCGGCAACCGTAGCACCTAAACTAACAAAATAATAAAATAAATGACCTTGTTGAATTCAACAAATAGTCAGTTTGTATAATCCCATTGTTGATTGGTGGGATTTAGATGTCTTCATTTAAGATACTATTATATCTGGTGTTTACGGATTACACCGTAACAATGATACAACTCTTAGTATCGAAGATACTTCCTTTTCTTTACTATAAAGAAGTACCAGTGTACTGTCGCTGGATACCAGGTCTTGGCTTCGTTTATTCGATAAATGAGCCATTTGATTTGCACCACAATACAATGTATTACTTTACAATTGGTGCAGCAAAACGCGCCATAGATATGCAGTGCTATACTGAAACTACATCGCAATATCGCGTATTGATCAATATTGCTTCTAAACTTAAAATCACGAAGAGAATGTGATGAAAATATTACTGCTTCTTACGGCTACTCTTGCCCTGTCCTGCGCTAAAGACGGACAACTTTCCGGTGTGCAAAGTGCACAAAACATATGTAGTAGGCCATCTATAACGACCCTATCCTCCACAGAGTGGCTTAGTGAGGACGAAGATAGAATCCCTGTATTTGTTGCTGGATGCAAAAGACACTACACTAAATATCACTGCCCAAGTAAGGTTTTGAAGACTAAAAACTTATCATATCAAGTAACCTGTAAAAGAGAAAAATAATGCTTGCAGATTTCATGCATAATTCGTCCATAGTTGAAAAGATGAGATTTTTTGCGTGGTTAATATTTGCTGTATATTTTGCAATTGATCTCGCTAATACAGCGGCGGTTTTCCGAAACAACAATCTATCAGAAATAAAAGCCTGCGAAAACGCAGGCGGCAAGCAAACACAGATGTTTGCTGTTTTAGAAGGAAAGGTCGTCCACATATGTTTAAAAAACTAATACCAATCGCGTTTATGTACGCCTGCGGAACAGAGCCGATGCGAAAAGTAGCTCCTGTTTCTTTTTCTGAATATTTAAACATGAATGTGCCATCGGTTGTTCGTCCGCATTTTGCTGAATTTATTGAACATTGCAAAAATTCGTCCGTTGAAAATCAACAAAAATGTCAAGAAAATATAAAGTTACTTTCTAGTGTCGAATTAAAAAACGGGCCAATAGAAGCCAATCAACCGGGGGTTGTGGGTCTTTGTGAGCTCAGTTTAAATCGCAAAATTATTTTGCGAGCGGACGTGTTTAATTTTAATTCTCTTACATTTAAAGCTCTTGTTTGGCATGAATTGGGGCATTGTTTGTTGGATTTAGATCACACATCTGAGAACGACTATTCCCATATTATGAATGCATACCTGCCCAACGAGCGCGAACTCGGTAAAAAATGGTCATTTTACACCGACGACCTGTTTAACTCTGATGCAAGAATGCATCTTGCTGAATCGATAATTTACGACTGGAAACAATAAAATGTCGCAAGAATTTGTTTCAGATTTAAAATCTGACCGCAGATCAAGGGCAATAGATCACTTAGCGAAAAGATTTGGATTCACAGTGGCGATGACGCTTTTGATTGTTCTTCTGAACAAAGAATCTTTAGACAAAGACCCCAATTCACTAAAATGGTTATTAGTTACGGTATGGGTTGACGTTTTTGCCTATCTCGTGGGATTCTTAAGAGGCTACGCGGCGGGAGCTAAAGCTGTTGCGCTTAGACTTCTAAACGTAGAAGATGATATAATTGGCGGTAAGGGAGACCGCCATGAAGAGTAAACTATCATTTATACTTACGTTTATTTCTGTAATGGGTATATTTTTATTAGCTTGGTATAGAAATATTAACATAGAAGTATTACTGCCTTCAGTTTTAGGTATTTATATTTTAGGCAGAACAACAACGAACGTTTCTACAGCATGGGCAGCATCCCGTGACCCCAACGCAGACACGATAAAAGCCTGCGAAATGATTGATAAAAAAGATTAACTTTACCATAAAGTCAGTCTAATAACTTGACCGCTACTGATCGAGGTAGTATTCATGTATCAAATTAGGTATTTGGATCCAATCACAGGCACGGTTTTAGAGGCACAATCTCATGTGCTTGAGGAAGCAATTTCTTCAATAAAAAAGGCAAAGGACAACCTTTATTTTAAAGGGTATCCGTCGACGCTAGATACTGTGGACTCGACAAAGAACTCAGATCTGGCTCCAGAACCAGTGATCGAGTCAACTCCCACAGCTGAATCAGAAACCGAGTACGAAGCAGAAACACCTTCAATTGAAGACGAAGATTATTGGTATCCACACGGGGTTGCGCTATGGTAAAACGAATTTTTATCGCCATGTTGGCGGCACTGGTTTCTTTTTCGGCGCGCGCTCGAGAGCTGAAACTCTTAGAGCCAAGAGATGTGTATATTGAGGCGTATAGGTATACAAGCATACATGATCCGTATTTGTATCCTATCGACACATCTTTAAAATACGGCGGAGCGTTCAATGTTGATGCAAACCTTCTTCGATACGGTAAGTTTTCTGTTTACTTTTTAAACAAGCTCCATTTTGATCAAGCAGATCCGAGTGGACACATAAAACACGCGGGTTGGCAATATGAACTCGGCATGCCTTTGTGGATACACAAGGGGCAACCGAAGGTTGAGTTTTTTAAACAACACCACAGTCGCCACATCTTGGAAGAAACAAGACCACTACGCTTTCCTGTATACGACAGGTTTGGTATCAGATTAAGGCTAATGCCGTGACAATTCAAGAACTAGATAGATTAGTGTCTAGAATCGAATTTGCCCTGGAGCACGAGGACTACCAGCGAATCAACGATGATCTTTTAAAGATGGTTGGCGCCACAAGGCAACTTATTGACGCTTTATCAAAGCTAGAGCTGAATACATAATTCAGTATAAAACCCTAAGAGGTTGACATGACTCCGTATTGGAAAAGTATTATTATATACGTTACGATACTTGTGTCGGAGCCAGACGACGGAAAAGTCAACCACCTATTGAAAATGCGCCTACCCAACAACAAAGATTATCTTGGATCGTACACCGGACCATTTTCTCTTGGGGCAGAAAACTCTACTGTAAGAGTTCGTCTTGAGAGCGTCGAGTGCGAAGAGGTTATTGGGTGTGAAGAGCACCCTGTATTAGGACCTATAGGTTATCAGGCATGGATCTGCAACATAGATAAAGCAACCTTAACGGAGTAAGACATGAGTTCTGCACTGGGCACACCAAGCAAAAAGTTTAGCTGGCTCAAAAAGATGGAAGCTAAGATCGAGAAATCAGAGAAAAACTCTGAACAAGACCACTCATCTGGTCCAAAAACTTCTTCTAAAAAAGAAGTTGAAATCGTACACAAGTCGGAGTAATTTCCATGTTGGAGATAAAAGCAAACGAGATGTACCGCACCGAAAGTGGTAGTTTGGTAAATATCGTTGCGATAAACGACAAGACTCAGCAACTTCTTTATCATTACGCTATCGGCTGGAAAATCGACCCATCGACCGGTTTGAAGACAGCCTATTCTTGTTCTAGGTCCGGCGAAACAGATCCGTCAGTCCAGACAAAAGATAACATAATGGAACTCGCGATAGACGGGTTTGACGTGCGAACTTTTGCTGTGGTGGCTACTGGTCTAGGCAATTACCCCAAAGGGTTTATCTTACATCTAACCAACAAGCCAGAAGAAGCGTCTAAATCTCACTTTTTTAAAGACTCTGTTGGTCATTGGAAGATAGTTGAATTAACCGGAAAACTGTGAAAGGAAGCAAGATGTTAACTCAAAAAGAAGCGGTATATCAAGCGACTCTAGAAATCCTAGACCAGGCCAATGTACCCATGGATGGCCGTCCTATTTCTGAGATTATGCCTAAAGAACTAAGAAAACTAGTTACAGATAAGCTAGTTGAAATGGTTAAGCAGGGAAAGGTGGCATTTAAGGCTACTGCTTCTAATTCTATGAAGATGAAGGATCAGAGTAGAATGTCTACGTACGTGAGCGGGCTGATTTCTAACCACTGGAAAAGGGATCCTCGCCTAAACGGTAAGGACAAGGCTTGACACTTAAGAAGTCCTCAGTCACCTCGGAGAAAGAGTTCTCATCTTCTCATAATGAGTTAAGATACTCTTTTCCTATTGTGCTGAGAACAAAGCCATATATTTCAGTTGGCTTAGGGTGGCATGGTCTTTTAGAAGAATTGTTCTTTAAAATGGAAAAGATCATACTGAGATCTTCTCACCTACAAGACTGGGATAATATCCCATATATTTTTGATGTAAAAGAAAAGTACGGTGGACTTCGAATAACCGTATACGGCTTCTTAGAAGAAGATCCGCTAAACGAAGAGATAGAAAAGTTAGTAGACGAATATGAAGAACGTTCACTTAGGGTGTGTGAGGTTTGTTCTAAAGAAGGCAGACCAACAACATCCGGATGGATAAAAACCTTGTGCGTGGAGCATTGGGATGGGCACTGAAGAGTCAAAAGTAATAGATATGTTTTCTCGTAAAAAGTCTTCTGAAGAAGAGACTCCCGCATTTGATTTTGAAGAAATTAAAAAGGCGAACGCAGCTAAAGCTGAAAAGCTAGCCCGCGACCGCCGAAACCACAACAGCAAAGTTAAAAAAGATTACCAAATTACGCCGAAAAAATAATATTAAATAATTTTACCCGGAGCGACAGTTGCGCCACTTTGAGCGGCAGGAGATCCTGCCGTTGTTACGGGAATACCGGGTGCAACCTCTGCTTGAGTTAAAATAGCTTCAATTATTGCCTGAGCAATATCGGCTGCAATTTTTGCTTGTTTTTGCCAACTCTGAACTGCTTCAGGGTTGTCTCCTTGAAGAGAGCCAAATTCACGCTGATATGCAGCTAGAACTTTGGCTTCTACTATTTGTTTTATAGCTGGAACAACCAATGCCATAATCTTACCTCAAGGTAAACGGGTCGGGCTTTAGCCCGACCCGCATATTTTACCTCATCAGAAATCAGCATTTAAGCTGAGCTCTGACGAATCCGACAAAGAATATTCAGACACCCTCTTCTCAAAGAAGTTTACTTTGGTCTCCATGTCGTTTAGCCGCATGAAGTCAAATGGGTTCTCTGCATTAAAGATAGAGGAAAAGCCAAAGCGTCGCGAAACCATATCAGCTACATATTCTATGTAGTTGCACATCAGATCGGCGTTCATGCCAATTAGCCCAACCGGTAGAGCATCTCTCACGAACTCTTTCTCAATCACGACCGCATCCTTGATGATCGATCTAAAATCGGCCTCATCGATCTTCAGGCCCAGAGTGTGATAAAGAAGTACAGCAAACTCCCAGTGCATACCCTCATCCCGAGAGATCCAGTTGTTTGCGGTAGCTAGACCTGGAAGAAGCCCACGCTTTCTAAACCAAAAGATAGCACAAAATGAACCACTAAAGAACACGCCTTCAACAATAGCAAAAGCAACCAGGCGCTTAACGAAGTCTTCTTGAGAATCTATCCAGCGAAGTGCCCATTCGGCTTTCTTCTTAACCGCTGGGACAGACTCGATTGCGTTAAATAGACGCTGCTTTTCGATTGGGTCTTTGACGTAGGTGTCAATCAACAGCGAATACACCCAGGCATGGATGGCTTCGCGCTGAATCTGATCTGCGTAAAACGCTCTGGCCTCAGGGATCTCGACCTCATTATAGAACCGTACAGCCAAATTCTCGTTGACAATACCGTCCGACTGGGCAAAAAAAGCCAAGACATGGGTGATGTAATGGATCTCGTCTGGGGTTAAAGACTTAAGGTGAGACAGATCTTGCGATAGATCGAGATCCTTAATCGTCCAGAACGAGTTGTGGTGCGTTTGAAACGCGTCCCATAATCCTTTATATCTGATTGGGAATATAGAATATTTGTTGTTAGATACTGAAATACCGTTCATTTGGCTTAGGACCTCGCTCGCTTATCGCCATCTTGTTCCAGTTGTACATGTCTTCTTTCTTAATCCGTATTGTCTGTGAAATACCCATAGGCCACGGATCGTGACAGTTGCCGATGTTCCACCATGATACATCTAATATCCAGGCACCATCGTTTGCTAAACTTTTGCTAGCATGCACGATCTCAAACGCAACGTCTCGGTTGTTGTTATGCCTATAAAGGCAATCTTCTTCCCACATACTCACCTCACGAACTGCAAACTATGCAGTCTTCTGGGTTGTCGATGGAGCAGGATGTCACATCGTTGGCTTTCTGTTCTTGTACAGTAACTTTCACAGATTCCTTGGCAGCCTTAGTCCTTAGGTAATACATGCCAGTTTTAAGTCCACGCTTCCAGGCATAGAGGTGCAACGACGCGATCTGATCCAGCGTTGGATTTGCCATATGGATGTTCATGGACTGCGACTGGCAGATGAATGGTCCACGTTCAGCAGCCATATCGATGACAACCTTCTGAGAAGTCTCCCAGACCGTCTTATAGATCTTCCTGACGTCTTCTGGGATCTCCTGGATGGTCTGGATGGATCCGTTGTTTGCGATGATCTTGTCAACCATCTTGCGGTTCCACAGGCCAAGTTCTTTCAAGTGCTTAAACAAGTGCTTGTTAACTACGACAAACTCGCCAGCTAGGGTTTCTCTCTTGTAAAGGTTGCTGGTGTGAATCTCAAAAGCTTCGTAGTTATCGAAGATCTGTGATGTAGATGCGGTTGGCATTGGGGCCAAGAGGAGAGAGTTCTTGGCGCCGTGTTTCTTTAGCTTTTCGCGAAGCGCATCCCAGTGAGCAGACCAGGTAAGCTCGCCCTCGTATTTCCAAAGATCAAACTGCAAGAGTCCACGAGATAGCGGACTTCCCTCGTAAGAATCATATGCGCCGTGTTTCTCAGCAAGATCGACAGAAGCCTGCATGGAACCCAAATAGATGGTTTCAAATATTGAGCGGTTTAGCTGTCGCGCTTCTGCTGAGTCATATGGTACGCGCAGCATCATGAACACGTCCGCCAATCCCTGTACACCAATTCCGATTGGTCGGTGCTTGTCATTTGAACGTTTGGTTGCCTCTGTCGGATAGTAGTTTGCATCTATTATCCGGTTAAGGTTTACCGTGACGTCGTATGCGACCTGACGCAGATGCTCAACATCGAAACCACCGTGCTTGACGAACTTAGGTAGGCAAATAGAAGCTAGGTTACATACAGCAGTTTCTTCTGCGGAAGAGTATTCGATGATCTCGGTGCACAAGTTAGATGACTTGATTGTCCCAAGGTTCTGCTGGTTTGACTTGCTGTTGGCAGCGTCTTTATAAAGCATGTACGGCGTGCCAGTCTCTTTTTGTGACACTGCTACACGGCGCATCAAGTCAGCGGCCTTAACAGTTTTGCGGCCTCGACCTTCGCTCTCGTATTTCAAGTAAAGCTTTTCAAATTCATCGCCCCAAACCTCATGCAAACCAGAAGCTTCGTCTGGCGAAAACAGAGTCCAGTCCTCGTTCTTCTCAAGCCTCTTCATGAATAGGTCTGGGATCCATAGCGCTGGAAAAAGATCGTGGCAGCGGCGCTCGTGGTCACCAGTGTTCTTTCTAATGTCTAAGAAGTCTTCGATGTCGGCATGCCACGGCTCAAGATAGATCGCAGCAGATCCGCGTCTTTTGCCGCCCTGGTTAACATATCTAAAGGTGGCATTAACGTGGCGCAACATTGGCACTAGCCCGTCGCCAAAGCGCTGACTAGAATTAATCACCGCACCGTCTGCTCGCACGTTGTGGACCCAGAGACCTACTCCTCCAGAGTTCTTGCTGATAAGCGCGCACTCTTTATCGGTATCGTAGATGCCTTCAAGCGAGTCATCCTTCATCGCGATAAGGAAGCATGACGACATTTGGGGTCTGGACGTTCCAGCGTTAAAAAGCGTTGGTGTCGCATGCGTGTAGTAGCCAAGAGACAGGTAATCGTATAGTTTCTTCACTTCGGCAACGTCTGTACCGCAGATACCAACCGCAACTCTAAGAAAAAGAGTTTGTGGTCTTTCTAATATCTTTCTTTCTGCCGACCAAGAACCATCTGCTAGTTTCTTTTTCTTAGATTTATCCACAATACCTAGCAAATATCTGGATTCTAAAGTTTTAAACCCAAAATAAGAGAAATTAAAATCGCGACCGTAGTCGATAATTTCTTTAAGTTCAGCTTCAATTTGCTGCGCATCTTTTATGAACCGATCCGATATTACGCCTACGGCATGAAGTTCCTTCCACGCCTGCATAAAATTGTCTGGCGTCTCTTTATGAAGAGCTGATGCTGCAATCGTGGAAGCCAATTTATCATAATCTGGATGCTCTGGAGCAAGAGATGCTGCAGTCTCAATAAGAAGACGGTCGGTTTCTCGCGTAGTAACTTGATCGTATAGTCCAGCAACTACTTTTTGTGCTATTAAAACCGGTTCGACCTCCAACCCCACTGCACGTTTTTTAACCCTGTTTAAGATCTTGTCGAATGAAACTTCTTCACTAGAACCGTTCCGCTTCACGACGCGCATTCAGCCTACTCCATTAAGGTTTGAACAGAATTCAACAATTCAATCAGTAACATCATTAGGATTGATATCATCGCTTGTTCGCGCGATTAGGTAGGTATATCTTACCCGAGCCGTCCCATAGATCAGTTCGATATCCGAAGATATTATTTTTCACAAACACGAAAGGGTAAAAATGTCGATCACGGATCAAAAACAAGACGAAGTGCAATTCACACCTTTGAATGATCTTTGCATTGATGCGGACGATTGCAAAAACGTTAAAGATTTTTACACACACTTCGGAATCGATATGGAGCAGGCATTGAAAATTTCAATTCTTGCTTTCGAAGAAGCTCTTGCAGCAAACGAACCCAAAGAAAAGCTCATCGAGCTTCAGAATGAACTGCGTGTTCAGCTTTGTGTATCTATCTGCGGATCCGAGCATCCGCTTTTTAAGGATCAGCTATTTGTTGAAGTTCGCGATAACGCAAAACAAGTAGCGTTCCTATCAAACTTTAACAAGCAGCTGGAAGAATTGGTTACTGAAAAAGAAGATTAAACTTTTGGTTTCTCATTAGCCGGTGGTACTGATGGTGTCGCCGGTGTTGTCTCTGCTGGTGTGGCTGCGGGCACGGGTAGCTTGCTCACCTCGGGTGCCTGCTGTTGCATCTGGCCAAACCTCTTCGCCTGCATCCTGATGTGCTTAGGAATCTCATGCAGCGAATCGGCGTGGCTCTGTATTCTCCCTCTTATAGAGGCGTTCGCGTACGTTGAAAAGGGACCAAACTTAGGATCGTACTTAGCTACTGCTTCCATTAGGCCCCGCATTCCAGCCTCATGGAATTCCCAGTCTTCCATCCCCGTTGGGAGATGCCCCTTAGCTCGCAGCGAATTTATGCTTTTTTGTATCAATGGAGCATGCGTAGTCAACATATAGTTGAAAACATTATGCGGATCATCTAGTGGTTTCTTAGCCATAACATCCTCCAAGTATATTATATACCAAAACGCAGGAGAAACTATGATTACTAGGCCTATGCTGGCTGTAGCTGCAGAAAACTTAGAAAAGATAGTATTTCCCGTACTCTGTTCCCCCAAGCTCGACGGCATCCGCGCGCTCAAGGTTGGCGGCAAATTGGTTAGTCGAACCTTTAAGCCCATACCAAACGAGTTCATACGCACGATGGTAGAGCACACTCTACCTGATGGTGTGGATGGTGAACTGCTGGTTGGTTCGACATTTCACGAATCTTCTTCTGGCGTTATGTCCCAGGAAGGGCAGCCTAATTTTAAGTACGCTATGTTTGATTACATGTCCGGTGACTTAAGTAAACCATTTAGCAAGCGATTTTCAGATCTTAAGCTGATGCTCGAGGCATCTGCCTTGCTAGGCAAGCATTTTTCAATCGTAGATCACACATTTGTCAGTTCAATATCAGAGCTAGTCAAACTAGAGCAGCAAATGGTAGACAAAGGGTACGAAGGGCTGATGATAAGGTCTCTATCGGGACCATACAAATGTGGTCGATCTACCGCAAAAGAAGGCTACCTTCTCAAGCTTAAAAGATTCGAGGACTCCGAGGCCGTAATCCTCGATTACGAAGAACAATTGCACAACACCAACGAGGCCAAAAAGGACGCATTCGGTAAAATCGAGCGCTCAACGGCCAAAGATGGCATGGTCCCGAAGGGTGTTTTGGGCACTCTAATCGTAAAAGATGTTAATTCTGGGATCGAGTTCAAGATCGGAACTGGGTTCGACGATGAGCAGAGAGCTAAACTGTGGAAAGAACGATCTTCTTTACCAGGTCGACTGGTAAAATACAAATACCAGCCGTCTGGTATCAAAGAGGCCCCAAGATTCCCAACATTTTTAGGTCTGAGGCACAACGATGACCTGTAGGAGTGCGACTTGTTGTCCATAAGGTTAGAAAGAGGCACTAGAAACCTTTGGACAATAAAGGTACTAAATACTGGGGCAACTATATCTCAACGCAGATGGGTGTCGCAGGTGGACGCTGTAAATTGGTGTAAAGCGGTAATGTCGTCGTTTAACATCAACTACATGATCGAGGTGGCAGATGGACGAACCTGTATCGAGCAGCCGGGTATTAAGAAGGCTGAAGGCATTAGAGACCCTAACGACTAGATCTATCCATATCCTAGATATGGCAGACGTCCTTCGTGCAGATGGTGTCTTATCTCAAAAAGATTTTGAAGAAATAAAGGTTTCGCCTTCAAAAGTTGAAACCCTGTTTAAGGCCTTAGAAAAAGCTAAGAAAGAAGACCGTCTAGATCTTCTAGACTACGAGTGGCAGCTTCTGCCTACGCAGCGAATAGTGCTCACGATGGTATCCCCCTCGGGTATAAGAGAGTTTAGACACGAGGAGCCTTAAGTGAGACGATATCGCAAAATACTTCGTCAAGGTGAAGCTAAAGATTTAAGCGGTCGCTCGTTTTATTGGAGCAAAGACAGCGACGTCCAAAGAGTTTTAGACATAAAAAACTCATCGCTGTCGCCTCAAAGTCGGCTCTTTAGCCGAGACGCAACCAAAACCTATGGTGGCGAAGAAGAATACGGCATAATGTCTCGGCATGAAATGCATCACTTCAGCGACGTTGACTACATCAGCCCGTATGAGCATTTAATCTCTGAAGAAAGTGCGAACACAATAGTTATTGGCGATCTCTAAAAAAGAGGACAAGATGAGCTCTAATTTCAAGCTGATCAAGAAAACAAAGTTTTCAGAGATCGAAGAATCTGTCATCTTGCCAAGATCCGATCTTGCGCTCCAGTCCGGTGATTATCTATTTCAGTTTGAGTTTGTCCACGGCAAGCGTAAGATCAAAAAGACGCTAATAAAACCCGGCACATTTATGCTAAAGTCTAGCATGTCGGGATTAAAACTTGCTCCAGTAGAGCTTGGTAAGAAAAGATTACTGCTCGACGCAGTAAACTCTAAGTCAATATTAGACGAGGCAAACCGGTTCTTTTCCAACCTTGCGGTCTATGAGCAGCTAGAAAGACAAAAGAAGCGTGGCGTTCTAGTTTATTCGGCTCCAGGCATGGGTAAGAGCTCAACTATTGCTCACTTCTCCTCTGAGTCTATCAAGGAAGACTCGGGAACGGTTGTGGTTGTTTGGCCAACGTCCAAGATTGACGCAGACGATGTTACAGACTTCTTTGCCGCATCGACAAAGTTTAGCAAGCACGCCACAAGAATGGTCCTAATACTCGAGGATATTGGCGGATCTGAGCACGAAAACCGGGGACCGAGAGGCGTTGATTCTGGTATCCTTAACTTGCTCGACGGTGTTTCTGTTGCATTTAAGCTACCTACGTTTATCGTAGCAACAACAAACCACCCAGAGAACCTATTATCATCTCTAGCAGATCGCCCCGGCCGGTTCGATCTCATGATCGAGCTTAAAGCCCCAGCATACCAAGAAAGACTGAAACTTTTAGAGTTCATCGCCAAGCGCCCTCTTTCTGACGAAGAGAAAGAAACCTTCAAGGCCAAAGACTGCGACACCCTCAGCATCGCCCACCTAGATGAGATAGTTGTTAGGTCTCTTCTTCACGGAAAAACCCTGAAGCAAACCTTGCGAGAAGTTTTAGATCATAAAAAGAATGTTGCCGAAGCTTTTGAAAAAGCTAAAAAGTTAGGCGGTATTGGTTTCTCTACGTTATCTAAAGACGACGACGATTACTAGGAAACAATATGAACTTCATTCAAGCATCTTCATCTGGTCAGCGATTTAAGCGTCCAGATTGGAAATTCTGTCTATTCTATGACCAAAATGGCAAGTTGAGGTGGGAGCACGGCGATCCTGCTGATCTTGATTTTAGCCTGGATTGGCTTCAATGCCAGGACTGGGTTTTGGTTGAAAGAACGTCGCGCATCAACAAATCCCGATTCATGGCGGCTTACAAAGAAGCATGCGATGAAATCCACGGTGGCGCCAACTTCGTCAGCGTGTTGGAAGTGGTAGAAAAAATGGCAGACAAATTAAATCTGTGAGGCTTATATGACACGAGCTGAAAGGGGCTTTATGAAGCTTGGAATTTCTACTGTGTTTGTCTTGGGTGCGTTTCTTGGTTTTTTGACTGTTAACTCTGTGGTAGAGGCCGCATCTGCACATCCAAAATTCCGCGCGGGTGACTGCGTGCAGGACAACCGCAAAACGGAACGCTGGGAAAGCCCCGAACCGATATTCAAGGTACTTGAGATAGGCAAAATGAAATACAAACTTGTCCAGTGGGATGCCGAGAATAAGAAGTACGACGAAGTGTGGGAATCGATGCCTATCGTACTGCTGGACGATTCAGAAAAGGTTAAATGCCCAAAATGAAAACGATCGCATTAATCTGCCTAATTATGACCGGGTGTCTCAAAAAACCAGAACCCACCTCGGCAGAAGGTAGTGATCTTCACTGCACCCTGACCGTCAACGAGTCGGTAAGACTTACGATATGCGAAGATAAGTACGTGAGATGCTATTTGCCGGTAAACGGCGGCGTTTACTGCTTCAATCTAAAGTAGGTTACTCGGAGATGGAGTCGTCCATCTCCTCTTGAGGAACCTGATTGAACACGAGCTTTGGTACGTTTTTCTTGTTGATTCTGTCGTAGACGTTTTTAATGCTTTTTTGCATTAATTTGTTGTCGATGCTTTGACTTAAAGCAAGGTTTCTAGCTCTTCTTGCAGAGCCGCGCTTTCTAGGTTGAATAACCTTATCGGCCAAGCCGAACATGACCGTCTCTTCTGCCGTGAGATATAGGTCACGCTGGCAGACATCTTGCCAAAATGTTTTGGGCATGCGAGAGTTCTGCTCAAAAATATCATAGAGCCTATCTTGTAGATTTTGAAAATGCTTAGCTGTAATCTGAAAGTCCGTGTGACGATCCTCAAGCTGATCAGAGCCATCATGGACCAACACATATGTGTTCTTGTGTAGTGATCTAAGATCGCACACGGCCATAATCCAAGTTGCGGCTGAAGCAATTAGACCACTTCCAACGAACCTAACTTGAACTGGTGCTGTTTCAATCTCGTCTACTAGACGAAGCATCTCATACGGATCTCCACCTGGACAAGACATATGGATCTCTATAGGAGATGAACTCTTTTCGTACATCCGATGCATGCCTCGGATTGCCAGTTCGATAGAAGTCCAGCCCACATCAGATCCGTTATCCGAATCTATTGCACCAAAGTATATACGACGCTTTTCAATATCTATTCCGAACGTTAGTAGTTCATCTAGCGTATTCTTGTCAGACATGACAGCCTCCATATACAGATAGTATTTTACCCATTAAGGAGCGAAGATGAGAGAGACGATTGAGCAGTTTCTAGCCCGCGGCGGTTTAATAGCAAAAATTCCTGCTCAAGAGCAAGTTGCTGTTAAACATGTTTTGCCAGTAAAAACAACAAGTTCTATGGATATCATCGACTTAGCTGGTGGCGCTGAGCTTTACTCAGAATCAGCGATGGCTGGTAAGTCGGCCCGCAAGGTAAAAATAGATAAGCGTAATCAAAAGATCAACATAAACAGGGATCTTTTGCCTCCAGGTCTAGTTGGCCTATTAAACACTATTGGGGTGAGCAAAGATGCAGCGCGACAACAAGAAGAAGATATTCTTGAAGGATAATAGAGGATTTATTGAAATGTACTTCACCCCCAATGAAGTTCTTTCTATGCTTGAAATCTTAGCTTTTACAAGAAAGCTATGTAACTCTTTAATGTCACAGGAAAATTCCGTAGTTTCAGAGGACACTAAGATCCTGCTACAAGATAAGCAGCTATCCGCCTCGATTTTAGAAGAAAAGATCAAAATGGACGCTGACCCTGGGAAACCAGAAGGCCCACTTCACTAATTGCTAGTCTAATGCTAGATTGTGGCATGCCCCCTGTATAAGACCATAGCTGGTTTTTGGAGGCGCATTGTGCCAGGTATTTATCCGATTCGATATGTTGTTGTAAATAACCCTCCAAAGGAGTGATGATGAAACCGTCCCGCATCTTTGAAGTATTGGACTTAGCTCTTCAGGCAAGAGTCGTTGGTAAAAACTTCAACTCGCTTTTCGCGGGTGCTGCCGGTATCGGCAAATCTGAAATTTGTCAGGCTTGGGTGAGCAAGCAAAAGCGTGAAAGAAACCCGAATTTCGGGTTCATCGATATGCGTGTGGCCTATCTAGAAGCACCTGATTTCATCGGTTTTCCCGGTGAATCCGTCGATGCTCACGGTGTTGTGCGCACATCGCACCGTCTGCCAGAATTTTGGCCAACCGATCCAGATTCAGAAGGTCTCCTCCTTCTTGAGGAACCAAACCGCGGCACGACTGCAGTCATGAACTGCTTGATGCAGCTTCTTACAGACCGCAAGGTTCACAACTACACCCTCCCCAAGGGTTGGATCATTGCTGCAGCCGTAAACCCTGATTCAGCAGAATACGACGTCAACACGATGGACGCAGCTCTTAGAAATCGCTTTGCATCTTTCGAGGTCGAATACGACCATAATACGTTTGTTTCCTTCATGGAAGAAAACGACTGGTGTCAACACATCGTGTACTTTGTTAAGTCTGGTACCTGGACGTACAAAGACGCATCGTCTGTCGGCAAAGACAGCGTGTACATCTCGCCTCGTACGTGGTCTCAGCTCAACGCGGCGCATAAAGCCGGCGCATTGAACGACAAGCAGCTACACCGGATCGTAGCGACCTCGATCCTAGGCAAGGATATCGGCAACGAGTTCTGGAAGTTCGTGCACGACGACGCCCCCGTCACAGCGCAAGATCTTCTCAAGAACAAGAAAAAAGCTCTCTCTAAACTCAAAGAACAATCTAAGCCCGACGCATATCAAGGCGACAAGATCGCTGTAACCGTTGAATCTATCATCAAAGAATACGGCGGAGCAAACGCTACAGATGATAAGGTTTCAGAAGAAACAATGGTCGAAGTTGCAAAAATCATCTCATCAGATCAGGCAGTCAACCTCCTCAAAGGATGTGGGCTGAAATCCCACAACGGCAATATAACTGATTTCTTCAAAGATTTCTGCAAACGCCACCCTGATCTTGTCGACGTGCTGAAAGCAAACATCAAGTTGAGTAGCACCAAGTGAGAACTAGGCGCCGCCTACATAAGCAATCATACGGCCGATGGCGGCGTCAGATCACGCTCTCTCCAGCTATTAGCACTAAATTAATTGAAGAGACAAAGAAGACCGATATCGTTGTATGCGTAGAGGCATCTGTGATAGATGCAATTAGACTGCACACATCAGTGTCTCGAACTGATGCGTTCTCTAGCGTACTTGATGCCCTATTTAAGATTCAACCCTTAAATCCTGGCACATATCAAGTAAAGGTTCCTGCTGCACCTATAGTCTATACGATATTAGTTATCTCTCTTTCAGAGGGCAAGAGAAGAGCTGAGATTAGCCTAAACAATAAAGTAATTGTGTTTTCTGTTGACACGCTGTCATCGCAAATAGCAGACGAAATTCTGCGAAAAGCTTTAGATGGCCAAAGTTAAGATGGAGTTTTTATGAAAAGCAAATTGTTTTCAATCGCGCTGATTTCAGCGATGTTGTCGTGCGACAACGTATCACCCGATCGCGCGGATAGTTCGTTGCAATCAGGGCCGGTTGCCGCATCTGTTCTGGAAAAAGAATCCAAGGAGCTCGGGGACTATGCGCTTTTGATGATGCGTATCGTAAATGCCGATCTTTCAACTATTAGAAAAAATGTTATTGCTCGTAGCATTGTGACAGTTGCTAATGATATTTTTTCATCCCTGGACGAAAAGAAACAGTTTGTCGTAATGATAGCTATTGAATCAAAATTCAACACAGGCGCCAAATCAACGGTTGGGGCTCTAGGCCTTACGCAGATCATGCCGCAATATGCGCGCGAGTTTGGCACAGCGTGTGGGGTAAAAGATCTTAGGGATGAGGATCTTATTCATCCTGACGTCAACCTGATATTAGGTGCTTGTCGGTTTAAGGCGTTATTAGACGCCTTTAATGGCCAACCGGTGCCAGCTTTAGTGGCCTATAATGCCGGATTGGCATCTAATCAATTAAAACAATTACAGTCTTTGCGCGAAATAACCAACACAGAGACTGCATCATACGTAGTGAAATGGGCTTATGTCAAAGGTCAAGCAGACAAACAAACGGAAACTCGTCGCGAAAAAATCACTATCAAAATCAGGTCCGGTGGATCTAAGCAAAGCGAGAAGAAAGAAAATCCAGGACCGCAAGAAGGTAATAAAGAGACGCAAGAGCCTTCCCCCGAAGGGTAAGTGCGAGACTTTTACATCTTACTCATCTTATTTGAAGATGATAAGGAAAAAAGTAGATAGGATCCAAGCTCTTATTGAGCAGCTCAAGGAACTAGCAGATGAACAAGACGGAAAAAACTGAATTTTCAGTCCGCATAGTATCTGTGTCCGCGCCGGTTGGTGGTCTGGAGCGACTTGATCAAGAGCAGATCATCGCGTATTGTGCTCGCGTTTCAAACCCCAGCAACCAAGAAAATACCCAAACAATGCCGAAGTTGTTGAAGTATTTGCAAGACCACAAGCACTGGTCGCCATTCGAAATGGCTCATGCGGTTCTTGAGATCGAAACTTCACGCGGCATATCTCCTCAAATCCTGAGACATAGAAGCTTTAGTTTTCAAGAGTTTAGTCAACGATATCAGTCACTTGACGAAACTGGCATAGTGATCTATGCGGCTCGAAGGCAAGACGCCAAAAATAAGCAGAATTCCATAGACGACCTTTCTGATGAAATCAAAAAAGAATGGGAAGATCGCCAACTCCAAAACTGGAAAAGCTCATTTGAGCACTATAAATGGGCACTAGATAACGGTGTCGCCAAAGAGTGTGCTAGGTTTGTTCTCCCTCTGGGCTCTAAGACTCGTATGTATATGTCTGGTACGATTAGATCGTGGATGCATTTCATAGAGACCAGGACCCACGAGTCTTCTCAGAAAGAGCATCGAGACATTGCTGTTGCATGCCGCGAAGCGTTGTCCACCTACTTCCCATACGTATTTGGATTACCAGATGTCTGATGAAAACGATAAGAAAAAATCTAACGTAGTTGATCTTTCTGCCCGCAGAGAAAAGAACAAATCGGATATCAAGCCAGATGTAGACCCTGAAGTAGAAGCCGTGATGCTTTTGTCCGACGACATTGACGACATACTCAACGAGTATTTAGGCGCAGGTATGCAGCCTGATATGGTTGGGGCGGTGGTTGCAAATCGGTTGGGTGTCTTGTTGGCGGCTATGAAACAAGCCGGGATCGAAGACCCAGTTGAGCTTTATCTCGATATTGTTTATCGAGAAGCCAACGGTATACACGAAGATGAAGAAAAGCCATAAAACAATATAGTTTTATTACATATGAAAAATGAAGACGAGACATGTCTAACAACATAAAATATCACGTATACACCCTCCTTTGGAATGACCAAGGCATGATTAGGGCCCTTTTGAAGCACTATGAAACTGCAGAAAGAATTGTGGTTTATGATTGCGGCTCAACCGATGGCGGTCCTGATCTTGTTTTAAAAGCCGGCCGAGAGCTTCGCAAAATGCCCAAGCTCGACAAGCTCGACGACAAAGACAATATTCAAATGAAAAATATCGTTTGGCGCGAGTCGGTGGGTCGTGCCGATTTCGTAATTGTTCAAGATACAGATGAATTCGTCTATTTTCCTGAATACCCCAACGATATTTGCCTTGGTTTGCAAAAATTTAAAGATGAAGGCGTCAATGCGTCTCGAGTAGTGTGTTATTCTGTTGTCACGTCTGATGAAGAATGGGCTAAAGTACAGCAATACGTATCGGAACAAGGAAGAAGCCCCGTAGTGGGTTTAAGCAAGATCGCTCGTGGAGATATTTTAACTTCAAAATACATGTATGATAAGCCTCTAATTTTTAATCCCAATGTTGTTCAGTCAACAAATTTTGGGTTCGGCCAGCACGAATGGAAGCCGACATATATTGCAAATAACACGCTTAAATATCCATCAAGCAGCCCATTAATGCTTCACTGCAGGTTTATTGGTGAAAATCATGAAGTTTCTAGAATGATTGCCTCTAGGGAGCGATTAAAGCATCAATTCCATCTTGGGCTTGGTTATCAATACAACAGAACCAACGAGCAAATAGTGTCCGCAGTGCGTGCGATGCATCAACACCCCGATCTTTTTGATGGCAAATCCTTTTTATATCCAGGTCTTTCACGGGTAACTTTCAACTCTAAATTAGAAAATTTGTTGTATCCAACTGCAATGGCGCCCTTATTAAATCAAGACCTATGTTTAAAAATTGCAGATTTTTGCTCTCCGAAAGAAAAAGGCAACACTCTTTTTGTAGAGACTGCTAACAGCACTAGCTATGCAATTGTTGCGCTTGCTAGCGGGGCACAGTATGCTCAAATTATAGCTCAGGAAAACCCCGAGCTAAGACGTGCCATTTTTGCTAATGGTTGGGGAAATTTAGTAAAATTCAAAAAAGAATTAGACAATCTTGAACATATTCAGAGAATAATTTTTCTCGACGGCGCAAAAATCTACGTTCAGGAGAAGTAAGATGCCAAAAGATACTGGTTATTGGGAAGCGGAAGAGGCTCAAAATCAACACCATTTCGATAAGCCTCTTTCGTTAGAGTTGATTAAACTGTTTAAAGTATCAAGCGTAGTAGATTTGGGTTGCGGCCCGGGCTATTACTGCAATGCATTTAAGCAGGCAGGTGTACCTGCCGTTGTGGGTTACGACGGTACACCCAATAATTGGGGCATATTTAATAACATACAGTTTGCGGATCTAACAGATCCATCCTTGGCATTACCAAGTGCCGATTTAGTTCTTTGTTTAGAAGTCGGCGAACACGTGCCAAAGCAATTTGAAAAACAATTTATTGAAAATATTTTGAAACCAGTAAAAAATTATTTGGTTTTAAGCTGGGCTACGCCAGGTCAAGGCGGCTTTGGGCACGTAAATGAACTGCCAAATGCAGTTATCAAAGAAAAAATGGCTAGCTATGGAATGAAATTTCTTGAAGCAGAAACACGACAAATTAGAAATGCTGCCACATTATGGTGGTTCAAGAACACCCTGATGGTATTTCAAAAATGAAAACAATTTCATTAATTACAGCAACAATCGGTAGACCACTTTTATCTCGCTGCATTGAATCAGTTTTAAATCAAAATTATCAAGGCGTAATTGAGCATTTTATTGTAATTGACGGAAAACAATGGGAAGATGCAGCACTAGAAATTATCAAAAAATACCCTAATTCTGATAAGAGAAAAATATATAGCTTAACGCTGCCCGTCCCCACTAAAATGTGGGGAGGTAAAATATACGCAGCAACTCCGCATATTACTTCTGGCGAATTTATTTCAAACCTAGATGACGATAACTTTATTGATGTTAATCATTTCGAGTCTCTTGCGAAGACAATTGCGCAGCCCCATGCTCAATGGGCCTATTCGTTAAGAAAAATAACGACCGATGGTAAATTTATGGTGCGCGATAATTGCGATTCGCTCGGTTTGCTTCAAGCGAGTTCTTTTACAAACTCATATCACGTTGACACAAATTGTTATCTTCTACCAAGACAAATCGCATGCAAGCTTTCAAGTTATTGGGCAACAGGTACGTACTTCAACGATAGAAATTTTTTAAAAGCTCTATTGAGCGAATTTCCAAAGGGAGTTTGTTCTTATGAGTATAGTGTAAACTACGAAGTACCAACTGACAAACTCGATATGTATTTTGCGGGTGAGCAAAAAATGAGAAAAATCTATCCCAAGCTCCCTTGGGAAAGGGTTTAGTTACTCAATTAAATTTGGTAAACGCATGAGCAAAAAATACCTAGTAATCGGCGGTGCTGGTTATATTGGGTCTCATTTTGTAGAGACTGCAATTCAATCAGGTCACAGTTGTGTTGTGTACGACAATCTATCCAGAGGACACGCGTATGCGGTTCCTACCTCTGTTGAGCTAATAAATGGAGACATTTTAGATCAAAAAACAATGGCAAAAGCCATTGCGAAACACAATTTCGATGCAGTATTGCATTTTGCAGCGTACGCGTTGGTCGGTGAATCAAAAATCCAGCCAGATATATATTACCGAAACAATGTAGATGGAGTTCTAACATTATTAGAAGTATTGGTTAAAGATGGTAGAAAAATACCTCTTATTTTTTCATCGACATGCGCAGTATTTGGTACCCCATCGTCTCTTCCGGTTGACGAAAACGCAGCAAAAAATCCGGTTTCTCCGTACGGCCGATCGAAATTAATGGCAGAGTGGGTGATAGAAGATTTTTGCGAATCTTTCGGTCTACGAAGCGTAGTGCTTCGTTACTTTAATGCGTGCGGCGCATCAAACACCGGCACGATAGGCGAAGATCACGAACCCGAGACGCACCTAATACCAAACGCCATCAAAGCCGCTTTACATGGCGAATCCTTACATCTTTATGGAATAGATCACCCCACCCCAGATGGGACTTGCGTACGCGACTATATTCATGTGCTAGATTTAGCAAGAGCACATATCTTAGCTGCATCATTTGCAGAAACCCTGCCATCAGGCTCGATAGAGAGTTTTAATCTTGGAAACAACAAGCCGATAAGCAATTTTGAAATAATTAAAACAGTAGAGAAAATTTCTGGTAAGAAAATTTCATTAATCATTTCGCCTCAAAGACCCGGCGATCCAGCAGGTTTGTACGCCGACAACTCTAAAGCGCAAAATTTATTAAAATTTACACCTCAATTATCTATTGATGATGCTATAAGTTCTGCTGTATTTTGGCACAGTTTAAGAAATAAAAAATCTTAGAGATAGTTGCAGCTATCGATTACTTCAATTTATTTCATAAAAGTATAAATAATATATGTGGGGCGGCGTGGGAAGCTGGGTGTCACGGTAATGCGGTGATTTAAATCGACAAGCAGAGCCCTGGAGACACGCCAAGTGCGTAACCAATCGTCACGGTGTCACAGATATCTGGTACACAGATAGACCGGAGTAGCGTCCGGTCCCCGCTATTTGTTTGGAGTTTGCTATGAAATTTATTTGCGTCAACGATAAGATTCTAACGCTGTTTGGCGGTTTAAAAAAAGCAAAAGGTATTACTGAAGGTAAGGAATACTTTGGTCAAATCATAGGTGATAATTCGCCTGCACTCATCATCTTTAACGACGACAATGAGTGGGATTATCCTCTACAAATTGAGAGATTTAAGCCCGTAGGATACGATTTATTCAATGAATAAGAAGCCATATCGCATAGCAGAGCTAGCGTATCGTCCCTGGGACGAGTATCCTTGGTATGTTGTTCGCACTGGCGCCGTTGTTAATCAGGGCGGTTTCGGTTTTGGAACCGAAGGTGTGGGTTTTGCAGATCTTGAAAGCGCGATCGAATACATGAAAAGATGTACGGAAAGAGATCTTAAAGAAATAGAAGACGCAATACGTAGCGATGATGAGAGGTGGCGGTAATGCCGCTCTCATGCTAGATGTATTTCCGAATCTAATGATCCTCAAACCATAGGGGGATGCGATGAGCAAGGCAGCCAATCCTAGCACAAACACGAAGAAAGTGGCACTCAAGTCTGTCGTTAAGGACGACGTGCCTGCTGAAGTTATGCAACAATGTTTGAATACCGCGCTGTACGAACTGACTCGCATGCATCCTTTCGTCGGGTCAACGCTTCAAGTGATGAACATCATGTACTCGTACGTGGTGCCGACCGCTGGCGTGACGTTCAATGCCGACATGAAGCGCTACGAGATGTACATAAATCCCGTATTCTTTTGCCACTCTTTAAACGACAAGCAGCGCGTCGCCGTGCTTATCCATGAGATGGCCCACATCTTGAACCGCCACCTCATCCGCGTACCCTTCATGAAAGTATCTGATCACAAGCGGATGCTTTTGAACGTTGCCGGCGACCTCGCAATAAATCAGACAATCCAAAACCTTCCACGCGGCTGTAGCCAATGTCCGCCTCTTGAAGACCAAAAGCAAGGTGCAACCTGCGAGAACGAAAGATGCCCAGGCATGTGCCTCGACGTCGCCGACTATTACGACGAAGATGAGACGACCGGCAAGAAAACCCCCTGGCCCAAGAATAAAACAATGGAGCTTTACTTTGAAAAGCTCATGGAGATGTACGAAGAGCAGCCAGAAGACCCAGACACAAAGAATCTTCTCGTATCTATTGCGACCACAGAAGAACTTGACGTATCTGCCTCTGGCACTAAGCGCGGTAAAACTCTTACGTTCAATGATCTTGGCAAGCAGACCGTAGACGGCCGTGCTCTTTCTAAAGACCAGAACATCCTCGTAAAAGATCAAACTGATGCACGTAACAACGGCGTATATGTCGTCAACGACGAAGGTTCAGACCAAACATCCTGCGTGCTGACGCGTCTTGAGGCCCACGATGGCGGCGACCAAACTGGTGTCGTAAAGTGCGGCGACCTGGCTGTACCTCGATATGGCGCGGCAAACGTTGGCAAGGGTTTTCAGATCAACGGAGAGCCTGGTACCGTCGTCGACGTCGACGCTGAGCCGATGGAGTGGGTTGAATCTAAGAGCAAGTCCGGCGGCAAAGGTAAAGGGCGTCCTCGTCAGTTTGACGTACACGACTGGCATGCGAACGCTGAAGAATCCGAGATCCTCGACGCCACTGAAGATCTAGTTAAGCGTGCGATGGTTAAGCAAGGTCTCAGCTACGACGATCTTCCTTCTACTGTCAAAGATCTACTTGATTCGATCAAATCTCGTAGGTCTGAGCTCAACTACAAAGCCCTTATCTTGTCGGCGATCAAGAGATCTGCATCCGGTCACGACCGTGCGTTCTCATGGACGCGTCGCAGCCGCCGCTTCGGCAACAAAGCACCTGGAACAAAAGAAGGACATCTGCCCAAGTTGTCTCTGTTCCTAGATACATCTGGATCCATCTCCGTCGAAGAGTTGTGTAATTTCTTAGACATCGTAGATGAGTTCTTAAAGGTTGGGTCTAGAAAATGCGAGCTGAACTTGTTCAGCGACACCAACTACTACACCGATAAATACAGACTGGCTGATCGAGCCATGCAGGAAAAGATCAAGAAATCTGTGAGCATGGGTGGTACATGCCTCGAATCCTCTCTAAAGAGGATCGCCGAATCTCGGCCCGATCTATCTATCATCCTTACAGACGGCTGCTACAGCGATGTAGACTTCGAGAGCTGGCTCAAACCGGGTCAATCGATGCCTCAGGTTTTATGGGTCATATCCAAAGACGGTCAAGAGAACCATCCGCTTGCTAGATTGGGTCAGACGATAAAGATACCAAAATGAGCGATATCACTAAATGCACCGGTATATACGAGCACGACGGTGCAGTTAAAAACTGCCCATATGCTCAATATTGTTACAGGTTTACTGCTACAGCTTCTTTTATGCAATCGTGGTATGTCACAAGCCCATACCAACCCAGCACCGGATATAAGTGTGCAGACTGGGTGCGTGCACAAAAAATAAGTAAAGAAGATATGTATAAGGTTTTGATGACGCAATATATGTCTATGCTTGTAAACATGTTCAGCGATACTGCGTCCGTGTACGCGGCGAATAAATTAAGATTAAAATCAGCTATTAAACGCTTAAAGGAGCAAAAATGATTCTTGAAATTAGAAAATGGCCCGACCCAATTTTGCGCCAAAAAACTGTAGCAGTGTCAGTGTTTGATGAGTCTCTTCAAGAGTTGGTAAAAAACATGACAGAAACAATGCGCAGCGAATCTGCAATAGGCATTGCTGCAAATCAAGTGGGCGATGATCGTTGTGTCGCTGTATTAGAAGTGCCATATACACCGGGCGATGCTCCAAATATTTATCACGGTCGCTCGCTCGTCTTAGTTAATCCAAAGATCGCTGAAAGCGAAGGTTCAGTCTTGTCTCCGGAGGGGTGCCTTTCGCTCACTGATACTTCAGATGTTGTTAGAAGACATGCTTCTATTTTAGTTGAATATCAAGATATCAACGGTCAACCCTGCTCTCTTCGTGCAAGTGGCCTAATTGCTTTTTGCATTCAGCACGAGATTGATCATCTTGAAGGCAAAACTTTAATGGAAAAGGCATCAAGAATCCGCAAAGATATGATGCTTCGTCGTTTAAAGAAAACAGGTAATCTTTGAAAGATGAAAAACATGAGCGTTGTAAATAAAATTTGGGAATTCGTAGAAGATTTAATTAAATCTAAATGCGTTCGCTGCGGAAATTCGGTATCCGGCGGATCTAAGGGATCTAGATGTTCTGGGTGCCGCGCAAAGTTAAATCGCGCCCGCCAGACGCCTGGACACCCAGAGCGAGCACAAAACAAGGCGCAACAGGCGATCCGCCGCGAAAAACATGGCAATGGTACAGCTAAACCTAAATCAAAAGGCAGGGCCTCTTCTAACAAAGATTTAGCAGCAAAAATTCAGCGCGCAGAAAAAAAGACCGGGCAAAAACTTTCACCAGATCGAAAAAAGAATGACGAGGGTTATAGCTCAAAAAACACAAGGGCTGTACCGGAAAAGCTTAACCAAGGCAGACACAGTGTCGACCCGAAAAAGTTAAAAGAATGGAAAAAAAGACTTAAGAAGTCAAACATTACAGAAGAAGAGCTTGCAGCTTTAATTGCCCTAAAGATTGAAAAGAACGAGTGAGGTATTCGAAATGAACTTCAGCATGATGATTTTTCTTTTCGTTATTGGAATTTGTTTAGTTACGGTCTCTTACTTTGTTGGAGAGATTGTTGGTTCTAAAAGAACTGCGAAGAAGATTCAGCGCTTTCTAGAATCATATTCTTATGTAAAATCGCTTAATCAACTAGACGTCAACGCCCTACCTGCCAAAAACAAACCACGCCTTTTCGTTCTAAAAAACGACGACTTTAAGCAAAAATAATCCGAATCAAATGATCCGTACCCATGATAGGAGTACGGATCATGCTTACACCTAGTCAAGCCAGACTCGTCTTATTAGATCGCCGCAAAGAAGAAGTTAAACAATTCTTCGAAGAATACAAGGCTGCTATTGAAGCTCTGGTGGCAGAGCATGGCACAAACCATGCGTTTCAAGATGACCAAGGTGTAGTTTATCAGCTAATTGAGCTCGACGGCAAGTGGGTAAACTTTGAGCGTTTCGGCGTAGAGCGCACCCGACGCGCAGGCGAAACCCGCGGCTCGTTGTCTATTAAAAAAGCAAAAGAACTCGGCTTCAACGTGAAGGAGTGAAGATGTCGCTTCTATTGAGAGACGAAAAATACGAGTCGATGGACCCTATCTCCCAGATGGTAGAGCCTTTCGTGTCGCCAGCATTGGATGTAATCGCTAAAATTGGAGATGATTGCTTCGTTGATCTTGATGAAATAAAGAAATTTATTCTCAACAGCTGGTTGTATGCACACCCATCAAGAGTCAACTTGTCCTCCGGCAGCACAAACACCATAACTATCAAAGAGATTATTTCATTTATACCACACGTGCATGAAAGTCTAAATCGCCTAGATGACGCGCATCAAAAATATTTATTTAGCAACGCTAAGATATCTATCTCAGGTCAGGTTAATTTTGTCTATGCTGAAACAACCAGCAGTGAAGGAAGGATTCGCATCTTTATACCACCCAAAGCGCAAGAGGTCTCTTCCATAAAAAGTTTCTTCGTCCAAGAGCTAAGAGATTCAATGAACAGATCTGCGGCAGATAAAGACAGCATCAAAACTCTAGTTGATGCTCTCTCGCTTGATCCGGTCATCGCTCGCGGGCGCGCGGGCAGCGCGCTTTATGCTCTGAGTTCAGAGGTTGCTAGACTGCTCGAATCCGATCAATGGCGCGTTAGATCTTCGATCGTTATCGGCGAGATGGCTCGTTCTTTTGTGAAAGTTCTTAATGCCAGCCCAGGCTGGGGTGCAGAGTTAGCTAGTTTGGTTCATTTTAAGATCATGACGCACAATAATGCCCCAATATATTCCTTCACGAGGATTAAAGAATGAAATTAGTAGATCTTCTTGCTGAAGAAATAGCAAACCTAAAAGTACCCCAAATGCAATTTGAACTGTCTGTCCGCGGCGGATGGTACTCCGAAGATAAGTTGTACGTATCGATTGCGCCAGCTTTTAGCGACGAAGAATTCCAAATTCTTACACTAAACAGTATAGAAGGCAACTTTCATAGCGGTGTTAACGCCGAGGCAACATTCCTTAATACCATTAGGCGCCACAGCAATAGAATTGCAGATCATTTGAGCGATTTAGGTTCAAGAAAAAAGAGCATGAAGAAAATAAAGAACGATCTTGCTAAAATTCACTATCGCTTAGACATTTTGATCGAGGACAGAGTCCTATCCGAAACTATCCTACGGACAAGTAAGGCAATTCAAAAGAATACAAACTTTCCAGTGGAAGATGTTGTTAAGGCAGTTGAGTTTATGAAAACTCTAGCATCCAAGAGAATATCTAATCTATTTACGGAGTATTGATATGAGAAAAGTTACCAACGAAGATATTAAAAAATACTATGGCATGGTGGATCACTATATCCGTAAATCAGTTATTAAAAACTGGAATGAGGCCTCTATCTCCAAGAGTAAACAAAACGTATCGCTTGGCAACACCGGACTAACAGTCTCCGATATCAGGCAATATCTCCTTATGGAGGTCGTCGTCGGTCTTCAGAAGTACAATCCCGATTATAAAACTGCAGAAGGTCTATCCGTAAAAGAATCGACCTTCATATTTCGCCACCTACAGAATCGGGGCGGCCAGTTGATGAAGAAAATTACGAAGAAGCGTGCAGGGTACGGATTCTGGATGACGCAGCTAGAAAAAGCTCTAGGAGACATGAAGGAAGAGGCATGAGAACTTATAACAATATCCACCAAGCATATCTAGGCACCATTCAAGACGTTCTGGATAATCCAGACTACAGATGCGCACCTCGTGGTCAAAGTGTTCTAGAAAAGACCGACTACACCTTCAGGGTACGCATGCCGGTTGCCGAACCTATCATTACAGCCGATCCAGAGCGAAACCGAGTAATAGCAGAATATACGGCCAAAGAAGTAGCGCTATACGATAGCGGATCTAATGCTGTAGTCGATTTTGCTAAAGCTTCTAAGTTCTGGGAAAAGATCGCCAATCCAGACGGGACCATTAACTCTGCCTATGGCTACTTAATCTGGGAGAAAAGAAGTCAAGGCAATCCTAAGTTTGAAGATAGTACGTACAATTCCAGACTGGATCCGGATTATGTAAAATACCTACGCACCCCCTGGGAATGGGCTAAGCAAATCTTAATGGCGGACAAGGACACGCGCCAGGCGGTGATGGCATTTGCCCTACCTGAGCACCGCTGGATGGGTAACAAAGACCAGGTGTGCACGCTTCACGGCAATTGGCTTATTAGAGATGATAAGCTGAATTTCTCGGTGGTTATGAGAAGCAACGATTTGTCCAAGGGTTTGGTTTACGATCTGACCTGGTTCGTATCCTTGATGGATAAGATGGTCGAAGAACTTAGACCCACTTATCCAGGCCTCCATAAAGGCACATACACGCACACTGCGCACTCCATGCACATATATGAGCGTGATGTTCATCAGATGAAAAAGATGCTGGGCAGGCTCGACTAAACTAAAAAGCGATCTCAAAAAGGTATAAAACACAGAAGGCGTTAGTAAACCTCTTTGGAGAAACCATGAAAAAGATCGCTTCAATCTTGGCCTCATTGTTCGTTGTATTTGCTGCTAGTTCAGCAAATGCCGGAACTGTACACAAAGTCCCCAAAGGGGATAGAACCTTTTATGTAACTGGGCCGATTGATGGCGGCGCATTATCTGTTGCAAATGGTATAGAAAGAGCTTCTGCCGCAGGAAAAGGTCCGATCCACATCGTTATCAACTCTCCCGGCGGAATGGTTGTAGTTGGATTTCAGATCACCCAGGCCATGGATGTCGCTAGAGAGCGCGGATCTAAGATTGTATGCACTATTGGTGTACTAGCTGCTAGTATGGCTTTTCAACTTCTGCCCCACTGCGATGAACGATATGCCATGAAAAAATCACTTCTTCTTTTCCATCCAGCGCGAGTCGTTGTAAGAGAGCCACTGACCGCTGAACAAGCTCTGATGGTTGGACACGAGCTACTGAAAGTAGATCGACATGCTGCGCAAGAAAACGACCAAATGATGGGGGCGCCTTCTAAAGAATGGCTGCAAACCCATTACAGAAACGAAACCCTCTGGACCGCTGAGGATCTTGTCGCGGAAACTAAGAAAAAGTGGTTGACTATCGTTGACGAAATCGAAACGCCAGAAGGCATCTTTAACTTCGAGACGCGTACCGGCCCAAGCAACGAAAAAGACACCAAATCCCAAGAATTGAAAAATCTTCCTTGGGTAATTGTGAACGACTAAAATGATCTCTCAAGACTCTGCAATTAGATGGTTATCTGATCAGATAGGTGCAGACTGGTTGCATCTTGCCTTAGAACAAGATGCAACCTCCATCTTGGTTAAGAACTTCTTAGTAACCATACGATTTCAAGAATCGTATTGTCAAATAAAAATAGACGCAAAAAATGTACCCATCCAAGATCTAGCAAAACATCTAGATCGAATTAGAGATGAATTCTTCATGTTCCAGATGCACTCTATACCCAAAGAAGAGGGTCTAAAATTAGAAAAGCCTGGAGCATAAAATGGGTTGCGATGCTCATTTCTTCTTAGAGCGCAGGATTAATAAAGGTGATTGGCACTTAGATCCCGGTCACAAGCTTGACAAAGAGCAAGAAAACTTCCCACGCGAGATACCTAGTCTTTCTGGTAGAAGTTATTATTTCTTCGGTGTAATAGCTGGCGTACGAGCTACTTATATTAGCCGCCCTGTAGCAGAAGGCAGAGGACTGCCGAAAGATGCGTGTTCTATTTTAAAGAATTTCTACAGTAAAGAAGACTATTGTTTTCATAGCGCTACATTTCTATCCCCCAAAGAGCTTGAAAGAGCTTTAAAAAGATATGCCTCATATCTAACGCGACAAGAAAAACTGAAAATCAACATGTTTGAAGCCGCCTCAAAAGAGGCCTTCAATTATGAGGGTGAATATTACTTCAAAATAAATGGCGCAGTAATAAATTATATTCGCGAAAACTTAGCCTGGGAAAAGGCAGAAAATGAACTACTAGGCTTTAAAAATAAAACCGAATATAGAATCATCGTATGGTTTGATTCCTAAAAAAAAAAGGGGGGGGAGGGTGCTATGTCGACTGCAGAAGGTTTTATCCCGCAGGTAGAGTCTATGGATCTACGAGATCTGTACAGCCACCTATACATAATCGCCGTATCTACTGGCGCCAGAGATGATGGCCGCCTACTTGCGAAAACAATTCATGGACCGTATAATTTCGATGAAATGGTCGGAGAAGTAGGTCGCATGTGGTCTGATTCTCAGGATAACGCAAAGGTCTACATCCTTGAAAAAGACCATAAGAAAAAGCCGAAATGGCTGGATGCTAAAACAATCGATTATATTCAGGTCAAATACGTCGACATTATTATGGAACGAATGATTGGATCCAGCGACCAAGACTTTACGTGTGCCGCAGGTATTGTAGAAGAAAGTCAGCAAAATTTAAACATTCAAGAACCTTAAATAGAGGCGGATATGATTAAGGAAACGGCCGGCGGAATGCCATGCAAGGGCGATCAAGAAGAAGGCGATAGTATGCTTTGGGCCTCCTTGCTTAAGGCTTCTGGGGTAAACGTGTCCGGTCTAAACATAGACGACGCGATCGTTAGATCTCAGACAGAAGATGGACAAACATTTCGCTCTCCACTTAGGGCAAAAAATGCAAAAAATGGCATAAAAGAACTAAACGCATTTAGTAGAGATATGGCAACTGGTTTTACTTTAGCTGCCGCATCGGACGGTGCGCCATATTTTGTACTTGATGCTTTTGAGAATTGGATAGATTATGTTCTTAAAAATGGTTGTCGAGCATGCAGAGATACTGATGGCCGCTGCATCATGACTCCAGCTACATTTTGGATGGCATCGTATGCGGGCGCTGACAACGTTCCAACCGGATACGTTTTGACACGTTTTTTAAATACACCATATTTGGTTACTGCCTCAGCCATAAACCCTAAAGGTTTCACTCTTCATCTTGTTGGCGTTAGCTTATTTGTCATGATTTATCATTACGGGGCCAGAAAAAAACTTCCGTTTTCGCTACGTCTAGCGGCAAAAATTCTCCACTATAGGCAGCCGCAGAACGCATTTTTTGCCTGGTTGGCTGGAAAAAACAAAGAAGCAAAAGCAATAAATGACGCAATTAAAAGTTATATCCAGACTAATGGACAAGGAAGTAGACATCAATGGACGTGGGAAAGAGATGATGAAGAGCAAGCATGGAAGCACTCTTGCGGTTGGGACATAGATTTTATAGACAACCTATTAGCTCTTCAACTTTAATGAGTTGAGTAAAGTCTATCGAGGTTTGTAATGCGCACTCGTTCATTTATGGTTACATTTTTAACCGCACTTTCTAGTACAACATACGGCTCTGAACTATCAGAACCTAAGTGTCTTTCTAAGAATATTGACTTCTGGTACGATGTGTATACAAAACACGACGACCAGGATGGTCTGATTTTAGATGCAGATTCTCAAGAACTTGTTGTTTTAAAAAAGGTGCGGCTACCGACAGACGAGCGTAAACGAAAAGATATAATAAAAGCAATACGAATTGGGTATGAAAAGTCTAATTCTAAAATACGTATCATTACTGGCATAAAGTCTAAATTTAAACAAGGTTTAGTCAGAGATTCAAAATACAGATCAAGCGTGGAAGCAGAGATCAAGAAGATCGGTCTTCCCATTGAGATATCCGCTCTACCCCATGTTGAATCCGGTTATAATCCAAGAGCTCGTTCTAAAGTAGGCGCTGTCGGCCTGTGGCAGGTTATGCCTGCAACTGCAAAGCATTTAGGCTTCAATCCAAGGCATCTTTTATCGCCTGCGTACAATACGCGCGTAGGCCTGGCTGTCTTAGTTGATGCATACACTAAACTAAAATCTTGGCCACTTGCAATTACGGCTTACAATCATGGGGTTAACGGTGTCGCTCGTGCAGTGAGAGAAACTGGAAGCACCGATGTGTGTACTATTCTTTCTGACTACAACGGACCAAGATTCGGTGTGTCTAGTCGTAACTTTTATGCAAGTTTCTTGGCAGTTCTCCGCATCCTTCGCGATGAAGGGGTATTAGATGAATGACATCGGCAAGATACCGACATTAGACAAAGGGTTTGTTCAGCTTAGGTGTTGCGCACCCAACGCCCGAGATCTTGACGTCATGAAGTCTGAACTATATCGAGGTACTCTTTCGCCGCAATTACTTGAAACAGTTAATGTGTTCTTGAATGTAAAATGTCCATATTTTCTTTTAATACCGCTCATATCATCCGGTATTAGAGCTGTATCTAGACCCGGTCAATCAAGTGACGCCTACATACCTCAAGTTGATGTTATAAAAAGTGGAAACAATGCAGTTGATTTAGAAATAGCTGAATCCATGGGGGCTACAATAGAAGCATTAATGTTAAACCAGCTTTCATATGCTAAGGATGGGTGCAATGGTTTTGTTGCAACCATAACAACACCCGTTGCCGCTTATTGGGAAGGTATGATGTTTGGTCTTCTTAAGGACTGGATTAGATTTGCTAACGCACCTGGCCTGCATCCTCTGGTAAAAGAATACCAGAAATCTGTTCTATCTACTCTTTCGGTAGAGTACACCAACATCAACGATATATCTCGAATACTTCAAAAATGAAAAAAGCTAAAATAAAGAGCCAAACTGCAAAAGAATCGCAAGAGTTAGAGTCTACGTATTGGATCGAATACACCTATACCTGCCCTAAAAGGGGTAGAGTAACTGAACGAATACAAGTTAAAAAGTTAAAAGCACAATCAACACCCGATAAAGTTCAAACACACGAACTAGATATCTTAAAAGAAAATGACATCGATGATGAACGATAACTGGGCAAAAATAGCGAACTCTAAGTCGATCAATATCGATCACAAGACGTTCACGTCTTTACCTAGAAAAGTGCAAGAATACATCGCGATGTGCGTCCACTGTGGCATACAGAACCCTCAAAACGAGTTCAACAAAAATGACATAGTTATAAGAACATTTGGACTGGATGACATGATAGATAGCGATCCTTATGGACTTTCTTTAAAGTGGAGCGTTGTCGTGTGTATTTACGGACTTGTTGTTGGGCGCAGGGTCCGCGTTGGTAAGCTCGGTTCCTACGAAATTGTAAACAGTCTAAATATCCCAAACGCAAGAGCTAAAATAGATCCAGACTATCTAAATAGCATAATTCTTCAAAATGAAGCGTTTGACCCAAATGAACAAAGAAAAGAAAACATAAAAGAAAGAAAAAAGGCGTCTAGATACAATAAGTCAATATCTAAAAAAATTTCATCATTGAGCGATGTGTGTGACTTCTTGTACAGTCTAGAAGTTGGCGACACATTCTATATAGCCAGATCGTATTTAAAATTAACGACATCATCGCGATATTTAATAGTTAAATCAAAATTTAATGGTCACGCGATGATAGTTGCAGATGGCGATTGTCAAGCGTATCTTAATTACGATTACACCATAAGGCCGCGCGAGATAGTAGGAAGACTTGTTGCGATGAGTGAACCATATCCACTATCAAAGATCATATATGACGAGACAATCTAAGCTTTCTTTCTACATGGCGATGGCTGAAGTTGCGGCATCGAGATCTCATGACGCAGAGACAAAGGTTGGTTCTGTTCTTGTAAAAGCCGATACAGGTGCGGTTATAGCTACTGGCTGCAATGGATTTGTGCGCGGTGCCAATGACAATAAATTGCCAGCAAATAGACCAGAAAAATACGACTACATAGTTCACAGCGAAATGAACTTGATAGCTAATTGTGCAAGACACGGTGTGTCAACTGACAATTGCTTTGTTGTTTGTACACTCACGCCATGCAAGGTTTGCATGAGGATGCTTTGGCAATGTGGCATAAGTCGGGTTGTAGCAAAGACTAGGTATAGGGATCTAGACGAAATACTAGCGATGACAGACTTGACGGTAGATATCCGATCCAATGAGGGGTATGTAGATCTTACATATAGGGGGAGAATCTAACAATGAAGATTTTATTTGTCGGATCGAACCCAGGAAACGCGAGTCCGGATTGCTCGGCTTTTCACCCGACCTCTAGGTCGAGAATCGTATTAGATTCTTGGCTTAAAGATCTAGATGTAGAAGCAGCATATATTAACGTCTATGATCAAAAAACAGAAAACAATAAACCGCTATCAATTAGACAAATAAAAGAATCCATACCGTCGCTTAGAAATAAAATTTCTTTGCATAGATCGCATAAGATCGTGGCCGTAGGTGTGGCCGCCTCAAAGGCATTGGAGCTAACTGGAGTTGTAGAGTTCTTGTCAATACCGCACCCATCGGGTCGAACTAGATCTTACAACGACAAAAACTTCACCGAACAAACAGTTAAAACTCTGATTTCATTCATAAAAGGGTATAATATCAATACGGGTGTTTGATCTGCCTGCAAGTAGATCATGAAGGCTACGACTGCTCCGTCTTTGCAGGGAACCTGAGCGTAGTTTAATCCGTTATTCAGGGGTGGAGAGGAAGTCAGGACCCTTACTATTAAGTAATGGAGCGAACATGGGTTTTCATCCAGATCCTGGTGCATTTGAGAGTTTATTGTCAACTTTTGATTTCGACAACGCGCCCAACATAAGGAGTAAGCGCATGACTACTAGCCGTAATGTTTCCAAAGTCAACAGCAAAAACTACACCGCAGCATTCGACGGTCTTCGTGACAGCGTTCGTTTCACGCTGGCTTCTGAAAAAGACCGGTACCCAACCGTGACCGCAGGCCGCCTCGGCATCAATGCAAGCAAGAAAAGTAACACTATCCGCGTTGTCCTTGCTTCTAAGAAGACGTTCTCGTCTGGCTCTGGTAACACGTATGAAGTTGAGTTCCGTCTGAATCGTTTCGTCAGCGGCAAGAATGCGACCTTTATCGCCACCTCCTGGCCGAAAAACCTTCGCAAACCCAAAATCGGTCAGCCATATGACCTCGCAGTTCTCTCTATCGAAGCGGTCTAATCATTATTAATGGGGTTTCGCCGTGAACATATTCTTTACATCGCGCGATCCAGTAGAATGCGCTCAGGCTCTAGACGACAAACGTCTCGTCAAGATGCCGGTGGAGTCTGTTCAGATGCTGTCATCTGCGATATATAGGCACGGCGGAACCCCAGTTTATCGTGTCGCATGGACAAAACATCCATGCACTATTTGGTCGGGCGACTCTCGCGAAAATTTTGAATGGCATTTGGCTCACTTGCAGGCAATGAACGATGAGTTCAAACTCCGATACGGTAAGGATCACGGATCTTATGTTGCGGGCTATGAGAGCCTTAAGGCTCAGGCAGGGAGGCTTGGAATATCTGCCCTCACGAATTTTCCAAATTGCTCGCTCTTCAAAGAAGAGTTAGACGTCCACAAAGCCTACCGAATGGGCTTTTTTGAAAAGTGGAAGAAGGACAAGCGTCCTCCACGATGGACCAACCGTAAACCACCAGAATGGTGGACCAATAAGGTAGAAAATCCCTAGGGGTAATAAATATGCTAGAAGTTCTCAACAAACGAATGGGCGAGCTAGCTGATGAAGCAGAAGAGCTGGTTAACAAAAGAGCAGAAATGCACGATCACATTGAAAAGATCAATGTTAGGTTGGCGCATGTCGTTGGTGCCCTACAAGAATTAGACACACTCAAAAGGAGAATTGAAGATGGTTCGCAAGAAAACAAAAGCTCAACCGAAAACGGTTAAAAAATCTAAGACAAAGAAATCGAAGTTGCCTTCGATCTCCCCCGCAAAAGAACTTAATAGTGCTCACACTAGTACTATTTTTGAATATGAATACAAGCTCGATGCGGATTCTTTGTCTGTAAAAGTAAAATCCAAGTGCAAAACACTAGGCCAATATCTAAAAAGCAAACTGCATGCCTGCAACACACCCGCAGCACGTAAAGCTGCTTTGTTCGCTCTGGGCGTATGCTGCGGCGTGGTTGTAGACCATCTTTTTATTAAATGCGGCTGAATATAATCTAAAATATATTAAACTAAAATAATAAAGGCGGCATATGCCGCCTTTATCTTTTCTAAGATCTAATCTATTACATTGCGCGAAGCACGATGTGTAGGTCGCCAACCACAGCTGCACCTGTAACAAGTACATTGGCCGGAAGCGTGCCAGCGGCTACAACCACGTCGAAAAACGGGGCGGTACCGGTTGTGCCAGCTTTAAGACGAACCACGATGTCGCCAACCTGAAGGTCAGGCCATTGAGTGGGTGAGGTGGTAGTTGCAAGTGCAGCCTTCGCCACGGCGTGGGAACCAAGGGCATCAAGAACTTCGTTCTTTGCTGCGCGGTTTGCTAGAGCAACCTCAAGGACTCGTTTTGTTTTGCTGGAAAGAATCATAGTGTCTCCAATCTTTGTTTGAGGCGCTGCTATATACAGCGTCACTATGCTATTAATATATCAGGTCTACTTGCTTAAGATATCGTAAAGAAAAGAAGCTAGACCAATCAAGCCGCCCACAAAAGCACCTATTTTTGCTATTAATTTTAAGGCGGTTTGTTTTTCGATGTGAGACTTTTCCAGTGGTTCTAGTCTGAAGTCCATTTTTTGGTTTAGGACCTTAAGCTCATTAAGTGCCATCTCGTTCAGTTCAGTGCGGCGCATGTGCTCAACTAGAGATTCTGTATTTTTTTCTAGTGTCTTTCTAATGTGAGCGATCTCGTGCCCCATATGGCGATCAGTCGCAATGTGTTCATTGAAATCTTTATGGAAATCCGACATAGATGATTCTAGATTCGAAATACGCCGTCCAGTTTCTTGGACAGTGTCTTTCACAAACTCTAAATCCTTACTAATCAAATCAACTTTATCGTTTTCCATAAAGATCTCTATTGATGGATTTTAATTAGACAGACTGAAACGGAACATACACCCACTCAGCAGAAACAACCTGATTTGAAACAGTATAAGCAGAATCGTTAGCTCTATAGCTTAGGTAGCTTCTTAGGCGAAGTTTTGTGCCGGCCACAAGACCAGTGGTGACAAGCGGCGCCTCACCCGAAGAAACCGTACCACATCCTTGGTGGTCAATCCAGTATCCTGAAGAATCTTGTTTCTGCAACCTCATGGGCTTACCCATTTTTGGTCCAGCGGGATTCCAAAGTATTACATAATAACCTGTCTCATCGGCAGCTGCATAGGTTAAAGTAATTGTTAAACCGTCCGTGACAGGGAAGGTAGTTTGCGCCTGAGCAAGAGTTACACCATTGCGCATGTACTTAGCAATAACCGTGTCACCAACTGCTATAAAGTCATCAAGAACAGTGTCACTAAATGACAAAGATGCCATTGTGGAGTTGTTCAGCAAAGAAAATGCTGAACTCAAAGGAACACCGGAGGTGCTGAAAAGTTGAACTGAATCCCCAATACGAGAAGGAGAATTCCAACTAATAGACACAAAAGATGCGGTTGTATTGACGGCAGTAACCTGAAGATTGAAAGCAGAAGATTGCCACGTTTGGGATACAACGCCGTCTGTTAACGTGTAAGATGAGTCGTTGTATACTTTTAAGCGAAGATTTCTGCCGGCAACAACAAGATTTTCGTTGCTATATAACTGACTAAACTGTGCAACATAATTTTGTGAAGTTGCCCAATCTAGTGGAGACCCAAGCGCATATACCTGAGTCCAAGAGGAAGATGATGGGTCTTCCTGCTCAAGAGCAAGATAGACATTATCAAGATTTTGACCTGTCCATTCAACCTGATAAGCATCTAAGCTTGTAAATGAGCCACTTGCCGAAGAAATGGTCGGTATAGGTTGATTTGATCCTCCACTAGAACTGCCGCCACCAGACGACCCCCCAGAGGGTTGATCTTCGTTTGCATAAGCATAATTACCATGAACAAGATCGCCAATCGCTGGCGCTTCTGCCCCAGATGTAAATCCAGATACAAACGATATACGAGTCTTGCCATTTACATCAGATAGTGTGTAATCTAATTCATGACGCAATGCTAAACGATCAATGAAAGCGCTTACAGATTCATGTTTTACTTTGTGAATGAGTTCAAAATAGCCATTGGTGATATCTGTTGATGTTAGTTGTCCAGAAAATCTAACAAAAACAAGTGCAGCTGCTGTACGAGCGACAGTTTCGGCAGCAAGATCACTAGTCAACTGAACAACAGCGGCAATGCGAGCAGATTGTTCTGCAGCATCAGCAGCTTGACGATCACTAACTTCTTGCGAAATAGAAGCCTGCAGCGCAGCATCGCCAGCTTGACGAGCAGATGCTTCAGCAGCGTCAGCAGCCATACGTGCAGATTGTTCTGCAGCATCAGCGGCAATGCGAGCAGCTTCTTCAGCAGCGACGGCAGCTTGACGATCGCTGATCTCTTGAGTCAGAGCAGAAGAAGAACCAGCACTAAGTGCAGTAATTGCACCGTTGAGATTGTTGTCTGCGGCTTGAAATGCTGCAACAACTTCAGCCAAGCTGTTAAGAGCGGTCGCATCAGTATTGCTAAGAATATTGTTAATTTGAGTTTGCAGCGCAGCATCGCCAGCTTGACGAGCAGATGCTTCGGCATTGATGTTGGTTTGCAGCGTAGTGTCAGCAGCTTGACGAGCAGCGGCTTCAGCAGCATCGGCAGCAATTCTAGCAGATTGTTCTGATAGGTCGGCAGCAGAACGAAGAGATGCTTCCGAAGAAACTGAACTATCAACATATTGCTTGTTGGTCGCATCGGTATTAGCTACTGGAGCAGAAACACCTTGTAGTTTATGTCCACCAAAATCAATATCATAGGCCAAAAACGACTGGTCGAGCAGGCCGCTGCTATTGCTCTTAATAAGACCGCTGGTAGGCGATGAGGTGGATTGGACAATTCCGCCAGTATAGAGTTTGTGCTCTATCTTGTATGAAGAATCCCCATCTAGATTTCTATAGATGCTGACACCCTTGTAGTGCAGCGAAGAAGATCCGCCGGAATAGTCATATTTGAAAGCCAACGGGTGCTGAAGCACCGTAGCGCCAACCTGACCGTTAATTTCCACCCAAATCACATAACTATAACCGCCGGTTAATTGAACGCTATTAAACAAAAAGGTAACCGGAGACAGTCCCACGTCAAGGTGAGTGAGGTCATTTGAACCAAAGCTGTTGGTCGATGTTCCTACAAGCTGAAAACTACTAGATACCGAGCTATACAGTGACATAGAGGAGGAAATGGTGGTGTTAACTCTGTAAATACGAGCCGCAACTGTCCAGGCGCTATTAAAACCATTCCTCTTGGCAAGAGGAAGCTCGAACTTTGTAATTGTTTTGTCGGAATTTGGAACGTAATAGATACCACCCGCAGAACCACCGTCATAATAAATAGAGGAGGCCGTTACGCTGGTTATAGTTGACAGTGGAGTAGTAACGCTTTGAGAAGAAGAACTAGCGGTCACAAGAGGGGCAACATTTATCCACTTGCCAGTAGTAGCATCCCATTCAATAACGTGACCATCAACCTTACTTACGATGTTGACATCTGCCAGACTATCTAGCGTTTTAGCATTGATGTTGGTTTGCAGCGCAGTGTCAGCAGCTTGACGAGCAGATGCTTCGGTAGTATCACCTGCCAAACGATCACTAACTTCTTGAGCTAGAGCAGCGTTATTGCTTAAAACATAAGAAGCAAAAGCACTGTCGTTGGCCGTATCGACAGAATTGATAAGCGCAACGATTTCGGCAAAGCTGTCTTTGTCTGCATCGGAGGCAGAAAGGATGGCATCGATGCGGCCTTTTTCTACGTTGACTTGAGATTGAAGGTCGGCGTCTGCTGCAATGCGTGCAGATTGTTCTGCAGCGATTGCGGTTTGACGTGTAGACATCTCTTGAGAAAGCGACGTCTCAATAGAGCTAATTTGCTGATCAACATAGCCCTTACGCACAGCGTCATCAGCGACTTGCGGCATGTCAGCGATTTTAGGCATCATGCTAAATCTAAATTCGCTTGATTGGCTGAAATAAAAAAGATCACGGTTGTCTCCGTTTTGATCTTTTGCCCTTAGCGCTTGACCTGTTTGAAGTTGAATTTTTGATCCATCGATAGCGTTGCTAGCGATAAACTTCTTCTTAATCTGAGACATGACGTTTTCTCCCAAAAAAAAACGCAAATATCTATTGACGCCTTAAAATAAGGCGCGCAATCAATCTGCGACAATAATTTATTTAAATCGAATACAATGCAAGAAGAATCAGAAGAGAGCCCCCGAAGGGGCCCCCCAGCACAAGATTTACTTTGATTAGCCAAAGGTCCAAGTTGCCGTGGTTTCGCCAACCAAGCTGTAATCAGCTCGGTAGTAGAAGAAACTAACTGGGGTGCCGTTAGGCAAAGCAACTCCTTCGTAGAAGCTGACAGATTTACCCAAGTCGCCGGCAGTTAGGTCAGCTTGAGGCGATATGGGAACTCCGTTTGCCCATGCCCGCACAAAGTCACCAGACTGCGCTCCGACATCCCATGCGATGTAGGCACTGGTTGCCCCAATGAACATCATACTAAGGGTTGGTGCGGTAACCGAACCACCACCGCCGCTACCGCCGCCAGTGCCTAGCGGAAGCTGGAACATATTAGAGAAGGCGATACGCTCGTCAGTAGAAGTGTTCTCAAGAATTAGTTGGTGCTGAGCTTCTGGATTGACTAGCGACGCTGAGACTATGCCATATGTATTGTCTACTGGTGCTAGGTTTTGTACAACTGCGTCAGCATTCACGTCGAATAGAAGGACGGACCAGTTATAAGTTGGCTCTGGTACGCCAGAAGCTGTCCAGAAAATTGCAAGATTATCGTCCACTCCCGTCATCATTGAATTGCTAAGAGCTATAGTGGGTTGATTACTCGACCCGCCTCCTCCGCCGCCGCCACCGCCGCCACCGCCGCCGCCACCGCTGTTAGATTGATCTTGGTTGCGATATGCGTATGTGCAGCGCACCAGGTCTCCAGCAACAGGAGCTTCTTCGCCTCCAGTCAGCGATGAGGTGAACGTAACGCGAGTTACGCCGTTGACAGTAGAAACAGTGTAATCGTCGCCCTCATGAAGCGCCAGACGATCAATGAACACGTTGAGGGATTCAGCGACAACAGCGTGGCTGAGATCGACATAGCTAAGTTGGGACGAAAGAGTGGTTGCAAATTTAGCAAACCTTGGAAGTTCTGCAGTGCGAGCAGCCGCTTCAGCAGTATCGGCAGCTTGACGGGCAGATGCTTCTGCGGTGTCGGCAGCTTGACGCGCAGATGCTTCAGCAGCGTCAGCAGCCATACGAGCAGCTTCTTCTGCGCTAACGGCTGCAATGCGTGCAGATGCTTCAGCGGTGTCAGCAGCCATGCGAGCAGAGGTTTCGGCAGCAAGGTCGCTAGTCAACTGAGCATCGCCAGCTTGACGAGCAGATACCTCTGCAGCTAGAGCGGCATTGTTGCTTAGTACATAAGTTCCGAGCGCGCCGTCGCCGGTTGTTTCAACCGAGTTAATAAGCGCAACGATCTCGGCAAAGCTATCTTTGTCTGCATCAGATGCTAGAAGGATGGAGTCGATACGAGACTTTTCGGTATCGATTTTGCCTTGAAGAACGGTGTCGGCAGCTTGACGCGCAGATGCTTCAGCGCTAACGGCTGCAATGCGTGCAGCTTCTTCAGCAGCGACGGCAGCTTGACGATCGCTAACTTCTTGCAAAAGGGAAGCCTGAAGCGCAGCATCAGCTGCTTGACGGGCAGATTGTTCAGCAGCATCGGCAGCTTGACGGGCAGATGCTTCCGATTCGTCGGCGGCGGCACGAACAACAGCTTCAGCGGTGTCGGCAGCTTGACGCGCAGATGCTTCAGCGCTAACGGCTGCAATGCGTGCAGCTTCTTCAGCAGCGACGGCAGCTTGACGATCGCTAACTTCTTGCAAAAGGGAAGCCTGAAGCGCAGCATC